>Ga0105050_10007130_pt1 | contig 13514 bp, 7 predicted proteins | sample FRY01_FD_78088 | JGI IMG/M metagenome (GOLD analysis project Ga0105050, IMG submission 78088) | Freshwater microbial communities from Lake Fryxell liftoff mats and glacier meltwater in Antarctica - FRY-01 | ecosystem: Environmental > Aquatic > Freshwater > Ice > Glacier meltwater ... | reverse complement strand
CCCAAGTTGTCCTGTGTTGTCTTTCTTAGCACAAATGAATGAGCTGGACCCTTCGGTCCACCTTCATTACTAAGATTTCACACACTACTACGATCCAGTCCGCCACTCCACTACGCATCGGCTCCCTGGGGATACCTTCAATCCCGATTAAATCGGGTGGCTTTACAGCGCATCATAATGGTAGTTTCTCACGTTCCTTATAAAAGCCTATGTAAGATTCCTGCCGCTTTACCCCGTAGGATATTATCCAACGGGGTGAATCCCGGTTGACCTGTAATCAGTATGCGGTTTGTCCATCACAGTCTATTCTATCAGAGGCAGAAATCCAATAGTTTTGTCAACAACTAAGTTCCTTTCGAGACGTCATCAGACGGTTTACTTTCATTCAGCTCTCTTACACTCACCTGACACCTTTATGATGCCTTTTCTTCATCGCTCAATACCATAACTTTTGATTACAGCACCATGAAGTGGTTTATATACTACTCCCGCAAGTCGTATATGAGGGGCCTTCCCTCATATCTTATAAAGCATTGAAAAGAACTTTTGCTCTTCTCATTCGTGACACACTCCGCCGGGAACAAATAAATGGAATAAAATTGAACATAGAATGTTTTCGCGCATAACCAAGAACTGGAGGGCAAAACCATTAAAAAGTCTGGAAGTAATTGTAAATTTAATAGCAAATACTACCACTCAAAAGGGGCTGATAATAAAAGCAAAGGCTGATAAAAATGGGTATGAAAAAGAAATAAAAATTGATGATGAAACATTACAGAATATCAATCTAACCAACAAAGAATTTAGAGGGGCCGGAATTACAAGATAATCCGATAAATGTATCATTTAATTTTTAACAGATACTAAGATGTGTAATCGATAAAACCATCAAATTAGGTAACTACATATTAAACGCTTTACATTTAATCCTTACTATTGGAACTAAATAGTTACAATAGTTACAAATATTGCAGTTCAAACAAAAAGTATTATTTTTAAATCATCAAATTCAATCAGAGCAAGTTTATTCTACTCAATAGGCTTCGTGGAACTTTACAGCTAAAAGTAATTGTATTTAATACTATTGTTATATGAATAGACACTTTTTTTTATTGGATTTGTTATTATCAGTTTTAATCTTTACTGTTAATGGTCAGGATAAAACCAGCGCTGACTATGTAAATCCGATGATCGGAGCATTTGGTCCGTCAGGTTCCAATCTGGCAGGTAAAGACTGTGGCAGAACTTTTCCTGGAGCAATTACCCCGTTCGGACTGGTGCAGTTGAGCCCCGACACCAACACAGGCGGAGACAATGGAAACGGCTATTCATGGTTCAATAAAACCATTGAGGGATTCAGCTTCACCCATATGAGCGGAATAGGCTGGAACGGTGACCTTGGTAATTTTTTGGTGATGCCCACGACAGGACCGCTGAAAACAAACAAAGGCGATGAATACAGCGGGGTAGACGGATATCGTTCCCGTTTTTCTCATGACAAGGAAATAGCAAAAGCAGGATATTACTCCGTAATTCTTGATGATTACAAGGTGAAGGCGGAGTTAACGGCTTCGCCGCGGGCGGGAATAATACGGTTCACCTTTCCTAAGAATAATCTTTCAAGAATTCAGATTGATCTTTCACGTAGGGTCGGCGGAACTTCGGTTGAACAGTATGTGAAAGTAGAAGATGACCACACAATCAGCGGATGGATGAAGTGTACTCCCGATGGAGGTGGATGGGGAAACGGTGCCAGGGTTTGGTATACCGTTTATTTCTGGTGCCAGTTCAGTAAACCAATGATCCAATACGGTGTCTGGAGTGCTGATATTCCAGATGAATGGAAAAGAAAAGCCGCGGAAGTGCCCTCGGCTGAATACCAGCAACGGGTTGCCAGGGCTGCTGTAACCTATGGAGATAAAGAAAAACAGGGTAAGCACCTGGGGTTTTTTACCGAATTCCCGACTACTAAAGGGGAAGTGGTACTGCTGAAAAGCGGGATATCATTTGTAAATGTAGAAGGGGCAAGAGAAAATCTTGAGCACGATATCGCTGACTGGAATTTCGACCAGGTTGTAAACGACTGTAGAGACTCCTGGACCAGGATGCTCTCCAAAGTAAATGTATCAGGTGATAGTGAGGATGATAAAAAGATATTTTATACGGCGCTCTACCGAACGATGATTGATCCGCGCAATTTTACCGATGTCAACAATAATTTTATGGGGAGCGATAAAAAGATCCATCAATCTGTTGGATATACCAGCCGGACGATCTTCAGCGGGTGGGATGTTTACAGAAGCCAGTTCCCCCTGCAAACCATCATTAATCCCGAGGTAGTCAACGATGCTATCAATACATGGATCGCAACAGCCGATTTTACAGAGCGCAAATTCACACCAAAATGGGAACTATTGAATTATAACACTGGCGTCATGGTGGGCAATCCTGGGGTCGTGGCAATCGTAGATGCTTACGAGAAAGGGATCCGCAATTATGACATAGGCAAAGCCTGGGAAAATTGTAAGAGTACGGTTAACGGAAACAGCAGCGGAAAAGAAGGATATGTGAAAGGTTCCATTTCGGAAACACTGGAAAATGCCTATTCCGAATGGTGTGTCGGACGGTTCTCCGAATCACTTGGAAAAATGGAGGATGCTAAAACTTATTACGAAAAAAGTAAGGCATACAAAAATATCTGGAACGATGAAGTAAAATGGTTTAGAAGTAGGCTGAGCGACACAACATGGCTTCCTTGGAAGGGCAAAACTGTTCATGGGCAGGGTTGTGCAGAGTCAAATCCATACCAGCAGGGGTGGTTTGTCCCGCATGATGTTCCAGGGATGATCAAACTCATGGGAAAACAATTTTTCACCGATGAGCTGACGGCTTTTTTTGATAAATCCCCCAACAATTTCAAGTGGAACGATTACTATAACCATCCCAACGAGCCAGTACATCACGTGGCCTATCTTTTTAATGAGGTGGGAAAACCGTGGCTGACGCAAAAATGGACCCGAAGGATTTGCAATAATGCTTATGGTCCAGGTGTTCTCGGACTATGCGGAAATGATGATGTGGGACAAATGTCTGCCTGGTATGTTCTCTCCGCAATGGGCATACACCCCATTTGCCCCGGAGATAACAAATACCAGATCACCAGCCCGGTATTCACTAAAGTGACCATAGCTACCGACAGCAAATATGGTTCTGGTGAGAATTTTACGATTACTGCAAATAACAATTCAGCCAAAAATATTTACATCCAATCCATGAAGTTGAATGGCATACCCTTAAACCGTTATTGGATTACCCACCAGGAAATTATTAAGGGTGGAACTTTAGAGATGGAGATGGGGCCAACAGCCAAAGAAATAAGTTTAAATTAAAGTTCGGGTCGACTTCCGAAGTTTTCAAAACTTCGGAAGTCGACCAAACGTTTGGAGAATGCAAAATATAAAGTACAGTATGAAAATTAAAAATAAACGAGGAATAACATCCTTCAAAATTACTCCGCTGATAAAAGCCCTGGTGTTAATTGCTGTCCTGCTAACAAGCAATAATGACTTTGCCAGGGGACCACAACCGCCCAAAAAAACAATAAGAATTGCAGCGATCGATTACCCGGCATTGGTATCGAAAGCTGACCTTTCCTATACCAAACCTGCCAGCCACTCACAGGATGGTCAGCCAATCGGCAATGGAAGGATGGGAAGCCTGGTCTGGACAAATCCACAGGCGCTTAGTTTCCAGATCAACCGGGTTGATGTCTTTTCCATAAATTCTAATTCGAACAGTTTTGATGGAACACCGCGCGATTACTGCGGCGGGTCAGGATTGGTTGATATTGACTTTCAAAGTAATGAACCTGTTTTTATAGATGAGAGTTTCAATCAGCATTTATCGTGTTACAATGGCACAATTGAAACCAATGGAAACGGGATTAAAACAAAAACATTTGTCTGGAACGATGAAGATGTAATGGTGGTAAAAGTCACCGATTCGCGTAATTTCCAAACTCCGGCAATAGTAAATCTGCATGCCCTGCGTGCAATGATGGTACAAAGAGCAAAACATAAATCAATAACCAAGTTGGCAGTTATCAGAGATAAAATTATCCTTACGCAGGAGTTTACTGAAAATGAACATTACAGCAAATCGGCAGTCGCTATAAGTATTCCCGATAATAAAACGAGAGCATTTTTCGCAAGGGATGGTGAAGTAAAACTTTCAACCTCAATAGGCAAAAGGGATTATACGATTCTGATCTCAAGTGCTGCCTCATTTGACCGAAATGTTGATGTAGTGTCCAAAGCAATCAGCCAGCTTGATCATGCCCAATCAAAAGGTTATGAGGTCATGCTCGCATCAAGTAAAGCATGGTGGCACTCATTCTGGATGCAATCCTATGTTCAGATACACAGTAATGATGGAGAAGCAGATTATGTAAACAAAAATTATATTTATTATCTATACCTTATGGCCTCGGCTTCCCGGGGAGAATATCCGGTTAAGTTTAACGGAATGCTTTGGACTACAGAGGGAGACACACGCTCGTGGGGAGGATACTACTGGGGAGCCAACCAGAGCTGCCTTTATAATGCCCTACTTACTGCTAATAAATTTGAACTGTTCAATCCCATGTTTAAGATGTTTTCGCGCATTTATGATCGAAGTGCGCGTTCGGCACAACAACAATGGGGCAGCAAAGGAATTTACATTGCGGAAACGATAGGGTTTGATGGAGATCCCAATTTACCCGATTCAATAGCTTCCGAAATGAGAGATTTAATGCTTGTTATAAAACCGTGGGACCAAAGATCCAAATCGTTTGATAATTATGTCTCACGAAAGAGCAGATTTATCAGTAGATACAATTTTCTAATTGGGAACGGAGCTTTTGGCCCGGTCACCCATATTTTCTCGCGGGGTGCAAAACTGGCCTATACCTACTGGATGAATTACGAGTACACCCTAGACAGGGATTGGCTGGCAAAATCTGCCTATCCTATGATTAAAGGGATTGCTGAATTTTACAGAAATTTTCCAAATTTAACGAAAGCATCCGATGGGAAATATCATATTTACCATGTCAACGACAATGAACCGATATGGGACGGGCACAATACCGTTGAAGAAATCGCCTCAATGATGGGTGTGCTGCCTGTTGCAATAAAGGCATCTGAGATTCTGAATACGGATGCAGAGTTACGTCCATTGTGGAAAGAGCTCCTGCAGAACCTATCCCCGCTCCCAATGAGCAGTGCATTCCCCGAATTAAAAGATAAGCCGGTTACTTTTGTAAAATCGCTTCTTCCGGTGATGAATGGTGGTAATGCCTCCGCGTTGCCTGATCTTAATACAATGCCAATTTGGTGCTTTGACCTCGCTAATCTGGAAACAAAAGACCAGAAGGTCATGGAAATTGCAAACAATACTTATAACGCCTATTTTCCTAACGGAATTAATAAAGAGACGGTTGCAGGAAGCTTGACCATGTTGCCCATTGTTGGTGCTATGCTGGGACGTTCTGAAGCAACGAAATATCTGATTCCAAACCAAATGAGGGCAATAGGTAAATCTGTATTGGAGAACCGGATGGATATGATGGAAGGATACCAGGCAACAACAGCCGAAAGGTTGGGCAGGGCTTCTGATGCCCTGCAAAATGCACTCTGCCAAAGCATACCCTCCAAACCCGGGGAGCCAACAATTATTCGTGTATTCCCGGCATGGCCAAAGGATTGGGACGGGCAATTCAACCTGCTTTGCCGGGGAAATTTCATGGTCTCCTCCTCCTTCCGGGAAGGAGAAATTGAATATGTAAAATTATCATCGCAGGCAGGGGCTAATTGCCGGATTCGTAATCCCTGGGGCGATTCCGCCATTGATATTTATTCCGGACCAAAGAAAATAAAAACGACTAGTGGTGATTTAATCAGCTTTAAAACCAGGGTAAACGGTCAGTATATTATTGTTAAAAAAGGAGTGCTCTTTATTAGCAATTAAAAAAGTCTCAGAAGATTAAATTTAAAATATAAAGATTAACGTAAATGGAAAATTTATCACGCAGATCATTCCTCAAAACAGCATCGGTAGCAGGAGCCGGAATATTGATCATTCCGAGCCTCTTAAGCCGCCCCTCAAGCAGGTTAAATATTGCCGTGATTGGTGTTGGCGGCCGCGGAGAGGCAAGCTGGAAGCAGGTTCCAATAGAGAGTATTGTTGCCCTGTGCGATGTGGACGACAGGCGTGCAGAAAGAGGGTATAAGGCAGTTCCTAATGCAAAAAGGTATAAGGATTTCCGGGTGATGTTCGATGAAATTCACAGAGATATTGATGCAGTGATCATCGCTACACCAGACCACACCCATTTTGCGGCAGCAATGGCAGCAATGGAACTCGGAAAACATGTATTTGTTGAAAAGCCTTTAACACACAATATCTGGCAATCGCGAACATTGAAAAAAGCAGCTAAACATTACGGGGTTGTTTCTCAGATGGGCAACCAGGGTCACACTACAAACGGAATCAGATTAGTAAAAGAGTGGTACGATGCCGGGCTACTCGGGCAAGTTAAAGAAGTATTTGTATGGCAACCTCCACTTAATGTCAATGGCCCTAACGCCTTTGTACCATCAACAACTTTTCCGCCACAGGCGATGGAAGTCCCTAAGGAACTTGACTGGGATTTGTGGCAGGGACAAGCAGCTGAACGCCCTTACAATAAGGTTTATGTACCGGGAGACTGGAGAGGGTTTTACTATTACGGCAACGGGAAATTAGGAGATTGGTGTTGTCATACCCTTGATGCGCCATTCTGGGCACTGGATCTGGGCACACCTCTCACTGCAGAGGCGGAGCGCCGGAACCCTGTTCCCGACCATACTTTTGTTTCTGAAGAATCGGTTGTTACCTGGAAATTTGGTGCACGTGGTGACAAAGCGCCGGTAACCATGAAATGGTACGAAGGTTTCGGAAAACCAGCCGTAAAACCCGAATGGGGAATCGGTGAATTGCCTAAGGAAGGGATGATCATGATTGGCGATAAAAAAACACTGATTACCGGTATGAGGCCAAATGATGCGAGACTACTCGTTCCGAAAGAGGAGTGGACTGAATTCTTAAAAAATCCACCTTCCAAAACGATTCCCCGGGTCGAGGAGGAAGAGCCGGTACAAGAATGGATTGCTGCAATTAAAAACCATACCCTTCCCGGATCAAACTTTGACTATGCCGCCAATTTGGTTGAGATGGCGCAGGTTGGAATTCTTGCGCAACGGTTCGGAGGCAAAATTGAATATGATGCCAAAAACATGAAAGCGGTCGGTCGCCCCGAATTAGTTGAATACATTAAAGAACCGGCACGAGAAGGATGGTCCTATGGCGAAAATCTTTAATAATTTATAAAGAAATTCTTAAATCAGTTACAAAATGAAAATTACAAATATTTCTATCAAAAGTATATTACTGTTGCTCCTGATTGGCAGTTTGCTACTTTTCTTTTCATCCGCCTCAGAAAATGAAAGTACAATAAAGGAAGAGATGATCGTGGCACAGGACTCTGCGCAGGCCCATGCTATACTCTATGACCTGCACCTTGGTTTCTTTGCCCATTATTCATTTCCCGGCAAGAAATATCAATGGGGCTCTACCGGCTGGATCGATGGAACTGTCATAAAAAGTCTGGACGAACTAGCCGACAATTTTGATGCAGATGATTTTGCAGAAAAAGCTCAGTTGATGCGCGCTCAATATGTTATTTTCACCTCTTCACATGCCAATATGAATGTGCTTTTCCCCAGCAAGGTGATGAAGCAATATCTGCCCGGTCACTGTTCTAAACGAGATCTGCTTGCCGATATGATTAAAGCAGTAAAAGCAAAAAATATAAGGGTCATATTTTACATCCATCCTACTGATGGCCATGATTTTACAAAAGAAGACCAGGAAAGGGTTGGATATAATGATGGTCCGCCATTCAAAAAATACAACGATTTTTATAACGCCTATATGGCCGAACTGGTAGATCGGTACGGTAAAGATGTCTCGGGCTATTTTATGGACGGAGGGGTTCCAAAACGAATTATTGACTCACGTCGTCTGCGAATGACCATACTCAGCCGGCAGCCAGGCGCCATACTGTTTCAAAACGGAGGCCTTAACCGTGATTGCAACGATTACGGGGCTTTCGAAACATTAGAACCGCCCTACCCGGCTGCCAACTGGGCTGTCAATAAACCAATTACCGGGGAATGGTGGGCCTTGAAAAATTCAGTGACCTTCTGTCCTGAACTGGCCTATCGTTATACTGTGCTGCAGGCGTCTGTAAAGGACCGCCAGGGTGGCGGGGTAGGTTGGGCTTTTGGCCCGTATCCAGGAGGAAGATGGGAGGTTGGCGTGACATCATTTTGTGAACGGTTAGGTAAGCTGATGGATAAATCGGGATCGTCAATATTTGGAACCCGTCCAGGTAAGGCCTGGATCACACTCAACAAAAAACCATTGGTCAGCTTAGCTTATGTATCTACAGAATCGGTTGATGGAAAGAAAACGTATCTTCATCAGTTTATTCCACCAAAAACTCAAAAACTGGAATTACCTGCTTCTTCCAACGGTCGCAAATTTACTTCGGCATATTTACTGACCAATCATCACAAAGTTGAGTTGGATCAAACTGACAGTTTGGTAATTCTGACCCTTAAAAAAAAGGATAAGTGGGATGATGTAGATACCATCATTGTGCTTGAATAACCAACTTAAACAATAATAGAAATATATAAACCACTGGAAATCAATTATCTGAAATTATAAAAATGATTGATAAAAATCAAATTTATTAGAATGAAAAGGATTATTGTTATTTTATTACTGCTTTCCAATATTTTTTGTACTGGATTGTGTTCAGGTCAGGCCTCGAAGACCCAAAAAATTAGAGAGGCACTCGCATCCCATAAACGCACGGTTCACATCAAAGATGGCTGGATTCGCGATCCTTATATTGTTAAATCACCCGATGGTTATTTTTACCTAACAGGGACCACTCAATTGTCAACTCGCAAAGAAACTCAGGAAGATAAATACAGTTCAGGCAAAGTAGGGTATGAAGTGCGCATATGGAAGTCGAGAAATCTGATCCATTGGAAATCAATCAAAATTCCCTTTACTCTTAAAGATGGTATCTGGATCAAAGTTAATCCCGAACGATTTAAAGTGATTCCCGAGACTAACTGGCACCTGTGGGCACCTGAGATTCATTTTGTCAACGGAAGGTGCATTATTGTTCATAAAAGTCCGTCTCCGGTCGAAGGATCTGATCTATCTGTGGCATCAGGGATTAAACCTAAACGTCCCTGGAACAACCCAATGGGTAAGAAAATTGGCAAACGTCATGATCCTTCACTTTTTCAGGACAACGATGGCACATGCTGGCTCATCTGGGGAGGTACTTCTATAGCCCCACTTAAACCGGATTTTTATGATTTTGCCGCTGATCCCATTTCTATCGGTCCTACCGGAAAATTTAAAAATGTAGGTTATGAAGGTTGCTTGATTCGCAAGATTCAGGGGAAATATGTCCTTTTTGGAACAGCTTGGTCAACAGGTAAAGGCCGTCAGGGGAGCTACAATCTTTATTATGCGACAGCTGATAAAATTACAGGGCCTTACAGCGAACGAAAATTTGCCGGCCGATTCCTTGGTCATGGCACTCCTTTTCAGGATAACGCAGGTCGCTGGTGGTGCACCGCATTTTATAATGCCAACGTTCCCCCACTTTCCAGAAAAGGCATTCAAACCAGGGATCTGTCCGATAATGCATATACCATTAATGAGCAAGGAGTTACAATAGTTCCCCTGAATATTAAAATGGAAGGAAATGACCTTGTGATTCAGGCGGCTGATCCTGATTATGCCGTCCAGGGGTCGGATGAATTGCAAAAATTTTGACGTGTCGGGTTTTTGCTGGTTGTGAAAGAACTTTAGAAAATCAAATGATTGATCAAAGAAGAGGATAATGAAACCATTAGCGGAAGGGTTATTTGTATGACATTGATTGAATGGACATAAAGTAATTACATTAATTGTATGAAGAAATATGATAATCAAGAGAAGAACTGGCCCTTAGATAACAGTAATTACTGGAAATCTATCTAAAAACAAAAGAATATGAAAGTGAATATTAAAAAAAAAAATTATGTCTTCTTCCTTTTTTTATTGCTGATAGTTTTCGGCCTCATGTCGACGAAGGCTACAGGCATCAAACCCGGGATAGCTAAAAATAGCAAAGAATGGTTTAATTCGTTAAAACCCAAAGGGAAACTGGGACAAGAATTAACCTTGACTGAAGATGGTAAAAGCGATTATATAATCCTGACAAGCAATCGCCCGACTAAAGAGGATGCAAAGGCAGCCGAAGATTTACGGGAGTGGCTCAGGCAAATGACTGGTGCAAAACTGAGTATAGAAAGGGAATCAGGTGATATCAAAGATAAGCGGAAGTTCATTAGTATCGGGCATACAAAACTGTTGAATAAAAGCGGGCTTAACAGTATCGGTGAAGATTTAAAAGATGAAGGATATCGTATCGATGAAAAAGGTGAAAGGTTATTTCTTTGGGGCGGCCGAACCCGTGGGGTAATTAATGCTGTATATGCATTGCTTGAAGAAGACCTGGGATGCCGGTGGTATTCTAACGAATGTACTGTTATTCCCAGGTGGCAGACACTTAAATTCACTCCGGTATTACGTACCTACCGACCAGCCTTAAAGATAAGGGATCCTTTTTGGTATGTTGCTTTTGATTCCATCTGGTCACTTCGTAACCGTACAAATGCTCCTTCTGCCAAAGTCCCTGAAGAATGGGGTGGAACCGTTGATTATGATGGTATGTTCGTACATACCTTCGCTAAACTGCTTCCCGAAAAAGAATATTTCGAAAAACACCCCGAATATTATATGCTCGATGGTCAAAACACTCGCAATCCGCATCAGCTTTGCACTACCAATCCTGTCGTTATCCGAATTGTCGAGGAAAAAGTGCGCAAGATATTAAAAGAGAATCCTCACACCGAAATAATTAGCGTATCGAAAAACGATGGCGGTGGTACTTGCCAATGCACCCGATGCAAATCCATCGATGATGCCGAAGGTAGCAAAATGGCTTCTCTGCTGGTCTTGGTTAATACCGTTGCACGCAATATAGCCAAAGATTATCCCAATGTGCTGATCTCTACACTCGCTTATGGCGAAACAAGTAAGGTTCCCAAAAATATGCGACCCGAACAAAATGTGGCTATAAGGTTGTGTAGCGATAAATCAGGGGCGTGGTGGCATCCGTTCGAACCCTCTGAAGCATGTGAGATAGGTACGTTGGTAAAGAACTGGTCAGCTGTTTGCAAGCGGTTGTATATATGGGATTATGACATTAATTTCAGTCATTATCTCGCACCTATGCCCAATATGGATATCATAGCACAAAACATTCGGTTTTATGTAGATCACAATACCGAGGGAATCATGCTGCAGGGCAATTATCAATCACCCGGTTCTGAACGCGACTGGATGCGTTCGTGGGTGGCTGCAAAGCTGCTTTGGGAGCCCTCGCGCAACCTCTCCGATTTAATGGAAGATTTCATTTATGGATATTTTGGGAAAGCTGCACCTCCAATTGCCGAATATAATCGGTTGCTGCATAAACAAAAAGAAATATATAAAACTGAGTTGTCGGGAGATTGGCTGATGGAACATAAATACAAGCCTATAAGGTATGGAATGGATCACCCTTTTTTATCGAAAGAATTTTTATACTATGCGACCCAACTTTACAATAATGCTGAAGAACTGGCTGATAACCAGCAGGTACTGGATCGGGTTCAGCGCGATAGATTACCGATAACTTATGTTAAGTTGATGAAAGGGCCGGAGTACGTCGGCGATGATTACGGTAAAGAGATGGAGCGTTTTGAAAAAACAGTGAAGCAAGTCGGATTAACCCATTTTCGCGAGGGAGGAAGTTCAGAAGACTTGAATTCGAAAATCGAAAAATGGCGAGAAGAATGGAAAGATTATAAATTAATAAAAGAAAATAAACCTACAAAATGAAATTAAAACAGTTTCTATTTCTATTATCCGTATTAATAAATGCGAATACCTCATTTGCCGGGAAACCTTCTAGTGACACGATTTTAACTAAATGGGGTGAAGAGATCAATCCTGAAAATGTATGGCAAGAATATCCACGTCCGCAATTGGAGCGAACCGAATGGCTAAATCTGAACGGATTGTGGGATTATGCTGTTCTTCCTAAGGCAGAAGCAGCACCTACAACTTTTCAAGGCAAAATACTTGTGCCATTTTGTGTGGAATCGGTATTATCGGGCGTTGGAAAGGCTGTTACCCCTGCTGACAGAATTTGGTACAGAAAGGCATTCACCTTCCCTGATAAATGGGCCGGACAGAAAATTTTACTGAACTTCGGAGCCATCGATTATGAGGCAGTTGTTATTGTAAATCATTCAATCGTCGGCACCCACAAAGGCGGATACACCCGTTTCTCACTTGATATAACAGATTACCTGAAACAAGGAAGTAATGAACTGGAGGTTTCAGTTACCGATCCTACAAACTGGCAAGATATACCAACTGGCAAACAGCGGATTAGAAGTGGTGGAATATGGTATAGCCCTGTTTCAGGTATATGGCAAACTGTCTGGCTCGAACCGATAAATCCTCGTTTATCTGTAGGAGAACTTAAAATAACACCTGATATTGACAAAGGGGAAATTTCTGTACAGGTTTTTACCGATGACGTATTGTATGGCAACGAATACGGAGTAAGGTTAACAGTTACAGATAATGGGAAAGTGGTACTATCAACGATTGCTTCTGTTAATAAGAACATAGTTCTGAAAATTCCTTCGCCCCGCCTCTGGTCGCCTGAGGATCCGTTTCTTTATGATCTGAAAGCCGAAATTTGCAAACTCGAATGGCCCAAATCTGATGAAAATAAATCTCGAAAGGAAGGAACGGCTCAGCTAAAACCTACAATTGACGGAAAACCGCTTGATGTTGTCAGTAGTTATTTTGGAATGCGAAAAATCTCTCTTGGAAAGGGAAAAGGTAACCAACCTGTTATTTATCTAAATAATAAACAGTATTTTCAAAATGGGGTGCTTGATCAGGGATGGTGGCCTGACGGATTATATACTCCTCCTTCGGAAGAAGCAATGGTATTTGACCTTCATTTTCTCAAAGATGCGGGATTCAACATGCTGCGGAAACATGTAAAGGTTGAGCCTGACAGGTATTATTACAATGCCGATAAACTAGGTTTATTGATTTGGCAGGATATGCCTTCTGCTACTAGTCAGCCTAAAGGTCAGCGAACCGGTCAGTTAGCAGGAAGATTTGATACAACAGATTTGATCAAAAAGTCTGACAATGCAGGCGAGTTTGAGTTGGAATTTCGAAGTATTATCAGCCAGCTTTATAACCATCCAAGCGTTATTAGCTGG
>Ga0105050_10007126_pt1 | contig 13520 bp, 14 predicted proteins | sample FRY01_FD_78088 | JGI IMG/M metagenome (GOLD analysis project Ga0105050, IMG submission 78088) | Freshwater microbial communities from Lake Fryxell liftoff mats and glacier meltwater in Antarctica - FRY-01 | ecosystem: Environmental > Aquatic > Freshwater > Ice > Glacier meltwater ... | reverse complement strand
TTGATGAAGCAACTTCGGCATTGGATGCACAAACCGAGGGGATTATTACTGAGACCCTGGATTCCCTAGCTGGCGATGTCACCTTGAGTGTGCTTGCTCACCGGCTCGCGACCGTCCGGCACTGTGATCAAGTGATCCATTTGTCTGGGGGCGGATCACTGGGCGGGGGACTTTTGAGGAAGTGCGGACGCAGATGCCGGAGTTCAATCGGCAGGCGGAGTTGTTGGGGCTCTAGGGGTGGGTGGCCGGCTTTGAGGGCCGCCCACCCTAAAGAGTCTTCACCTATCCAATACCGTTCCGCTAGCCCATTTTTTGGATGTCAGACCCTTGGGGCACTATCTACTTTGTGAGGGAAACAACGCGATTGATAGGTCTTGAACTTTGTCATGGGTGTGAACTAGAGTGTGAACTATGACAGGTCGAGTGCGTTTCCGTCCGTTCACTGGTGAGAGTGAATCTCACGTAAGGCTTGATGCCGCGCCTCTGGCCATGGTGCTTTGTCAGGTCAGGTGGCCAGAAATTGGTTACCTTCAAGAGGATATCTCCGCTCGAGCGAACTCTTTGGGCGGTCTGCTCAAGGACTACCCGCTTTTCAGTTCATCACCCGAGATTGTTTTTAATGTCACTCCTCAAGGGGTCACCCACTCTGAATCAGGTTTCGTGTATCAGTGGAGTACTCCGGACCGAAGTTGGATCGTCAGCCTTGGTGGCACATTCATGACTTTGATTTCAAAGGACTACGAAACTTTTCCGGTTTTTGAATCAAAACTTGCCGGCGTCTTGTCCAAGGTTAAGCAGGTGCTTGAAGTCCCGTTGATTGATCGAATCGGGGTGAGGTACGTGAATCAGATTTCCGATGTTGATCAGGTGAGTCGAATTGGTGAACTTGTTCGACCAGAGATTCTCGGCTATCAGGCACTCGCCCCTTCGACAAGTGAAGCGTCACTGATTCAGGCACTGAATCAGGCAAGTTTCCAAGTTGGCGACAGCACACTTCAGGTTCGGTCAGGAATCATTCCGGCTGGTGAGTTACTGGATCCGGCTTTGGAAACACTCGACGGGCCGTCCTGGGTGCTGGATATCGATGCATTTTCCCAGTTCGAAATGGAATTCGATGTCGATAGCGTGTTAGCTCAGGTGAGCAAACTCTCTGACACTGCATACGACTTTTTCACATGGGTAATCACTCAAGGGTTCATTGACGAGTTTGGGGGCAAAGCGCATGACAATAACTGAAACAACTAGTTCCAGGACACAATATCAGTCGGGTGTGCCGGCTGGTGCTTTGTCAATTTCGGTTAGCTTCATGTTCGCGGCCGGTGCAAATTTCATGTACATGCCTGAGCGGTCTTGGTCTAGTACCCCCGCCACATTTAGGTCACTGGATGATTTCACCCCTTTCTCAAGAGTGGCAGGCAGCCAAGGCACGAGTGCGAACGTGTCTTCAGTGGGTAACGTAAACAACAGTGTCGACACCCTCGTTGGCAACAGCGTGGGCGAGTTTCGAGCCCTTTCAGGCCTCACCACCGACCAGATAGGACGGCTCTTTGGCGTGTCTCGCCGATCGGTTCATAAATGGATTGCCGGTTCCCCAATGGCAGTTCAGAACGAGGAAAGACTCTCCAATCTGCTATCCATTGTCAGGGAAATTGAGGGCTCACCAGAAGAACGACGTAAGGCATTGCTCAGCTCCGCATCTGGAGTCAGCATCTTTCACCGCCTCCTTAAGGATTTACCTCAGGACCAGGAGATGCAGAACGCAGCATTCTCAGCGAGTGACTTGCTAGGGGCCTAGTGGATACGGGTGAGGCAGTATCGAAGGTTAGCGACCTGCGTCAGGGTGATGTTATTCATCTGCCTCAGATTCCTTCACTTGACGAGGGAGAACTTGGTTGGCGCGAAACTCACCTAGGTGTTGTCATTCTCAGCCAAACCTGTGATCTCGTTCAAGACTCTAAATCTCATGTAACCATCGCGCCTTTGATTAATCCAGATCCGAATTTGTTATCTGCCGCTCGTAAAGGCAAATCTCCCCTGCACCTATACCTCGCTGGTTTTGGGGATTCCGAGGACGCGATCGCAGATATGCAGCGCATGTTTGCGATTCCAAAACAACTTGTAGTTGGGCGTAACTTCCTAGCTCGTTATGTGCGACACGAAAGCGGAGACGTTGCCCGAGTTTTGGCGGCACGAATCGGACGCGTATTTACCCGCTTTCCATTCCCTGACGAAGTGAATCCCGCGTTTGCGAAAATTCGTGACAAAGCGCAGAACTCTGCTGGGACTCAAAGTGCCTTTGGCAAGGTAATCGACCTGATTGAGGACTTACGGGTTTCAGCAGATCAGTGGGAAAGCCCTGGCAGACACCTGAAACTCCATGTTGTTGTTCCGGAACGATTCCTGATCTCTCCGGACGACGTTGACGTTGACTGGGAATGGTCAAACGCAATCGTCAGTAGGAAAAGGACTAACGAGAGGCTCGAGTCTGCTTCTCTGACAAGGATCTCTGAACTGGTAGTAGCCAACTGCAATGCGTTGTTGACTGATCCGGACAGTGTCGACACGACCACGATCTTTTATCTCTGGGGCGCGTGGCAAGACAAAGTGCAAATCGAACTCCTCAGTCCTGGAGTTAGCCATGAAATTGCTTCCTTCACGGTGGATCTCCTGTCGGACGTTGAATTCTCGTTTGCGCAATGGAGAAAAACAGAAAGCCTGGACTTGGAAGTGTTGTCCGACTCAAGTCTCGATAAGTAGTGGACTGAAGAGCGCCGTAATGCCAGAATTCAATCCATCGCGCAGACATGGGCTGGCTTGGCATTGATACGGATTCTCGTTCAGTTTCGTTTGGAATCAGTACTCGGATTCATCAATAAGAATGCTTTTATTCCGCAATCCACGGGTGGATGAGGCGTTGGGGATTCCGCCGGAGTTCATCGATGATTCACTTGTTTGGGAAGCACTCGAGCGGGCTCAACTCTCGTCCTTCTTGCAAGAGTCGCGGGAGAGGGTCGACACCGTGGTTGGGGAGAACGGTGCTGGCGTTATCCGGTGGTCAACGCCAACGCCTCGGTATAGCCCGCGCCCTCTACAGCCGACCCAAGTTACTGGTACTGGATGAAGCCACTTCGGCATTGGATGCTGAAACCGAACGGATCATTACTGAGACCCTGGATTCCCTCGCTGGGGACGTCACTTTGATTGTAATTGCCCACCGGCTTGCAACGGTGCGGCACTGTGATGAAGTGATCCATTTGTCTGGGGGGCGGATCACTGGGCGAGGGACCTTTGAGGAAGTGCGGGCGCAGGTGCCGGAGTTCAATCGGCAGGCGGAGTTGTTGGGGCTTTAGGGGCTTAATGCTGATGGATTCGGGGTTATTGCTGTGAGTTGAATCTTTTGTCAGGGATTGGCCATAGTGTTTCGAGGTGATCGAAACAGGCCTTGTCGAGTGGGTGAAGCTAACAATTGCGACTTCACCGGATGAGCACTCCGCTGCTCGCAAGATCCAACAAGGATCGAACTACTACCTCATCGGAACAGAACTTGGGGCGATTTGTTTAGCGCTTGAATACCACCGCGGAGCTAGCGTCGGTGTTGAGGATCCCTTTGAGCCGTTGTGGAGTTTCGTCGATGTCGGGCAGTACCCGCCCCCGCTCTCGGTGCTTGAGTCTCGCGAAATTGACATTTGGGTTGACATCGTTGAACTTGAATTGCCCGCGATCTTGGGGGCGCGATTGGGACATCTGCTCTGGTTGCGACGTGTGGGTGGCAGGCATGTCTACGCGCGCTTGGCTATAGGCGCTTACCGGGAACTCTCTCGACAAACATCCCGTGAGAATTACGAGCGGGCTGAGGACTTGGCCTGCGCTCTGACGCTCGCAAAACGTTTGGGAGATGGAGCATTATTTGTTGAATGCTGGGATGAACTCTTCGAGTTTGTTGAGGCATGTATAAGTGATAACGACGATTCGGGTGTATTTATTGCCGCTGCGGCACTCGCCGGCGCCACGCGGCAAAGGAAAATGGAATTGCCTACATTGTTTGAGAAGCTGTTGGAATCCTGTGATGACGTGTTCCAGCGAGATCAGGCACTTAGTTTTCTGGCACTGGTGGCAGCGAAGACTCCCGAACGCAAAGCTGTTGCTGAAAGACGAGTTACGCTTTGGATTTCCGAAGCCGAAAAAACTCAGGGGTTAATTGCGCAAGCGCATTTGTCGACAGCTCTAGAAATCGCTCGAATTGGTGGCTTGACGCAGAGACATCAGGAAATATTTACTCTGATGCAAACCTTAGATGTATCAACGGATCTCAAGCGAATCTCAGCAAACGTCGATATTTCTGAAGAGACTTACGAAGCTTGGATCCATTCCTTCTGTGGCTTTCCGAATTTAAGTGATGTCCTCACTCGCTTCGTGTCCTACGTCCCAATTGAGCAGGATCGAACAAAGGTGGATTCGGATGTCACTGACTTTATGGGGCGATTCCCCCTTCAATTTCTTTTTGGCAAAACAATCCTCAATGAAGCAAACCTTCCGGTAAAACACCTTTCCACGAAAGAGGATCACTTCGAAGTCGAGGTAACAAAACAAGAAACTATGCGAATCATGATTTGGTCATTTTCCGCAGTGGAGGTGCTGGCGCGAATACCTGAGAAATGGTCGGAAAGTATTGAAAATGCTGACTCGCTTTTCCCCTCGACTTACCTTCCTATAGGTCTTGCATCCATTTTTGGCAACGGGTTGCAATTGCACTGGGCAGGAAACCATCGAGCTAGTTTGGGGGTAGTGCTGCCCGCGCTGGAGACGCTAGTGAGGCATTGGGTATCCGAGGTTGGCTACCAGACCTACCGCATGGGCTCAGACGGGACTGTGAGCCCTTTGAGTCTAAAACCACTCCTGCACCTATTGCGACCACACTTGGAGCCGTGGGTGTGGAGCTATCTAACGCTCACTCTTATCGAGCCCCTTGGTTTGAACATCCGGAACTTAGTTTTGCATGGCAGTACGCAAAGGGTCTCAGCGGAGGATTCCGCGCTCGTGATTCACATTGCACTTGTTCTGAGTACTTTGACATGGAATTCGCGTGCTGCCTAGGGATCTCGGTCGCTCAGTGATTTGGGAAGCAGGTTGAACTTTCACTCGGTTACATCTGCCAGTGGCTTTTAGATCCTTATCTCATGAATAGTAAGAATTTTTTGACCCACGCTTTACCTAGTAGCGTTTGTGGGTTATGGTTATGGCGTCTGGTTCTGCTAGACAGTTTGGAGCCCCAGAGGGCCAGTCCGAGGACCGTAAGGTCGCCTAGGGCGGGAACTGGGGCTCAACCTTTTTCTACCCAGTTCGGAAACTCGGCACCCATGATCGCTAGGAGTCGACCGTTATCAAGGGAAGTCCCCGGGCGCAAAAGGTTCTCCCTTGTCGCGCCGGCAAGTGCGTCGGCCAACCAGAGTAAGGGCTCCTTCTTTTGTGCCCATTTAACAGCCAAATGCGAATCATTTTCCAACTGAAATCTCTTGACAGTTCTTCGATCCCGAATATCAAGTTTGGGTCCACGGGATTCAATCATTACCTCACCTGCACCTTCCCGACTGATCCAGTCGAGTGCCTTATTGAGCATTCGTACTCGGGCCGCTTCCTGGCCACTGCGCCCGCACGACTCAAGGAAAGCCTGGCCAATTGCTCCGACGTTTTCGCTGACCTCAGAAATAATCCCTCGAACGAACGGTCCTTCTTCATGCCAGTGGCTTGGACGGATCCGATTGTCCCGATAGATCCGACCGGTCAGTTGCTCTTGAATCATTGACTGATCTTTGACGACCACGACCGCAACGACGACATAGACATTCCCGGAAGAGTGTTCTGCCACGGCTTCGTCGATCATTGCAATCATGACGAAGGTCGGGTCAGAGTTTTTATGTTCATGAAGAAAAAACTTTACCCTGAATATAGATCGATAAATCCTTTGTCCACAGGGACATATTTGTCAGCAATCAAAAGAGTTGCGTGAGTAAACAAGACCGAGGAAAGCTAGGTGGTCCCTTCGGGATTCATCGGTAATTGTCTCTGGATGCATCAAGGCAAGCGTTTTTTAACTAGCAACCGTGCTTGGGGAGTGGTGGAATTTTTAGGGCCGACTCTTGATTTCTGGCAGCATTGCAACATGGGGGACGGTGGCGCAAGGGGCGTTTGATCCCAAACGTCAGTGGCCGCATGTGGCCTTAGTTTATTGTTTCAAAAGACTATCCAGGAATTTTAGTGGCCAGGGTTACACTCGTGAACAGGAAAGGGAATGCCATGTTTGACGTCAAGAAAAGCGCTCAAGTTGCTGGTGTTCTCCTCAGCCTGTCCCCAGACAAGTCTTTGGATCGAATCAAATTAATGAAGTTAATGTATTTGGTGGATCGACAGTCATTCATTCAATACGGAGCAACCGTGTCGGGCGACAGGTTGGTTTCCCTACCGCAGGGCCCCGGGCTCTCTGAGACGTTAAGCGCGCTTCAAGGGAATTTGGCGTATCTGGCGGACTTTTCCCGATGGGTAGTAATCCCCCAGGGAAGTCATGAGCATTCGCTTGTCAAGGGCACCGAGCTTGAAAATGCGGACTTGCTGAGTGAAGCTGATATCGAAGTGATCGAGAATGTTTGGAAAGAATTTGGACATATGGAAAATTGGGAGTTGGTCGACTGGACGCATGACTCTAGGAATTGCCCCGAATGGCAAAATCCTGGCCGTTCCTCGAACACAATCACCCTGGATGGCCTATCCCTAGCCCTCGGAATTGATAGTGATGAGTCGTCAAAATTGCAATCACAAAACATTGAAGTGGAGGGAATCAGACAGAGTTTCGCCGAACTATGATGGTTTTCTTCATCCCCTATCAAGGTGTCACGTTCCATGCACCAAACAAATCCAACTCAGACAAGCACCTCACAATTGTTTTGGCTCACTGTTCCGAATCAAATCACATCGCCGTCGCGAACGTCAGTTCCATCCGAGGCACCCGATTGGACGACCACTCCTGTCTCTTAGATGTAGGCGATCCTCGTTCAATTGATCACTCGAGTTTTGTGATCTACCGGTATGCGATTCTCTTGGAGGTGGATCACATGCGCAGCGGTATCAAGAACCACCACTACAAACTTTCCAACACACTTGAAGAACCGATTGTGTCGCGGATTATTGATGGCGCACTGATTTCAAGATTCTCTCGAAAAGGGGTCAAGGACTTCGTTCGTGAAAACGCCGTGCGGAACACATAATCGTTGACCGTAGATTGACTTAGCATGCCCCATTTTGGATTGGCACGCTGTATCAACCGGGACGATTCGGGAGAGTGTGGCCTTGGGGATTCCGCCGGAGTTCATCGATAATTCCCTTGTTTGGGAAGCACTCGAGCGGGCCCAATTCTCTACCTTCTTGCAAGAAACGCGGAACGGTGTCGATGCCGTTGTTGGAGAGAATGGTGTTCAGTTATCCGGTGGACAACGCCAACGCATAGTCATCGCCTGCGCTCTCTACATCCGGCCCAAATCACTGGTGCTGGATGAGGCTACTTCGGCATTGGACGTTGAAACCGAACGGATCATTACCGAAACACTGGACTCCCTTGCAGGAGACGTCACCTTGATAGTGATTGCGCACCGGCTCGCTACAGTGCGGCACTGCGATCAAGTCATTCATCTCTCCGTTGGGCGGATTACTGGGCGGGGGATCTTTGAGGAAGTGCGGGCGCAGGTGCCGGAGTTCAACCGGCAGGCGGAGTTGTTGGGGCTTTGGAAATTAGTCTAAAACTGATTTCATCTGTCCTGCGTCAGAGGCACTTAGGGTTGCGGAATTCGTGTATTACTGGGAATTCTTTCCCTGCCTTGATTTCCAAACTCGCATGGGAAGAGCCAAGACAAGCACCGAAACGAGATAAGCGATCACCGTGCTTGCTGCAAGTCCGTTTGCTTCAAATGATTGGATCATGGAAATGGTTGCTAACAGCAGTGTGACGGCAAGGATTACGTCGCTGACGGCCCAAAGTCGCATTCGTCGTCGAGATAAAGCTATGTTTCCTATGACCACATTTAGAATAATGAGTGGTAATGAAAGGGCAAGGATTCGAATCGTCACAACTGCCGGGTCGAAATCTGTTCCGAGAAGTGAAATGGCTGGCGCACAAATAATCAGTGCAACAGCGGTCACTACCGCGGCTGCAAAGGACCGGGTGATTAGGAATGTGATTTGTGTGGATTCTTGAATCCGGGTCGCCTCACGGTGAAGTCGTCCAAGGCTTGCATCAACAAATGACATGGGTATAAAACTTGCACCTGTCACAATTCGAAGCGCAATCATGTAGGTTCCAATCGCTTCGCTACCCGCAACGTTTAAGAGCAAAGTGAGTGCAAACCAGTTTGCGAGCGCGATCGATTGACCTGCGATTCCGGGAGCGATACTTTCCCGCAGCAACTCTCGAGCGTCGGAAAAGAGAAGGTAAAATTGATGACCTTGTTTTTCGGTGCGTCGTGACGGTTCCAAACGCCGAGTGAGGCGGACTGCCGCTACACACCCGATAACTTCGGCGACAGCAATCGCACTGATGATCAAGGGTACTGATTGCGTCGTTGCAAATATCACAGTGACCGTACCCACCAACACTGCCTTGCCGAGTAAAATGAAAGTCCATGATCTAAATGCTTGTCCACCCGTCAGAGCGGACATGGCGACTGCGCTGAGAGCTTGGGCGCAGGCCATAACCATGATGGCACCGACAAGGAGACCCCATGGCGCTTCTTCCCACGTGTTCCAGAACCCGTTTTGGCCCGTGAACCACAGCAGCGCTAAACCCACAAAGGTAGCGCCAATTGTGGTAGCGCCCACCAGGAGAAAAGCTGCCGAAAGAGTCCTTTTGACCGCGCGAGGTCGTTGCGCCACTTTACGCACCACGATTGCGGGGACGGCCAATGAGCCGATGCCGGCGAAAGTAGCGACAGTTGCCAAGAGATAACCCAACCCTCCGAATCCCACCACTCCCAAAATGGCAGCAGCCCCAAGTGAACTGGCGAGGGAAGCCACGCGGGCGCCACCCGACCCAATCGAAAGGATCGCGCTGTCTGCTAAGAGCTTATTGACTCGGCTTCGTGTCAGAGTGTTTCCTAATTTCCGTTGATAGAACACGTGAAAGTTGTGTGGGGATCATGACGAGCCTAACGCCCAAGTATATTTGTGACATGAAGATTGGGGCTTTCACTGTGGCTACCGGCCCTTATTTAGAGTATTGGTGGCAACAAGCCCAAGATGCCGACACCCGACTTTTCTCAGACCACGCATTGACACTCGTCGTGTTTACCGACCGACCTTCAGAGGCTTCCAAGTTTGCGAGAGAGTTATTTCGCGCTCAAGTTCGGGTTGTGGCGATCCCAACATTGTCATGGCCGATGGCCACGATGGCTAGATACGAATTGATTAGTGAGATGAACATAGAAGATGAATTTGATGTCGTGCTGCATCTTGACGCCGATACGCGAATTGCGCAAGAAGTAGGCAGAGAACTAGAGCCCGAACGATGGGAGGGTGGGATTGCACTGGTGGCTCACCCTGGATTTTTCCGCCCTGCACATGCCCTACTAACTGCATTGCGGTTGCCGCGTACGACCGTTTCCGATTTAGCGGGATTAATTCGGGGGGAAGCAGGAATTGGTCAGTGGGAACGGCGATCAAAATCAACCGCCTTCGTCCCGAGGTCGCGACGAAAACAGTACGTTTGTGGCGGAGTGTGGTTCGGTAGAAGTCCAGAGTTTTTCACAATGACACGCACCCTTGCCGCTCACACGCTCACCGATAGGCGACGAGGAATCACGGCCCGCTGGCATGACGAAAGCCATCTCAATTGGTTTGCGGCCCACCACAAGTTCACATTGCTTGACTCTTCTTACTGCTACGTCCATGGAAGTAAAAGTCTAAGCGGATTAGTCCCTCGAATCATTGCTGTAGACAAAGGTGATGCGAGGGTGCGGTCCTAGTGAGTTCTGACATGGTTGCCGAGGTTGAGCCCGTCATTATCGAGACACTGGGTGGACTTGGCAACCAACTATTCCAATACGCCTTTGGTAGAGAGTTGGCTTATTCTTGGGGGTGCGACCTTCTAATCGACCCATGGCACCACAACATTCCCGGGGCACGTCCTTTTGAACTTGACCACTCAGCTGTTAATGCGACAATTCTGAGATCTTTGACTGCCGGTGAAGCGCGGCCCGCTGTTATTGGGAAAGGGCTCGCACTCACACGGCTACTGTGGCGCAAAATCTACACACAACCGGGTGATACGAGGAAAAAGCATTTTGGATTTGATCCTGACCTTCTTGCGGCAAGAAATCTACACCGACTTACCGGTTACTTTCAATCATGGCGATATTTCCCCAATGTTGCCGATCAGCTCCGCCGTGAATTGATGGACCCCTTGGCAACTGCTCCGTGGGTTACGGCCTCCGATACTGATTTGAGGGAGGTGAACCCATGGGTAGCCATCCACGTTCGACGCGGTGACTACGGGACTCCTCGTGGACTGGCAAGGCACGGAACCCTCGGGCTGGATTACTACGAAGCCGCGTGGGAGCACGTTGTTGAAGTCATACCCGGAGCGGTGCCAGTTCTATTCTCCGATGAACCGGGCCCGGCACTTCAACTTTTGAGATCCGTTGTTCCAGATATTATCGTGATTCAACCGCCCGATGGTGCATTGAGCATCGACATCATGCGACTCATGTCCCGGGCAGATTCCGTCGTTACAGCTAACAGCACATTTAGTTGGTGGGGTGCCTGGCTAGGTCAGAAAAAGGGTCGACTTGTGGTGGCGCCTCGTCGGTGGTTTGCGGAGCCAACCCTTGATTCAACTGACGTGATACCTCCTGAATGGCGAAGCATTTAATCCCAGCACACATGGTGGTAGATTGAGGTTCCAAAGTGAGGAATATTTTTAATGTTAAGGCGGTGCTTTGAGCAGTTCAGTTGATGTTTTGTTACCTATCCGTAGTCCTGCTCCATTTCTTGAATTCACGCTTAAGTCGATGCTGGAACAATCGATCCTTGATTTTCAATTAATTGCAATACTGGACGGGCCAAGTGCTGAGATTGAAGCCATAGTTGCAAAATTTTTCCCACAGGCGCGAAACATTCATATTGCAGTCGCCAGCGGAATTGCCGTGGCACTTAATACCGGTTTAGAATTGTCGACAGCAGATTACATCGCCCGTATCGACGCCGATGACATGATGGAACCTACCCGTTTAGAGTTGCAACGAGACTTCCTTGACGCGAATCGCGATTGCTTAATGGTCAGCAGCGCCGTCACCATAATCGATAAACTTGGATTCAGAATCCGAGGTCGAGTAACTCCGATTCGTTCAAATAATCTAAATGGTCGCCTTAAGTGGAGGAACCCTATTGCGCATCCTTCGGCAATATTTCGCCGAGAAGCAGTTGCGAAGTTGGGTGGTTATTCCACCTCTGCCAACTTCCTGGAAGACTATATCTTGTGGCTTGCATTAGCCACACGAGGTGAAATTGCCGAACTCCCGGTGACCCTCACCAAGTACCGCGTACACGGAGGTCAATTAACTAATTCAGTCAAGTTCGAGGAACAAGGTCTCAAAGAATTACGCAAAGCAAAAGAAGCCTTGGCTCGATCGAAAAGCGAATCAGTAACTGCTTCTCGACTCCGACATCAACTGTGGTGCTCGTATCAATTTTTTCGTGGTCGAATGTAACGTTTGTAAACCCGACTTATCTTTTGATTTTGAGGTATTGGATATTGAATATTGGACGAGCCTTGGTCCCCTTCGGGGGTTGCCTTGTCACTCCCCCGAATAAGACACACACCTGCTAACGAAAACGGTACCCAAAAGATAGCAAGATCTGCTGTGGCAGTTGTGAGTGCTAATGGTGCGATCGCGATCCACATGAGGATCGCGATGTGTCCATGGGAACAACTGAGTGCTGCTCGTAGAAAAAGTGCCACCATGATGATCCACAGCGATAATCCCACAACGCCGAGCTGAACCCCGAGTTGCAGCGGGACGCTATGTGGATCGTAATTACCGAAGTTCGCGCCCGGAACATTCGCCGCCTGGATTCCCAAACCGTAACCCTTCGCTCCCCAATCACCCACGAGTTCAAGGTACTGCGTCCAAATCTGTAATCTTCCGTTGAGATCGGCAACAGCGGGGTCTGAGAAGTCAATGGATCTGTCGAATATTAATCCTGAAAAGGGCCCAGCGACATCGGACGTAACTCTTGACTTCAGATCCGAGAAGGGCCCAACGAAAAGAGACGTAACTACTGTGGACCAAAAAATCGTCATTAGGGCGATCACAAAAACGTGAATTTTGATCTTTTTCAACAGGACTAAGACTGTTATCGCAATATAAAGAAGAACTAGCCCTAACAACGCTGAACGCGATGCAGCTAGCACAATTCCACTTATCAAGATCGCAGATGCCGCGAGGCCCATGATTCGGGTACTGAGTCGCGATGCAGTTGTCCAGACGGTGATGGCCGACACGTAACCAATGAGAAGTGCGAATGACGCCGTGTTGGGGTCCATTAAACCCAGCCAGGGCCGTACGTTATTGCCGCTCTGTGCGAGTAGCACCCCTGCGGTTCCAGCCGTAGAGATTGCCAGAGTCCCCAGCAAAACACGTATCGCCTTGCCGGAAAGTTGAGACACTGCCCATGTAGCAGCTATCAAACTTGCTAATTGAAGACTCCTGCCCAGAGAGTAGCGAGGATCAAGACTCCACAGAAGGCTGAGGAGGGCCCAAATCAGAATTGCAATGGCCCATGTCCAGGGGCTCAACAGAATTGAGCGGAGAGTCCTGCCTTTCCAGTCAAGCGATTGGGATCTGGCGACCAACCCCAACGCAATAAGGGTAACTGTTATTGACAGAGTCCAGACGGTTCCGAGTCTTCCTGAGGATGCAGACCGAATGGCCCATGTCCATGGCAGCGTTGCAACATAGGCAACTGCAAAGAATGGTAAAACTCCAACGGCTTTCTTGCGAATGGTGTCCATAAATCCCATGATAGTAAGCGCTCACGGATTCAATTGACGAATTATGTGACTCCATTCAAAAACTTGGAAGCGGAACAAGGGAAACAAGCATCTGGCGGGTCGAATTCTGTAGCGTTTGACGTTGCCGGGGTGATATCAGTAAATCCGGGGACTCTCGACGGTACTCTTGCCAGATTCGCAGATGTTTATGCAATTCGTCCTTGAGGGAGGTTCATTGGAATGGTGGGGTCAACAAGCGATGATGCACTCCGATGGTCAGTACCTTTGAACGACTTATCTCGGGGTTGGATTGCCAATTCGAGTGAGGTGCTGAAAGCTGTGCAGAGGGTGGTTGCCTCGGGTTCGTATATTTTAGGGAGGGAGGTTAAGGAGTTTGAGAAAGATTTCGCGCGCTATCTGGGAATAGAGAATGTGGTTGGCGTTGCATCCGGTTCAGATGCTTTGGAATTGGCCCTGCTGGCTGTTGGTT
>Ga0105050_10007124_pt1 | contig 13524 bp, 18 predicted proteins | sample FRY01_FD_78088 | JGI IMG/M metagenome (GOLD analysis project Ga0105050, IMG submission 78088) | Freshwater microbial communities from Lake Fryxell liftoff mats and glacier meltwater in Antarctica - FRY-01 | ecosystem: Environmental > Aquatic > Freshwater > Ice > Glacier meltwater ... | reverse complement strand
CTGTGTAAGGCCTCCAGTGATGACTACTACCCCAACACGTCGCTAGCTAAAAAATTGCATTATTACCGACTGTCACTGCTGGTTATTTGCGCTCGGGCCTAAGTGCTTCGTAGTTGGCAATGAAGTCTTTGACTGTTATTGCTGAAATAGCCCGGCCAACAACATCAAGGGGCAAATCAGCCAATGTCTTGAACCTGATACACACCTTGCCAATGTCTAATTTCTTGCCTGTTGCTAAGTATTCAGCTTCAAACTGATCTCTAATCTGATCAAAACCATAAATGGAGTTCAGGTAGAGGGAGAAGGAGTGCTTCTGGGCAGCCAGGGCAGCAAACATTAAAGGTTGTTTGTTATAGGTAATGGGGTAGGTGGCAAGGGGAATCTCATAGCAGAGCATTCCAAAGTTCATGGTCTCTTCAATACCCTCCGGGAGGTTATCTAGCAACAGCTGCCTGACAACTGTCAGGACCTCACGCCTGTCCTCAGGCAGCGAGGACGAATACTCCGCCGGGGTTGCTGCAGTGGATGAGACCATGTCCAATGTTTTCACATTCGGGTTTGAAAGTTGAAGAAATCGAGGTGTAAACCCTTGTTTTGATTAGGCAGGCTTCAGTTGTAAAAGGTGAGAGCAATCTTCTGCACGTCTTCTGCAGTGGCCCTGAGCTCTATGGTTTTGCGGTTTGTCCTAGCGTTTTCAGGGTCTTCTGCTAACACCAACCCTTGTCGAATGGCAGTCTTTACTGCTTGAACAGTTATCTCTCTGACTGCAACCCCTGAATCCTGAAACCATTCATCACAGCAAGCTGTAGATGTTTGAACAGGGATAGCACCCATGGCCATGGCTTCTAACATTGAGGTGCTGATGCCATCGCTTTCAGATAAACCAACATATATCTTTGATTTAGCAAAGAGCTCCAGCACCTGCTGGTGACTGAGCGAGCCTTTGGCGTGAGCGGTGATATCAAGCCCAGTCTCTTTCGCCACCTGCTTAGCAAGTTTGATTACCGATCTGTTTGCTGAATAGACAACGAACTGATATTGACCAAGTTCTTCCGCCGCTTCTCTGACTGCTTCAAGTGACACCTTGGCTCTTCCCGCCCAGCCGTGGCAGCCCTTTAGGGCTATGGTCTTGCGCTTATCTGGCTGCAGTAGCGGCAGCGATAGGTCAGCTTTTGAGAAACCACCGGCGTTTGGAATGACCGTTAGTGCTTCGCCCGTGAACCCAAGCTCTCTTGCCAGTGCCACATCCCTGTGACACTCAGCCGAATAGGCACCTGCCAATTTCAGCAAGACCTCTAATTTACCTGTGTTTGGGGAATCTTTGAAATCAGAAGATGTCACTGCCCCAGTTTGTGACAATGAAGCGAAGTCCTTCAGGTTTCTGTTTTGAAAGTGCCCTGAGGCTCACATAACCGGCATTCTGAAGATCAAGAGCGTGCAGGATGTCTGATTTGTGCTTCCCGATTGTCCAGCGAAGCAGGGTTGCCCAAAGAAGTTGTTTGTGAACTTATCCAGTATCCGGAGCGGTAGGCCAAACCATTTGCCCAGGAGAGCGATTTCGTAATTGGCAGTTGTGTTTCGCTCCAACAAGGCTTTCAGTTGAGGGTGGATTCTTCTGTTTGGGGAGCTTGGACTCCGCGAAAGTGGGGTGAATTAAATATTTTAAGTCATGACTGGGTCGATCCCTGACAAGTTCGATGTAGCTACCATCAAGACCCATTGCCCCAACTATTGCAGAAACCACAGAAACATTGTCTTGAGTATCCCTAGCCCCAAATAGGTAGGTTGCACCAAGTTGGCCATTGTCAATAGCTAACCAAATGCCATCAACGTGATCATCGACGTGAATCCAGTCTCGAATATTGAGGCCAGATCCATAGAGCTTTGCCCTTGCCCCTGATATGAGATTCCTGATCGAGTTGGGTATTGGCTCTTCCCAGTAATGTCGAGGGCCATAATTATTAGAGCAATTCGAAATAGTCCCCTGAAGCCCGAAAGAGCACACCCAAGCTCTGACCAAGTGGTCACTGGCCGCCTTGGATGCTGAATAGGGGCTCGAGGGATTATCAGCGGTGGTTGTCATAAAAGAATCAGAGCTTGCCAGAGGCAAGTCTCCAAAAACTTCATCTGTCGAGATGTGGTGCAAGCGAACGCCGTGCCTAACGCAAGAATTGGCGATATTTAGAGTTCCCATGACATCTGTGTCATAGAAGATGTTCGGATTAGCCAACGAATTATCATTATGGGATTCGGCGGCAAAATGAACTACCAAGTCGGACACTGAAATCAGAGCATCAACAAGGTCAGCGTCGCGAATATCTCCTTGCAGAAAACTAACCTCTTGAGAGTAAGAGTCCAGGTTGGTTAGGGCCCCTGCATAGGCCAGAGAATCAATGATCGTAAATTCAACGTCCTTCCTTGCTTCGATTGATCGGATGACAAAGTTTGATCCAATAAATCCAGCACCACCGGTTACTAAGAATCTCAAAATTTACTCACGTCCCATGTTAGAATAGGAAGATGAAGGGTGTTTTGTTGGCGGGCGGAACTGGCTCTAGGCTGGATCCACTGACCAAGGCGGTATCCAAGCAACTTTTACCGGTATACAACAAACCCATGATTTACTACCCTCTCAGCACACTCATGATCGCTGGCATTCGAGAGATTCTGGTAGTTACCAACGCCCGAGACCAACATCAATTCAACGAACTCCTTGGTGACGGAAGCAACCTAGGTCTTAGCATTCAATATGTTATCCAAGATGAGCCAAAAGGAATTGCTCACGCTCTCTTGCTGGGCGAAGAATTCGCTCAAGGGGGTGACGTTGCCCTCATACTCGGCGACAACATATTCTACGGCGCAGGCGTGGGTGATTCTCTCCGGGCTTATACCTCAAATTCTGGGGCAACGATTTTCGCGCAGAGAGTCGCCGACGCTTCTCGTTATGGGGTTATCGAATTAGGCGCAGATGGCAGAGGGCTTTCTATAGAGGAGAAACCAGATAAGCCTCGGAGCAACCTAGCGGTCACAGGTCTTTATTTTTTTGATTCCACTGTTTTTGACCGGGCCCGGTCCTTAGAGCCTTCCGAAAGAGGTGAGCTCGAGGTCACAGACCTCAACATGTCCTATCTCAAGTCGGGCGACTTAAACGTCGTTAGGCTCCCCCGGGGTACGGCCTGGCTAGACACCGGTACTGTTGATTCTCTGGCTCAGGCTTCCGAGTTCGTCAAGGTGGTAGAGACTAGGCAGGGATTTATGATTGGCTGTCCAGAGGAAATTGCCTGGAATCAAGGATATCTTGATTATTCCAGCATGAAGGCCTTGTCGGAGCAATATGGTGCGGGTGAGTACGGCCAGTACATTCGGAATTTGCTAGGGACGTCAGATCCCGAGGCTGACTGATCCAACACGGTCAGACTTGGACTGATGAGTCTTACAAGAGCCGCCTTTTATTGCGCAGGGATTCTGGCCCCTTGGTTGGTGGTCGACAGCTACGAAAGTCTTCACCTCTTGACCAAGCAAGTGGGTTGGCATCTGAGGTCACGCTTTCAAATGGCATCGTTCAAGCCATCAAAGGTTTTAGGTCTAACATTATGGGATGCAAATCATGCCTGTATTTGAATCGCGATTTCATAAAATTAGATCCGTCTCAACCTATCTATACAGGTCTTGGGATTCCAAACAGCTATCGAATTTCGGTCCTAACGTTCTAGAGCTGTAGACGAGGTTAGCTGCATATTTTGGCGTCGGTAGTGATTGTGTCACTTCACTGTCGAACGCCACGCTGGCCCTTCAAGGTTCCATGGAAAAGTCTGAAGCCACAGGAGACTGGGGTGTTCCGGCCTGGACGTTCGCCGCGACTCAGTTGGCGGTGCTTCATGCAGGGGTGGCTCACAAAGTGCTTGATGCCAGGCCAGATGGGAGGATTGACCCAGCTTCGCATGCGGGCCCTATTCTCGAGGTATGGCCCTGGGGAGCAGGGCCCTCAGACCTGATCCTGGATTTGGATCGGCCGCACCTAATTGACGGTGCCGCTTCCTTTGATGCCCTTAGAGGGATTGGTAGTTATCTGGACCCAAATCATGCAGTTGTCCTTAGTCTCCACCCCATGAAAGTTCTAGTAGGGGGGGAAGGGGGAATCTTTCTGTCAAAAGACGTGGACTGGGTTCGGAGGGTTCGGCAATGGTCTCAATTTGGGTTTGGGCCTGAAAGGAAAGTGCAAAAAATTGGGACCAACGCCAAAATGGCGGAGCCCGCAGCTGCGATTGCTCTTGCCTCGCTGGATGAATGGAACAGAACCAGAAGAGACTGGCTAGAACTTAAATCTTGGGCAACAGAAGCCGCGATGAGTAGAAAAATTCGATGCAATCTCACCGAGAATGATTTTGCCGTAAATTACTTCATCTGCAGTTTTGAGTCTGCTGATGACATGTCAAAAATTCTACTTCGACATGGAATCGCCGCGAAAAAATGGTGGAATCCGATGGCAGAAAAGGATTTCTTGAAAGAAAGCACTGTTGGTTCAAGTTTTCCGATAACAAAAGCCCTCTATGAAACCAGCCTGGGTCTGCCCTTTTACCTCGGAATGGACAGGGATCTCTTCTCCAACAGACTAGATTCTGCTCTTCGAGACTACGCAAAATATAGAAGCGGATAAGTCCGGGTATACAAGGCTTAGTTCATTGCAGGCCTCCAAATAGGACTCAGAGAAAATTCGAGCCTCGACCGCGTTGTCAATCTGATTATTTGACAAGGCTTTCAACACCACTCCTCCAGAATGAACGATGGTTAGTCCAGCCTCCCGAAGTTGAGCCTTAAGGGTTTCCAGGTTGAACGTCACTTGGTGGCCGTGGGATTTTTCTCCATCAGTTACCGCAGTGGTAGAACTAACTAACCCCATCGCAACTGCTAACTGGCGAGAAAGAGCATTTCCATTTGGCACCGCTATGAATGCCAACCCATCCAAGTCCAGGAGCTGGCCAATTCTTTCGAGAACGGCCGATCTGTTTTCGATATGTTCGAGAGTATGAACCAAAAAAATATTACTAAATGTCCGATCGGTTTCCCACTCCTCTATCAAAAACGCTTGGACATTCACATTGGGAAACTCGAGCGAGAGATCCTTAGCGAGCTCGGAAGACGCTTCTACAACCGTGAGATCTTCAAAAATTGCATCTAGTTCTCTGGTCATCACTCCCTTGTAAGCTCCAATCTCGAGAGCGGATTTGCCTTTAAAAAAAGGCGACAACCTCTGCAGCAACATTCTTCTCGTAAAAGTGTCGAATTCATAGTGGTACTTTCGAATTGCACTGTCAGCGAACTCCAAGTTAAAATCTCTCATAGTTTCTTAGTTTACTGTTTTCGACATTTTTACAAAAGAGCCACCCGGAAAGTCAGTGTGTCCTTGAAAATGGGGGACGAACCCGAGTTTTGCGTAAAAAAGGTTGGCTTGTAAATTTCCCGAAGAAACCTCAAGCTCAATTACCCAAGTGGTTGGCGAGAGATTTTTAATATGCTCTTCTAAAAATGTTAGGAGTTCAGTTGCTAGGCCCCTTCGCTGAAATCTAAAGTCGACAGAAACGTTGGAGATGTGAACTTTAGAAAAACGAAGATTCATGTAGAAAGCGCAAAGTGAAGCAATTTGCTTGTCCTCTAAATGGCCGATTAGGACAGCATTCAACGATAGCCTTCGCGCATAACTGTCAATTTCCGTTCTCTTCTCCAGCGAATCGATAAATGCTGGCCCTGCACTTATTAGATGTTCTCTGATTTGAGCTGGAGTGCTTGTTAGCATCCTAACTTCACTCAGCATTCTTTTACCGCGGCAAAGATTCCAGACCCCCCAAATTTATCCCCATTGTAAAGAACAATTACCTTTCCATTGAGCTCAAATTGACTCGGATAAGCCTGCATTTCTTCGTCGCCGACGCTCCTGGGAATAGAGATTAAATCATCGTTGCGAATCCAATTGATAGCATCCTCGGAAGTAGCAAATCCGAGTTTATAACTTGACTTTGCGTTCTCCCTGAAATCAAAACGCCTCCGATAGCAAAAGACCATTTCTAAGCGACCGTTCCGCTGGAGAAGATGAGGGTGCGCTTGCACCTCATCTTCCATGACCTGAGGAACCACAGCAGTGCCCGAGCCGTTCGCAATAAGATCGAAATATTTATTTTTGGCAACAGATATCAAGTACCGCCTCTCAGGATTTCCTTCCAAACTCTTTTTCCAGTCGACTCCAAAGGTGTAGGCAAGGATTTGCTCGCTTCCAAATTGGACATATGATGCATCACAGACCAAGTGCGGTTCATTTTTGAGGGCAGAAAATCGAGGGCCGGGTCCAGTCTCGAACCAGGACTCCCCAAAATCCAAAGAGTGCATCTGGCCTATGGCCGTCTCTACATCCACCCCACGCTGACGCCTCCAACCAGTGGGAAGGGCGACCAGGCTTCCGTCTCGGGATTTGGCCACAGAAAAAGGAAAAATGCCGTGAATCCGGTATGAACCAAGTTGAGGATTGGGAACCCGCACTTTGACCGGCTCTGAAATTACAGACAAATCATCAATTGATAGATCCACGAAAAATGGCTCTGAGATTCTGAAATTCGGGGCCTGCACTCGCCTAGAAGTGAAGAAGATTCGTACCCTGTCAGGCATTGTAATTCCGACCGGTCCCGTCAAATGCGAGTATCCAAAAGGGAGCAGCTCTGGGCCCAAGAGTTTCCCAAGCTTAGACCACGTCACGCTGCACCTCAAGTCTGGCTATTCCTATCCCCGTTTCTCCCACTCCGTTTCCAACGTAGGCGACAAACCAGCTCAATCCAACTTGGAATACACTTGGGTAAGCAACCATCTCCGAGTCCCAAGAATCCGGCCCAACAGGAAAATTTACTTTTTCATCATCCCTTACCCAAGCAACCAAATCGTAAGAGGACGCGTAGCCAATCCGATATGAACCCCGGCCACCTAGATAATCATTGGCGCCGCGAAAACAGAACAGCATGTGGTACTTCCCTTGAAAGAAAAAAACATCCGGCGACGCCTGCGACTCGTTGGGCGTGAGGGCTGGAATTAGATCCTTTCCATGCCTAGTCCAGCTGACTAAATCTTCAGAGCAGCTTGCCCTAATTCGGTAGCTGGGCTCCTGCCTTTGAGGCGATTCGACCCAGCTTTTTCCTGAGATATAGAAGATCCTGAAGAGTCCTTCGTAGAATCTCAGCTTAGGGCTGCTTTGGATAAAAGGTTCTTCCATTGTCTTCCCCAATACGGGCCCAGGGAAGTCCCTCACAAAATGATCGCCGCTTGAGCTTCGAGCCAAGCCAATTGAGACATCGAAGCCCACGTCCTGAGGCCGAGTCCAGCCTCCGTAAGCCATAATAAAAAAGGAGTCAATTTTCAGCACAGAGGCTGGATAGATTCCAAACATGTCAAAATTTCCCAGTTCCCCGTCATCCAAGCATGGCTTTTCGGAAAAGCCAATAATCTTTGTTGGATCCCCTAAGGCCAAATCGAAAAAACCTGGTCTACTATGGAAGAAAACTCCGTCACGCGTTCTGGTGGTGAAATAAATTCTGATTCGATCCTCCAGCACAACCACATTTGGGGCCTGAAGGTGACTTCCAATCCAGCCGGGGTTAAAATCCGCTGCCGATGCCACCAGCCCCATTTTTTCAATCCTAAAAGCCACAGTGTTAGCCCTCCTTCGAAACGAAAAAGTCCGAACGGCTTAGCTCCGAGAGGCTATCCACCCCTACGGCAGCTAGGCCGTCTAAAAACGATAGGCCACCATGCCAGTTTCTCCCGGGGCGCTCATAAACAGTCAGCTGGGGATTTACAAACCACAAGCCGATGCCGCTCGCTCTGAATGAGCTCGGCGAGTAGAGGTTTTTTCCACCAGGGGCATTGAAGTAGTCTGATGCTCCCAAGACCTTACAAATTTCGATAACACCCTCCTCTCCTGCACTAAAATTTTCAGCCTGAAGCTCGCTTTCGGCAATTACAACTGTTCCCAACGATAAAATTTCAGATATTGAGGAAATAGAAGTGCGAAGCAGTGGGAACAGCGCTGTTAGACCCTTAACTTCGGAGAAAACCGAATCAAAGTGACCTACCGCTACTTTTGCGTACTTGAATCCAAGAACTCCATGGTGAAGTTTCTGCCTTAGGCTTTCCAGCTGCAAGTCTTTTGAAATGCATTTCTGACCAATAAGGTCAAAATCCGACGATTTCTGCAAAGGCAGCGTAAGCCAGTTAGTTTCGTCATGAATTTCCAGACGGTTTCTATTTACCCAGCCTCCCTTGGAGTACTTGACCCTGTCCCTAAGGACTATCGTGTCAACCGAAGACAGCAGGTTCAAGTAACCCACGTAAGGGAACAGGTAAGGTTGCATGATGGCTATTCTCATTTCAAAATCCACGAACTTTTCTCACTGGCGCCTTCTTTCGGGTGAGTCGATATCTTCCGTCCCTAGGCAGAATTATGACATCGAGATACTAATTCCAACCTACAACCACGAGATGTTTATACGGACAGCATTGTTTAGCGCCCTAGCTCAGGAAACTTCTGCACGCGTGGGAATTCTAATCCATGACGACGCTAGTACTGATGGAACCGTCGCATTGATATTGGCCTCGCTTGCGGAGACAGGTTCTAACTTCGACGTTACCGTGTTAGAAGAGTCGGAAAATCAGTTCTCAAAAAAAGAGGGATTCTACAAGCAATTACTGATCAATTCCAATTCGACCTTCTTGTCGATTTTGGATGGAGACGACTATTGGTATTCAAAAGCGAAGCTTCAGAAACAGTTTGAAGTCATGCAAGACAATCCAGACATTGACCTTACCTTCCATGATTATTTCGTGAAGAACCCAAAGAAGAAGTGGGGTTTAGTCCACCCCCATCTATTTGCACAGCAGAAAGCACCGTTTTGGCTTCTTGCCCTCGAAAATCACGTTGGGACACTCACGACGATGATTCGTGTTGACTCCTTAAAGGCCATTGAATGGAAGGGCTACGGGGAGCTCGCTATAGGTGACTTTCCTCTCTGGGCGCTGCTCTCCGTAGGAAACAAATCCAGATATGTTCCTACAATTAAGGCAGTTTACAGACAGCATTCTTCAAACATGACTTCACCAAAAACATGGTCTCGTATCCAGGCAGAGATTCGGCAATCTAGAAAATTTGTGAGCGTTCGGTTATCAACCGCAGATAAAATTAAATGGTCCATAGCCGGGTGGGGCTTAGTGTCGGTACTCTTTAGAGTTGGGGTCAGACTGACTGCTCGCCAGGATTATCAGAGCAACTACCGTGACCGAGACATCTACGACTCGTAGAGGGGGGATTTTCGATAAGGTGCTACGTCTTTGCGATTGGGACACCGACGTCAACCTTTTGACACAACTTCGAAGTAAGGGTGGCTTAATTTCCTCTAAGGTAGTGGCAGGGAATTCAGCTCGACGCCCCTCATCACCGCACTTCATTGAGGATTGCAGAATTGAAAAATGCTCGTAATAGAAAAGTCCAAGTCTCTCTTCGTGAAGGTTTAGGAAACCAGCTTTTTCAATATTCCATGGCGCTGCGCATTAGCCTTAGATTTTCGAAGATAGCGGTCTCACCAACATCTAAGACCAAGGATTCCAAAAGATCTATTAGCTTGTTGTATCCCTGATAGCCCTCAATTTCATCCGCGAAATCGCGCATGAGGTCGTGGTCATTCCGGTCTTGAAAAACAATTGAAGATGAGTAAACAAGATGAGAGTCAAGGTCGCGCATGAGGCGCTGTGCAACGAAGGACCTCCAGATATCTGCCATTCGAAATGAGCAGGTTGCCGGAAGGTACATCAATGGAGATAGCCTCTTCGGCCACTGAGTAGCTTGAGCTTTGAATGGAGTCCAAGTGTTGTGCGGAATAAGAACCGACTCATCCTCTGCAAACCTAATCTCATGTCGATCAGCCGTAGTGAGTCGATAAATCGCATCAACGTCTGGATCTCCATCTGCCAATCCCTGGATTACGACTTTCTCCACCCGAAGGGTCCTGTCCACCCCCAGCTGAAGTTGGCAGAAGCTGGATTATGGACTGCGTTTAGCGGGAAACCTCTTGGCCAAACATGTCTCTCTGTAAATGCAGCATAGATGTTTAACCAGCGATTCTCAGTCGCGAATTCTCGCACTTGAATTTCTGAAATTATGGGATTGAAAAATTTCTCGTAGGGGGTGTTGTCATCGTCAGTTTCTCTGATAACATCTGCCCCGTTCGCAATTGCAATCAGATGTCCTGTCAACTTGCTTGTGTAGGAGTCAATACGACCGTGAGGCGAAGTTAGAAATTTGGTTTCCAACTGATCCTGCAGCGAGTAAAAATTGATTCCCGGAACCCCAAATGAAAAGGGACCCTTGCGATCCCCCACCACTATCGCCTCAAACCCATCAGCAATAGCTCTAGCTCCGTTGGCCGTCATGCCAGGGCTTGTGGGGATAATTGATGTTATTACATATGAAACTCTGCTCGAAGTCATTCTTTGCGTCCTCTTAGATTGCTCATGTTCTGTTCTTGGAAATCCATAATCTAACAACTATCTTTCCTACTGGCGTTCATTGGTCCGAACTAATTCCAGATAAGTCCAAAACAAGCAAACGCGATTTGAGAAAAGTCAAACCATTTGTCTAAGAAGCCGAGACGACACCTTCAGGACTCTTGGATTTTGCCTTCGTTAGGCATTCCACATTTCATTTAGACAGCTTGACCGGGTGAACGTAAAGTTGGCTGGAGGGAAATTCAGACAGCGATTTTTCCAAGTTCCAGTCAAAAGCGCCCAGCCCATTAATTTCTGTACCCCAATACGCTCGGCCTTTGAGATCAAGCGAACTCTCTGTTACTAAATTCTCTGATGCAATAACCAGCGCAGTAGGAATCGCAATCTCCACGAGCAATCTGGATGCGGCAAAAAGACCACTCAAGGCCGCGAACTGCTGAAAGGTTCGCTTTGAGATCACAAGGAGATCAGAGCACCTCCCCAACCATCGGGTAGGTAGGAATCGTTTTCGGGGTCAAAATTCGGATTACGTCCCGGATGTAGCGACGCGATCCGAACTTACGTTGACAGTAAATCCCGATGGACTCAACGACTCTTCGTAGATAATCGACTGGAGCACTCAAAAATCGCAGGTGCTGCCAACCCCGGAAGAGGGTCATAACACTCACGTGGCCATGTGTGATTCCGTTTCTATTCGTTTTTTCGATAACGAAACTTGGGTCAGGCAAGTCTTTTAGCACCTTGGCCCCCTTCGATTTCCCCTCCCAAGAGGCTGCTTCATTCGACCTCATCCAAAACGTGCGGAGCTCTGACATATCAGTCAAATCAGGAATAAAGTCTGAGTCTTTATTTAGGCCAAAAAAATCCCAATAGTTGCTTTCAGAAATTCTAGGATTCAGTATTAGGTCGTCTGCGACAACCAAAACATGATCGAAATCGTAAGTATTCAAGATGTCTTTTGACTGGGCGAAAAACCCTTGGAATTGATGCGGCGACTCATAAACAGAGATTACATTTGCCACTTTGCCATCATAAAAAGGCACGAGGTGGACAATTTTGCTGAAATTAGGAGAGTAAATTTTTTCAACCAGTTCGATGTTTTTGTCATACCGAATGGTTGTAAACGACCACCAATAGTGCTCTCACTTGAACTCCTGAATTTAAGCTCAGCGAACCTGATTCTAAAGGAGCTGAGATGGCTGATCCAAATACCCAACTGGCCCTGATTTACCTCAAGGCATCGGGCGCCAATGCACTTCGAGTGATACCAAAATGTTCCGCGGGGCCCGAGATTCAAAATCCCATTAAGGTGGAATCAGAAGCGAGAGCAGGTGGATGGGTGGCTCAGCTAAGAGTTTTACATTTGAACTCCGCTCCGCAAGGTGGGGCTAGTCGTCTAGCCCAATCCCTGGTTCATGCCCAATCGGAAATTGGGGTGATTTCTGAAATAGTTTTCGGTCTTGACGGATCGCTGAGATTTTCACCCCAAAAAGCACCCCTTCTCACATTGGCAGCCGGAGTAGACGAGTACCTTTTAAAAAAATCAAATTCAAATCATCAAGTTTCGCTTATTCGTAGCCTACTGAGTGGACGTCTGGACGAAAACTGGATTAAAAGCATCTTCGATGTGGTTCACCTGCACTGGGTTGAAGGTATGGTGAGGCGGTCGGAAAAAGTCTTCATTCCAGCTGGCACCCCGAGACGTTGCTTAGCGCGCAATCCATCAGCTCTTCCAGTTCGAGAATGACCCTGAAAACGACCTGAGACTTAAGTAGTACCCTAGGAAAAACTACGTCCTGAGCCTAAAGTCATTGAGAACTAAATTTTCTGGTGATTTGCAGTTTTGATTTTTAGTAAGAACCCCCCATATATTACTCTCAACAAAAGACTTTAAACGGGGACAATCGAAGTGGGCTCCTGTTTATCTCCCTCCGGCGGATGCGCTCTTGAAACGACTGTGTGCGAATCGCGACTGTTGATTCCCAAGCTGTAAAAGTTTTCTCGACGGGTGCTAGGGGCAAAATTTTACTCTCATGCCAAGGCCATTTTCTTTTGAGGAGTTACTGACAAGTGTTATGTGCCGCATTAGGTCTCCCAACGAAGCCCAGGCTGAATCAACCCTTGTTCACGACGAGGTGGCCCTAGATCTAGCTACTGGCAGGTTCACTGCCGCGGGTATTGAGCATAGCTTCACGGCAAGAGAGTTCACGATTTTTGAGTTCTTTCTTCTTCACCCTGGGCACGTGATTTCTAGAGAGCAGTTACTCTCAAGGGTTTGGGGCTTAGGCCAGAATCTAGCCAGCAATGTAGTCGAGGTTTACATCCGCTACCTAAGACAAAAGCTAAGCAATGACTTTATCCACACAGTTCGTGGCATGATCGATCCGCTGGGTTAGTAGCAGGCATTATTTTTCCCATTGCTACTAACCGCTATTGTCACCCTCGGACGGAGTCAAAAAGGGCTTATAAAAAAAGGTTTAAGGTCCAGTTAAGGGTGACTAAACCACTTAGTCTTCAAGCCAATCTCCTTGCGAATTCCTTCTTTCAACTCATCGTCTGCGCAGGTAAGCATGCCGCAGTCGGTGTGGTGAATTAAAATTATTCCCTTGGTCCCGAGCAATCGCTAATTAATAGCCAGAGACCTGATCTTATCGGCTGCCACAACGCCTCAGGCGTTCCGAATAACGTGAGACTCACCCAATTCAAGCCCCAGCATGCCGCAGACATTAATGCGTGCATCCATGCAGGCCAGCACGGCAATGTTCTTGACTGGTGGCAGGGGAAGGGGTCCAGAGAACGAAGCAGCACATGCCTTATTGTTCTCCAGAGGCTCATCGATGAATGACATGGCCTCCTTTCGTGGATTTGGAAGCTCCGAGTAATCAGAGACCTTCAAATATTTATATCATTTTGTATAAAACACAACGAGTCTGCATAAATTGCTTTGTTACTAACGGTTACTTTCTCCTTGGGTTGAGCTCCTCATAG
>Ga0105050_10007123_pt1 | contig 13525 bp, 10 predicted proteins | sample FRY01_FD_78088 | JGI IMG/M metagenome (GOLD analysis project Ga0105050, IMG submission 78088) | Freshwater microbial communities from Lake Fryxell liftoff mats and glacier meltwater in Antarctica - FRY-01 | ecosystem: Environmental > Aquatic > Freshwater > Ice > Glacier meltwater ... | reverse complement strand
GCCCAGGTAAAAATGCGCGTACAGGATGATCAGCAGGCCGATGCCGGTGATCAGCAGCGCGAACATGAGCGACAGGCCGTCTAGCCGAAAGCCCAGGTTCAGGCCAATTTCGGGCACCCAAGGTGTGAACGCGTACAGCACTTCGCCCCCCATGATGGCGGGCGTCTGCAGCAGCAGCAGGGCCAGGCTGGCAGCGGTGACGGCGGCGGCTAGCCAGGCCGTGCGGCCACGGTAGCCGGTTGACGGGCAGGCCCCGGACCAGCCGGTTAGCAGGGTGCCCGCCAGCAGTGGCAAGAGGATGGTCAGCAGTAGCATGGTCGAGTGTTCTGTAAAAGTGCGGCTTTCAGGTCACCCTGTTCTATCTCCCATGAGGAGTTAGCTGCGGGCCTGATAGCAGCAACCCGGGCAGTTGTGGTACGGATCGAACGCGCTCAGGCGCGAGTCTTTCCTCCACTCACGGCGTGCTTTCTCCAATCTTACCGCGTCTAAGCAACACCACGACCAGCGTGATCACGGTGATCGGGATCACAAAGCTCATCATCGCCGTCGAGAATGTGCCCAGCGCTCCGTGTTGCTGGGTCGCCAGGATCAGGTAGGTGACATAAGCCGCGTAATAAAGGACGAACACGCCGCCTTCCCACCGCGCGATCTCGCGCCCGGTCATGAACACCGGCAGGCAGGCCAGGGCGACGGCAATCATGATCCAGATGTCGAAATTCAGGATGGCCGCTGGCATGGCCAGGCCGAGAGCGCCCGACACGAGTCCCGACAGGCCGAGGCAGCCCAGGATATTGAAGGTGCTACTGCCCACCACGTTGCCCACGGCGATGTCGCGCTCACCCTTGATGGCGGCGGTAAGCGATGTCGCGACCTCGGGCATCGACGTTCCCGCGGCGACGATGGTCAGGCCGATCACGAGATCGCTGACGCCCAGGGCCTTGGCAAAGGTCACGGACGCGTTGACCAGCCATTCGGATCCGATGACCAGAAAGGCCAGACCGACGACGATCAGCAGCAACTGCGCTGGCAGCTTCGAGTCCCATCCGCCAGAAACGGCGGGCTTGACCTCGGCTGCGTATTCGTCGTGCGCAGCCTTTGTCTCTTTGCGTGACTGGACGATCAGAAACACAGTGTAGGCGATCATCAAGCCAAACAAAATACCGCCGTCCAGCATACTGAGCTTGCCGTCTAGGCCAAGGGCAAGAAGCAACAGGGACGCGCCGATCATGATCGGTACTTCCTGACGGATCAACTGGATGTTGACCACCAGCGGCGTGATCAGAGCCGACACGCCGAGGATAAACAACACATTGAAGATGTTGCTGCCGACCACGTTACCGATCGCAATATCAGTCCTGCCGTCCAGCACAGCGCCTACCGAAACCGCCACCTCGGGCGCGCTGGTACCGAAGGCAACGATGGTCAATCCCACCACCAGCGGCGAGATGCCGAAGGACAGTGCCAGTTTGGACGCGCCGCGAACCAGCAACTCGGCACCAATAATCAGGCCGATCAGGCCACCTATAAAGAGCAGGACGGTCATGCGGTTATCCGATCAGGTTAGTGCTTTTGCGCCGTAGTGCCCGACATCAGCTTGTCGGTGTAGGCAATGGCCATCGCCGACAGCAAAAATACAATATGAATAACGGTTTGAGCGATCAGTACACGGTCAGTGTAGTTGTCGGCGTTGATAAAAGTCTTCAGGAGGTGAATCGAGCTGATGCCGATGATGGCAGTGGCCAGCTTGACTTTAAGCACACTCGCATTGACGTGGCTCAGCCACTCGGGCTGGTCCGGGTGACCTTCCAGGTCCAGGCGGCTGACAAAGGTTGCATAGCCCCCGACAATCACCATGATCAGCAGGTTGGAAATCATTACCACGTCAATCAGCGCCAACACCACCAGCATGATCACGGTTTCGTTCAGCATCGTGACGGGCGCAGTGGTTTTGTAGCCGATGCTGGTGACCAGCGCCTGCAAGTCGGGCGCGTTTCCGAACGCGGCGCCAATCAGATGCTTGAGTTCCACCAGGAAGTGCACCACGTAAACCGCTTGCGCGGCAATCAAGCCCAGGTACAAAGGTAACTGGAGCCAGCGGCTGGCAAAAATAAAGTTGGGCAGTGCGCCCATGGGACGGTGTTTTTTGGGGGCGGGCTCAGTCATGGTGATGGAGTTTAACGGGTTGATTTCTTTGTAAGATACACGCCAGTCAGTGGCTCGTAAGGGCTTTACAGGACAGTACATCAATTCAACGCTATTCAGGAGACAAAAATGAACACTAACAACACAAACATCGAGTCCATGCTGGTTGAAGACCGTGTCTTTGCACCCAGTGCGGCGATTGTCAGGGCGGCTCGTATCTCAGGCATGGACGCATACAACGCCATGTGCATTGAAGCAGACAAAGATTTTGAAGGATTCTGGGCCAGGCTGGCACGCGACAACCTGAGTTGGAAAAAACCCTTCACCGAGGTGCTCAACGAGTCCAATGCGCCGTTTTACACCTGGTTTGCAGACGGTCAGCTCAACGCATCGTACAACTGCCTGGACCGCCATCTAGGCACACCGACCGAGAACAAAAAAGCGATTATCTTTGAGGGTGATGACGGTGCAGTCGTGAATGTCACCTACAAAGAACTGCATGCCAAAGTCAGCCAGTTTGCCAATGCGCTCAGGGCCATGGGCATCAAAAAGGGCGACCGCATCATCATCTACATGCCGATGACGGTGGAGGGCGTGGTGGCCATGCAGGCCTGCGCGCGCATCGGGGCCACCCATTCCGTCGTGTTCGGCGGCTTTTCAGCCAAGAGCTTGCAAGAGCGTATCCAAGACGCGGGTGCGGTAGCCGTTGTTACCGCCAACTACCAGCTGCGTGGCGGCAAGGAACTGCCGCTCAAGGCGATTGTGGACGAAGGCATTGCCATGGGTGGCTGCGAGTCCATCAAAAACGTGGTGGTCTATCAGCGCACACCCACGGCCTGCGACATGGTGGCCGGTCGCGACAGCCTGATGCATGAGGTCACCGCTTCCCAGCCGACCACCTGCGAACCCGAATTTGTCGGTGCCGAGCATCCGCTGTTCATCCTGTACACGTCCGGTTCGACCGGCAAACCCAAGGGCGTGCAGCACAGCACGGGCGGCTACCTGCTGTGGGCCAAGCTGACCATGGACTGGACATTTGACTTGCAGGCATCTGACGTGTTTTGGTGCACCGCCGACATTGGCTGGATCACTGGCCACACCTACGTCGCCTACGGCCCACTGGCCGCCGGCGCGACGCAGGTGATTTTTGAAGGCATACCGACCTTCCCGAATGCAGGCCGTTTCTGGCAAATGATTGAGCGCCACAAGGTGTCGATTTTTTACACCGCACCCACGGCTATCCGTTCACTGATCAAAGCTGCTGAGGCTGATGAAAAAATTCATCCGGCACGTTCAGATTTAAGCAGCCTGCGCGTCCTCGGTTCAGTCGGTGAGCCGATCAACCCTGAAGCCTGGATGTGGTATTACAAAAACGTCGGCGGCGAGCGCTGCCCTGTGCTGGATACTTTCTGGCAGACTGAAACTGGCGGCCACATGATCACGCCGTTGCCCGGCGCTACGCCGCTGGTACCCGGTAGCTGCACACTGCCCTTGCCCGGCATCATGGCGGCGATTGTGGATGAGACCGGCAAAGACCTTCCCGACGGCGCAGGCGGTATGCTGGTCGTCAAGCGCCCATGGCCGTCGATGATCCGCACCATCTGGAACGACCCGGAACGTTTCAAGAAAGCCTACTTTCCGCCAGAAATGGGCGGCACGATTTACCTGGCGGGCGATGGCGCTGTCAGGAACAAAGACAATGGCTACTTCCGCATCACGGGCCGTATCGACGACGTGCTCAATGTCTCCGGCCACCGCATGGGCACGATGGAGATCGAGTCCGCGCTGGTCTCGCATTCGGCGCTGGTGGCTGAAGCCGCCGTTGTCGGGCGGCCCGACGACTTGACCGGCGAAGCGATTGTGGCTTTTGTGGTGCTCAAACGTTCGCGCCCCGTCGGCGACGAAGCTAAAGCGATTGCCAAGGAGTTGCGTGACTGGGTTGCCAAGGAAATTGGCCCGATCGCCAAGCCCAAAGACATCCGCTTTGGTGACAATCTGCCGAAAACCCGCAGCGGCAAAATCATGCGCCGCCTGTTGCGCGGCATCGCCAGGGGTGAGGCCATCACGCAGGACACCTCGACGCTTGAAAACCCTGCCATTCTCGATCAGCTGTCTGAAAGACAGTGATTGAGAGTGGCGAAGCCGCAACAGCATAGCTGCGGCAGGGTTGGGGGACACTCATATCGCGAAGCGATGTGATGTGACCACAAAACCCTGCCATTCTCGACCAGCTGTCTGAAAATCTATAAGTAGCCAAACATAAAAAAAGCCCGCTGCGAGTGGGCTTTTTTATGTTTGAAGCTTTAAAAATTACTTCGAGCCAGCCAAAATCCAGGCAACCAGTTTCTTGGCATCGGCGTCGTTGATCTGTGCGTTTGCTGGCATCGGTACGGGGCCCCAGGCACCAGAGCCGCCCTTGATGATCTTGCCTGCCAGCTTGTCGACAGCATCGGCCTGGCCTGCGTATTTCGTGGCGATGTCTTTGTAAGATGGGCCAACCAGTTTTTTACCAACTGCATGGCAGGCCATGCAGTTTTTGGCGGTGGCCAGGGCCATATCGGCCAGTGCTGGCGTTGATACTGCAAAGCCAGTAGCCAAAGCGGCGATTGCGACAAGAATGCGTTTCATGAATTGTCCTCTTGAGTGCGTAACAAGTTGGGGTACAGTGGGTTAACGACATTGTAGTGACCTGGGTTGACGGGCGGCGTCACCTTCAAAACTACATCACACGGCACTTTTTGGTACAAGCTCATTGAAAGCAGGATTTTCATATGTACTTTTTACTCATTGGCATTGCCGCATTGGTCATGAAATACCTTGAGTATGGCCCAGTCGCCAGTTTGCCTTGGTGGGCCGTGTTGTCACCGTTTGGCATGGCGGTAGTTTGGTGGGCCTGGGCAGACAGCTCTGGCTACAGCAAGCGTGTTGAGATGGATTTGATGGAGAAACGCAAGCAACACCGCCTTGAAAGGCAGCGTACACAGATGCGCATGCTGCCTAGAAAAGACAAAAAATAAGTTGCGATTCGGCTATCAGTAAGTTTGGCTGTCAATAATTGTCCAGCACCGCGCCCTTGCTGGCGCTTGATGCGTTGAACGCAAACTTGGCCTGCACCCCGCGCGTGTAACGGGGTTTTGGTGCTACCCAGCCTACTTTGCGTTTTGCCAGTTCTTCGTCGCTGATGTTCAGCTGCAGCAGCAATTGCCTGGCGTCAATCGTGATCGAATCGCCTTCTTGAATAAAGGCAATATTGCCACCCACGGCTGCTTCGGGCGCGACGTGGCCCACCACCATGCCCCAGGTGCCGCCGGAAAAGCGCCCGTCGGTGATAAGGCCCACGGTTTCGCCCAAACCTGCGCCAACCAGTGCGCCCGTTGGGGCCAGCATTTCCGGCATGCCAGGGCCGCCTTTGGGACCCAGGTAGCGCAGCACCATCACGTCGCCAGCCACAATTTTGCCCGCCAGAATCGCTTCAAGACCGGACTGTTCGTCTTCAAATACGCGAGCTGGGCCAGTCATTACCGGGTTCTTCAGGCCAGTAATCTTGGCCACTGCGCCCTCAGGCGACAGGTTCCCCTTGAGGATGGCCAGGTGGCCTTGCGCATACATCGGGTTTGTGATGGGCCGAATCACCGTCTGGTCGGCACGTGGCACATCGGGCACATCTTTCAGCACCTCGGCGATGGTCTGGCCGGTAATGGTGATGCAGTCCCCGTGCAGCAGGCCAGCATTCAGCAATACTTTCATGACTTGTGGAATGCCACCTGCCTTGTGCAGCTCAATCGCCAGTGACTTGCCGCTCGGTTTGAGGTCGCACAGCACCGGCGTTTTTTTGCGCACCCGCTCGTAATCGTCGATCGACCACTCCACGCCTGCACAGTGGGCAATGGCCAGAAAGTGCAGCACCGCGTTGGTGGAGCCGCCAGTGGCCATGATGACGGCCACCGCGTTTTCGATACTCTTGCGGGTGACGATGTCGCGCGGTTTGATGTCCTTTTTGATGGCCTCCACCAAAACCCGGGCCGACTCGCGTGCGGACGTTACCTTTTCGTCATGCACATTGGCCATGGTGCTGGAGTAGGGCAGGGAGATGCCCAGCGCCTCGAAAGCCGAACTCATGGTGTTGGCGGTGTACATGCCGCCGCAGGAGCCTGTGCCGGGGATGGCGTGACGTTCAATTTGCGTGAGTTCTTCATCGCTGATTTTACCGGCGGCGTTTTCACCCACAGCCTCAAACACGCTCACGATATTGAGTTCCTGGCCTTTGTAGTAGCCCGGCATAATCGTTCCGCCATAGACATAAATGGCCGGCACGTTGGCGCGCAGCATGCCCATCAGCCCGCCGGGCATGTTCTTGTCGCAGCCGCCGATCACCAGTACGCCGTCCATCCACTGGCCTTGTACGCAGGTCTCGACGCAGTCGGAAATCACCTCGCGGCTGACCAGGCTGTACTTCATGCCTTCGGTGCCCATCGCCATGCCATCGCTGATGGTGGGTGTGCCAAACAGCTGGGCATTGCCGCCCGACTCGACGATGCCTGCAACAGCTGCATCGGCGAGCTTTTGCAAGCCGCTGTTGCACGGAGTGATGGTGCTATGGCCGTTGGCCACGCCAACCATTGGCTTCTTGAAGTCGCCTTCAACGTAGCCCATCCCGTAATACATGGAACGATTCGGCGCGCGGGACTTGCCCTCCGTAATGTTTTTGCTGCGCGGGTTCATGACAATGGTTTTTATTTCCATGGCGTATCTCGTGGGTAATTGGTTAAGCAGCCAAGTATGCGTGTTTTGACTTATTGTTTCTAATCTAATTTGAAGGTTGTATTAATATGCACAGCATATGAGTGATGCGAGATTTGTTTCGACAGTACCGTGGATTGAGTTGCGTCTGTGGCGCCAGTTTGTTGTTGTGGCCGAAGAGCTGCACTTTGGCCGCGCTGCTATCCGCCTGCACATGACGCAGCCACCTCTCACGCAGGCTATTGCGCGGCTAGAGGGCGTGCTCGGCTTACGGCTGTTTGACCGCACCAAACGCAGCGTACAGATGACCGCTGCCGGCGCTGCGCTGCTGTCGCAGGCACGTGACCTGCTGGCGCGGGCACAGGCTTTGCCTGCCTATGGAAGAGCCAGTGCAAACGGCGAGGTCGGACGCCTGCGTTTGGCGTTTGTGTCGACCGTCGGGTTTGACCTTCTGCCGCGCTGGGTAAGAACCTTTCGTGACCAATACCCGCGTGTTGACCTGGAACTGATAGAGGCTACCGGCGATGTTCAATTGCAGGCCTTCGAGCGCGGCGAGATTGACGCGGGTTTCATGCTGCATTCGCCAGGTTTTGCCCCGCCCGGCCTGGCCGTCCAACGCATCGCCGATGAAAAGCTGGTGCTGGCCATGCCTGCGCAAGGTGAACTGGCGCGAAAAAAAGATCTGGGCCTGAAAGACGTTCTGGGTCAGCCGCTGGTTATTTTTCCGCGCCGCATCGTGCCGTCGCTTTACGACGCGATTTTTGCGATGTACCACGCGGCGGGCAAATCGCCACATGTCGCGCAGGAGGCCATGCAAATGCAGACCATCGTCAATCTTGTATCCGCAGAGCTGGGTGTGGCCTGGGTACCTGAGAGCGTGCAGCAGTTCAAGCGTCCGGGTGTGGTGTACCGCAGCATGCAAGAAGGTAAGGCCAGGACCACCAAAGCAGGCAAGGGTCGGCTACCCGTTCCCGTCTGTGAGACCAGCCTGGTCTGGCCAGCTGCGCGCGCCAACCCGGTGCTGGAACGGTTTGTCACCTTTATCGCGCATGCAAATAGCGCGCAATAACGAAAAATAGCGAGAACGGCAGAAGCAGCGGAATTTCCTGACGCAGGCAGGGCGCGGCCACCGTGCAAAATGCACCCATGCTCATACACCCTGAAATTCATCCCGTCGCCCTGCAACTCGGCCCTTTAGCCATCCACTGGTACGGACTGACGTATCTGGCAGCTTTTGGTCTGTTCTTTTTTCTAGCCAGGCTGCGCCTCAAGCACCAGCCATACGCATCCATCACCGGGCCCGGTGCGTGGAACAGGCGTGATGTTGAAGATATCCTGTTTCTGGGCGTGATGGGTGTCGTGATTGGCGGGCGGCTGGGGTACTGCCTGTTTTACAAGCCAGCCTACTACGCCAGTCATCCGCTGGAGATTTTTTATGTCTGGCAGGGCGGTATGAGCTTTCATGGCGGGCTGATTGGCGTGTTTCTGGCGCAGTGGTGGTTTGCGCGCACGCGCCAGCGGCCGTGGCTGCAGGTGATGGACTTTGTCGCGCCCTGTGTACCTACTGGGCTGGCGGCGGGCCGGGCTGGCAATTTCATGAATGGTGAGCTGTGGGGCAGGGTGGCTGATCCGTCCTTGCCATGGGGCATGATTTTCAGGGGCGGCGGAGATTTGCCGCGCCACCCGTCGCAGATTTACCAGTTCTTGCTGGAAGGTTTGCTGCTTTTTATTCTCCTGTGGCTTTACGCTCGCAAGCCCTGCAAGATGGGCCAGGTATCTGGCGCGTTCTTATTCGGCTATGGCGTGTTCCGCTTCATCGCAGAATTCTTCCGCGAACCCGATGCGCACCTCGGCATTTTGCAGCTCGGCATGAGCATGGGCCAGTGGCTTTGCGTGCCGATGATCGCAGGGGGTATCTGGTTATGGCTTTGGGCGACCAAAAGGCCTGCAAGTACCTGAAAAGCTTTTTTCAAGCTATTTTCAGGGAGCATTTAGAGCCATAGCTTAATATATACAATGGTTTACAGCTATAAAAAATATAGCGCTAGAGTTTAACTCAAGCTAGCTGCCTAGCCAGTAAAACCGCCACATGGATGGCCTCACGCGCTGCGCCGTCCCTAATCTGGTGGCGGCAACTGGTACCGTCTGCGGCCACAACTGCCCCGGGTTGCTGGCGTATGGCGGGTAGCAGGCTAAGTTCGGCCATTTGCATCGACACATCGTAGTGTTCAGCCTCGTAGCCAAAGCTGCCTGCCATGCCGCAGCAGCTGGATTCAATCAGCTCGGGCTGTGCCCCTGGAATCAATCTGAGCACGTCCAGAATGGGGCTAACAGCGCCAAAGGCTTTTTGGTGGCAATGGCCGTGCAGCAGGATGGGTTGTGTGGTGGGCTTGAATTTGGCTTTGAGTGCTTCGAGCTTGCCCGCAGCGGACTCGCGCGCCAAGAATTCTTCAAGTAGCAATGCGTGCTGGCTGACGATTTGCGCCGCTTGCCCCAAGCCCATCACCAGGGTTTCGTCTCGTAAAGTTAACAGGCAAGATGGCTCAAGACCAACGATTGGGATACCTTTTTCAGCAAACGGCACCAATGCGGTTATGAGCTCAGACGCCTTGGCTTTGGCCTTGTCAATCATGCCGCTGGCCAGGTACGTTCTGCCGCAACACAGTGCCCCTGCCGCTCGTGTGCCATCTGCCGCTTTTTTGGTGGCTACGTGAACTGTATATCCAGCCGCCTTCAAAACTTTAAAAGCGGCATTGGCGTTTTCAGATTCGAAGTAGCCATTGAAGGTGTCAACAAAAAGCACTACGGGCTTGGCTGATACAAGTACTTCTTGTCGGGTCGCAGTTTCAATACGCGAGTTGAAAAAGGTTTGCGTTCGCCACTGCGGCAAGGTGCGCTTGGCAGACAAACCCAGCAGCTTTTCGCTGAAAACCGCCATGCCTGGAATCTTGTCGCGCAAATTGAGCAATGGCGCAAAGCGGCTGGCCCAGGGTGCGTAGTCGGGCAGGTAGGCAACCAGCTTGTCTTTGAATGTGTAGCCGTGTTTTGCCTTGTACTGGTGCAAAAACTCGACCTTCATTTTCGCCATATCTACCCCCGTCGGGCAGTCACGCTTGCAACCTTTGCAGCCCACGCACAGGTCCAGCGCATCTTTCACGGCTTCAAATGAGTCCTCGCCTTGTTTTGCCAACTGCCCTGATAAAGCCAACCGCAGCGTATTGGCCCGCCCGCGCGTTGAGTCTTTTTCATCGCGCGTTACACGGTAGCTTGGGCACATCGTTCCCGCTTCAAACTTCCGGCAGTGGCCGTTGTTGTTGCACATCTCCACAGCTTTGGCAAAACCCTGCGCGGGGTCGCCGCCAGTACCGGGTGCGCTGGTTTGCTCTGTCGCTGGGTCGTTTTGCACATCCCATGCGCTCCAGTCAAGCGCAGTTTTAATCGGGATGACTTTGTAGCTGGGCCCAAAGCGCATCAGGCGTGTGTCGTCCATACGCGGCGGGTTGATGATGCGCTGCGGGCTGAGCAGATTAATAGGATCGAGGTAATTCTTGATCTTGCCAAACGCTTCGCTGATCTTCGGCCCAAATTGCCATTCAATCCATTCGCCACGGCACAAACCGTCGCCGTGTTCACCGCTGTATGCACCTTTGTATTTGCGCACCAGCACAGATGCTTCTTCTGCGATGGCTCGCATCTTTGCAGCACCCTCCCTGCGCATATCCAGGATCGGCCGCACATGCAGCGTACCGACGGAAGCATGGGCATACCAAGTACCTTTGCTACCGTACTTTTTAAATACTTCTGTCAGGCCGTCGGTGTACTCGGCCAGGTGCTCTAGAGGCACGGCGCAGTCTTCAATAAAGCTGACTGGCTTTCCATCACCCTTCAGGCTCATCATGATGTTCAGACCTGCTTTACGCACTTCCCAGAGGTTTTTTTGCGGGGCATCGTCAATCATTTCAATCACTGAGCCGGGCAGACCCAAGTCACCCATCAGTTCAACCAGCTGTTTGATTTTTGGAATCAGATCGGCTTTGTTGTTACCTGAAAACTCCACCAGCAAAATCGCATCGGGTTTGCCAATCAACGCGGTGCGCACAGTCGGTGCAAAAACCGGGTTTTGCAGTGACAGCTCAATCATGGTGCGGTCTACCAGCTCAACGGCAGTCAATGTCCCATCGCCAATTTTGACGATGTGCTGCGCTGAATCCATGGCCTTGTGAAAGGTCGAAAAGTTCACCACGCCCAGCACCTTGGTTCGCGGAAGTTCGCTTAACTTTAACGTGAGTGATTTCGTCAAGCCCAGTGTGCCTTCGCTGCCAATCATCAAGTGCGCCAGATTGACCGAGCCGTCTTGCGTGTATGGCTTTTCGTTCTGGTTATTGAAAATGTCCAGGTTGTAGCCCGCCACACGGCGCAGCACCTTGGGCCAATGTGCTTTGAGCTCGGGCCTCAATTCGTCTGACAGTGTTTTGACGTAGTCGCCCAGTGCCCGTGCCTCACCGCTGGCTTGGTCGTAGCGCCCCAGTTCAAGCAAACTGCCATCAGACCGCCACACGCTGGCACCCGACACGTTGTGCACCATGTTGCCGTAGGCAATACTGCGGCTGCCGCAAGAGTTGTTGCCCGCCATGCCGCCTAGCGTGGCCTGTGCGCTGGTTGATACATCGACGGGGTACCAAAGTCCGTGTTTTTTCAGTAATGCGTTGAGGTGATCCAACACCATGCCGGGTTCAACTTGTGCCTCACGCTTGTCGATATCAATATTCAAAATATTTCGCAGGTGCTTGCTGTAGTCAACTACCAGGCCCGCGCCAACAGTTTGCCCGCATTGGCTGGTACCGCCGCCACGCGCCACGATGGGTATACCTAAGTTGCGACAAATGTCGAGCGCGGTTTTAACGTCGCCAGTCCTGCGTGGTACGAACACGCCGACGGGCATAACCTGGTAGATGGACGCGTCGGTGGCGTAGCGGCCCTTGTCTGCGTCTGAAAACAGTACTTCGCCCTGAGTTTGCGTCGCCAGATCTTTGGCCAGGTGGCCTGCGACTTCGTTGCTGATGCTGGCTACCTGATCGTATGCCAAATGCCCGGTATGACGGGTAATATTCAAGGGCAGGGGAGCGTTCATGCCGTTACTTTTAACGTGATATTTGAAGTTGCAGCGCGCAGTTGTTCAATGACGACATCTCGTTTGTTGATCAAATGCTTCGTCAGCACGGCACGCATGGCCACCGGGTCTCGGACTTCTAGCGCGCTGACCATTTGCCCATGTTCCTTAACGGCCGCCTTCCACTTTTCACCATCTTGGTTGGATCGAAAGCGCAGCGCTTGTAGCCGTGCGTTGACTTGTTTGTAAGTGGCAGTCAACACCGGATTTTTAGCTGCGGCATTGATAGCGCCGTGAATGTTTGCGTTCAGCCTATAGTAAGCTGGCAAATCTTGCCGCGTGTAAGCAGCCAGCATGTCGTAATGCATGGCTTTGATTTCCTGTAGCTCGTCGTCCGTAATGCGCAGCGCGGCCAACTCACCCGATTGCGCCTCCAGCCCCGCCATCACTTCAAAGGTATTCAGCACATCGGCCTCAGTCAGCTCAACGGCAATTGCTCCGCGGTTGGGCAACAACTCAACCAGGCCTTCAGCAGCCAGCATTTTGATGGCCTCGCGCAGCGGCGTGCGCGACACGTTAAGTACTTCACTCAGCTCACGCTCATTGAGCTTGGCACCAGGTGGGATGCGATTTTCGACCAGCATTTGGCGCAGGCGGTGGGCGGCTTGTTCATGCAGGGCAGCCCTCGGGATGGCAATAATTTCAGCGGTCATGAATCTATTTTGTATGCAAAATAAATGCTTGTCAAACTCGGTATTAACCATTAAATCAGTACTTTTAACTTGACAAATGAATGTTGTATGCAAAAAATGATGACAATTTAACGGAAATATTTTGCATGTTGACACTCGACTTTCACCCTACCGGCCGGCATTTTTTGCAAATTCCCGGCCCCTCGCCGGTTCCGGATCGCATCCTGCGCGCCATGAGCCTGCCGACCATCGACCACCGCGGGCCCGAGTTCGGCGCACTGGGCCTGAAGGTGCTGGCCGACATCAAAAAAATCTTCAAAACCAAACAGCCAGTCATCATTTATCCGGCCTCGGGCACTGGTGCCTGGGAAGCGGCGCTGGTCAACACCCTGAGCCCGGGCGACCATGTGTTGATGTACGAAACAGGCCATTTTGCGTGGCTGTGGCAAAAGTTGGCAGTCCGACTGGGCCTGCAATCTGAAGTGATGAGCCACCCAGGCAGTGACGTGTGGCGGCATGGCGTGCAGGCGCATTTGATTGAAGAGCGTTTGAAGGCTGATACAGCCCATAGCATCAAAGCCGTTTGCGTGGTGCACAACGAAACCTCCACCGGCGTTACCAGCAACATCGCCGCCGTGCGCAAGGCCATCGACGCCGCCCGGCACCCGGCGCTGCTGTTGGTGGATACCATCTCGGGCTTGGCCTCGGCAGACTACCGGCATGATGAGTGGGGTGTGGACGTCAGCATCAGTGGCTCGCAGAAAGGCCTGATGCTACCCCCTGGCATCAGCTTTAATGGGCTGTCCGCCAAAGCCATTGAGGCCAGCAAAAGTGCCAAACT
>Ga0105050_10007110_pt1 | contig 13545 bp, 7 predicted proteins | sample FRY01_FD_78088 | JGI IMG/M metagenome (GOLD analysis project Ga0105050, IMG submission 78088) | Freshwater microbial communities from Lake Fryxell liftoff mats and glacier meltwater in Antarctica - FRY-01 | ecosystem: Environmental > Aquatic > Freshwater > Ice > Glacier meltwater ... | reverse complement strand
CTTGGATGTTATCATGAATTATTTAGATTCAACAGATGAAGGAAAAACATACTTACCCGTTATTTTAACGGAATCTATTTCAAATTTCTATTTCAAAAACAAACCGAAATTAAAAAAAGAAGTAGTAAAAGCCACTCGTATTACAGGAATTGAAAGTCTGCAAGTCAATCAGTTTTTAGGAGATATGTATTTGGATATTAATGTCTACGACAATATTTACGACCTATTTTACAAATCATTTATTAGTCCTGTTGCTCCTTATGCCCGGAATTATTACCGATTTTACCTTGAAGATTCTACTTTTATTGATAGGAATTGGTGTTATAAACTACGCTTTGAACCTGAGCGATCGGGCGATTTAACCTTTGAAGGCGAAATTTGGATTCACGACACAACCTACGCCATAAAACGAATTAGCGCTAGTATTTCTCCAGGTGCAAATTTGAATTACATAACTGACTTTTACTTTGAACAAGAATTTGAACAAGTAGAAAAAGAAGTGTGGATGATGGTGGAAGAAAAATTGATTGCCGATATTCGTTTAACACAAGATTCAAAATTGTACGGACTTTTCGGAAGAAAATATAGCAGTAGAAAAAACATAACAATTAATCATAAAAGAGAAGAAGCGTTCTATAAAAGCGATAATACTGTAGAGTTTTTAGATAGTGCAAAGTTACGGAGCGATAGTTATTGGGAAGAAAACCGGCATGTGAAATTAAGCGAGCAAGAAGGAAATATCATTGAAATGGTGGATTCTTTAACGCAAACACGATTCTTTAAAGTAATGAAAAATTTAACGTATTTAGCAAGTACAGGTTATGTTTTGTTAGGGAAATTAGAATTAGGAAGCATCTATTCATTGGTTGCTTCTAATCCAGTAGAAAATTTGAGAGTAGGTTTAGCTTTAAGAACCTCCAATAATTTTTCAAAGAGAATTGAACTCGGCGGAAAGGTTGCTTATGGTTTTGGTGATGAAAAATTCAAATATATGGGTAAAATTAGGTACAACATCACACCAAAAAAACGCGGTATGTTGACTGGGTTCTATTCTTATGACATTGAACAAATCGGACAATCTGCAAGCGCGCTTTCAATGGGAAATACTTTCACGACCGTATTAAACACTGCTCCTTTCGATAAGTTGACTTTTGTAACCAAAGCTGGGCTCAACTTAGAAAAAGATATCAAAAAAGACTTTATTTTATTTACGGGAGCTGAATGGAAATCCTTTACTCCGCTTGGATTAGCGAACTATCAACGTGTGCAAAGTTTTGATACTCTTTCTATTTCAAACATTAAAACAACTGAATTCACTGCACGAATCCGATGGGCAAAAAATGAAGAATTCCTTTCTGGCTATTTCGATCGCTCAAATGTTACTTGTATGAATCCTATTTTATCTTTTCAAACAATTGTGGGTGTTAAAGGAATTTTAGGAAGTCAATATAATTACCAAAAATTTGAATTTCAATTTGAACATTACCGCCAATTAGGAGTTTTTGGAAGAATGTTTTACGGTTTTACTGTTGGTTATATCAACGGAAAAACTGCTTATCCTTTTTTGAAAGTTCATGAGGGAAATCAATCACTTTACTTGATGACAAGTGCCTTTAATAAGTTGAATTTCTTAGAGTTGATATCAGACAAATACGTGAGTGGTTTTATCCAAAATCAATGGGAAGGTTTGTTTTTTGACCGAATTCCGCTGATTAAAAAACTCAAATTACGATTGGTTACGACCGCAAAAATTGTAATCGGAGAGGTTAGTGCACGCCATCAAACAGAAATGCTAATGCCTAATTTTGTGAAAAAATTCAATAATATTCCTTACGCTGAAACGAGTGTCGGAATTGAAAATATTCTAAAATTCGGAAGAGTGGATTTAGTTTGGCGTATGACGCATCTTGATCCTGGTGCAAATCCTTTGGGCATTCGAGCAAAATTAGTTTTTAATTTTTAGTAAATTCATTGAATGAAATTATACACCACCAATATCCGAAAAACTTACAAAGGTAGAAATGTCGTTGACGGCGTTTCTGTAGAAGTAAATCAAGGCGAAATTGTTGGATTATTGGGTCCAAATGGCGCTGGAAAAACAACTTCATTCTATATGATTGTGGGTTTAGTTCGACCAGATGAAGGGAAAGTTTTTTTGGATGAACAAGAAATCACAACTTTACCTATGTACAAACGTGCACAACTCGGAATTGGTTATCTACCCCAAGAAGTTTCTGTTTTTCGAAAATTAAGTGTGGAAGATAACATAATGGCGATTTTGGAAATGACTGATTTAAACAAAAAAGAACGCGAAGAAAAACTAGAAAAATTATTGAATGAATTCAGTTTGACTCACGTTCGCAAAAATCTTGGTAATCGACTTTCTGGAGGAGAAAAACGCAGAACAGAAATTGCCCGCGCTTTAGCAACGGATCCTAAATTTGTGTTATTAGATGAACCCTTTGCAGGTGTCGACCCCATTGCAGTTGAAGACATTCAAAGCATTGTTTCGGAATTAAAAAATCGGAATATCGGTATTCTTATCACCGACCACAATGTACAAGAAACACTTTCAATTACTGATAGAGCCTATTTATTATTTGAAGGAAGAATTCTAAAATCTGGTACTGCAGACGAATTAGCCGCAGACGAACAAGTTCGGAAAGTTTATTTGGGACAGAATTTTGTATTGAGAAAGAAAGGGTGAATTTTTCAATTCATTTTTTCAAAATTTGATTACTTCTTTCTATTTCTTTACAACTGAAAACTAAAAGTATCGGAAGGAATTTATTTCATCAGCCTGTAAAAAAATAGTTGTAAATCGAATGTAGTAAAACTGATAACATATGAACTAAAATAGTATTTAAAAAAAAAAGGGGTTTAAATTATGGAATTTCCTTTTTTAGTATTAAAAATTTACAAAAGTGTTTTCATTTCAATAGCACTTTTTACAGGCGGAAAACAAATTCCTTTTTTACAGACATAAATTCCGTCACTCTTATGATTTTCTGAGTTTGGAAGTTCCGTATGAAATGTTGCAAGCGTGTAAGAATTAAAATAAGCCACAATTGATTTTTGGGTTTCTGGTTCGCCATCAATCGAAACGATTTCAGCGACACCATGTAACAATCTTAACAACAACATTCCCCAATTGGAATAGCCCGAACCATATTGTTCCATTCCATCATACACATTAGCAAGCATTTGCGCTGCATTGGAAGTCCATTCGTCTTTTCTAAAATAATGACCTAAGAATAAAAAATTATTCGCCATTACTGAATTACTCGCTGGGAGAACATTATCATTAAGTTCCATTTTTCTCGTGATTAATTCAGAGTCTTTAGTAGTGAAAAAGCACATTTTACTCGTTGGATGTTGAAAATCGTGAGCTACTTTTTCAGCTAATTGATTTGCTGCTTCAATCCATTTTAATTCAGCCGTATGTTGATACAATTGGATAAATGCTTCAATCACGTTCGCATAATCTTCCAGAAACCCTTCGATTGAAGTTTTTCCATTTGCATAATTGCGGTATAAAACACCCTGAATAAGCTGTTTTCCCAAAATCCAATTTCCTATATTGCGCGCTAAAAGTAAAAATTGTTCATCTTTAAATGCACGATATGCCGCACAAAGCCCAGTAAGTGTTAAAGCATTCCATGAAGTTAGACATTTGGTATCTAATCCTGGTTTAATCCGTTTATTTCGTTCGTAAAGCAATGTGTCGTTAACCTCATTCACTTTTTTTCGCAACGTTTCAAGCGACCAATTTTGTTTTCTTGCAAAAGATTCCTCACTTTCAGATTTTAGTAAAATATATTTTTCCTCTTCCCAGAAACCACGTTGATTGACATTGTAATATTCTTTTACCCATTCAAAATCGGAAAGTAACAGAACTTTCAACTCTTCTTTTGTCCAGCAGTAGAATTTACCCTCTTCTCCTTCAGTATCAGCATCTAATGCACTATAAAATGCTCCAGATCCATCTTGCATTTCACGCTCTAGCCAAGAAACCGTTTGGTAAACTAAATCTTTGTAGCTCTCTTTTTTGAAAATTCGATAACCTTCACTATATAATTGCAACAATTGTCCATTATCATAAAGCATTTTTTCAAAATGAGGAACTTTCCACAACATATCTACCGAATAGCGTGCAAAACCGCCACCAATTTGGTCATAAATTCCGCCTGCACCCATTTTATCTAGTGTCAATTCCACGTGTTTTTTTACCTTTTCATCTTGAAAATAGTTAGCAAATTCTAACAAGAAAAGGTAATTATTTGGCAGCGGAAATTTTGGTGCTTTCGTTGGGCCTCCTTCTAACTGATCAAAATTACGCGACCAACGTACCAGCATCTCGTGGAGTTTTTCCTCATTCCATTTTTCAATTGGACTCGGCACAGCAATCAATTCACTTTTTGAAATACCTTCTTCCAATTGCGCTGCATATTCGAGCACGCGCTCAGGATCTTTTTCTTGCGCGGAAACCAATGATTTCAACACATTCATCCATTGATCTTTGGGAAAATAAGTGCCCCCGTAAATCGGACGTCCATCGGGTAAAGTAAAACAGTTTAATGGCCAACCACCTCGCTGAGTCATTAATTGAACAGCTGTCATGTAAATTTGGTCAATATCTGGACGCTCTTCACGGTCAACTTTAATGCATACAAAATGTGCATTCATGTAAGCTGCCAACTCTTCGTTTTCAAAACATTCGTGTTCCATAACGTGACACCAATGACAAGCTGAATAACCAATACTGACGAGCACTAATTTATTTTCATCTTTTGCTTGTTGAAATGCAGTTTTACTCCAGGGTTTCCAATCTACAGGGTTGTGTGAATGTTGTAGTAAATAAAGCGAAGATTCATGAATGAGGTCATTTGATTTCATAAAGAAGTAAAATTTAATTACATTTTTTGAAATTAGGTATTTGATTCGTAATTTCGGCAAAAAAATGAATTCAACGAAGTTTATATTAGCTTATGCAAGAAATAACAACAACTAAAAATCCCTTTTACAAAAAGAAAAAATTCTGGAAAAGACTTATTATCTCCTTGATTACGCTTCCAATTCTTTTATTCACAACCGTTGTAGTTATAGTTTACACTAAACAAGATGCCATAGTCAAAGAATTGATTACCAAAGCAAATGCAGATTTTAAAGGTGCAATCCGCATCGAAAATAGCCATGTTTCACCCTTCGCAAATTTTCCATATATATCAATTGATTTAGAAGATTTAGAGATTTTTGAAGGAAAAGATACGAAGCTGAATAATCGTCTTCTTCATCTTTCTGATGTATATCTTGGCTTTAATTTGATGAGTTTGATTAATGGGAATTATCAAATCAAATCTATTAAATTTAAGAATGGAAAAATCAAATTGATTCAACATAAAGATGGCTCATTTAATATCGCTAATGCCTTAAAATCAAAGAAGCCAATAGAAAAGGTAGAGGAAGAATTGCACTTGGATTTAAGGTCAATTAAATTAGATGATATTGATATAACAAAATTTAATGAAGCAACCAATCAATTGGTTGACACTTATATTACCGATGCTAAAACAGCGTTTTCGACCTCTAATAAACACACAAGCATAGATTTAGAATCTCACTTCGAACTGAGTGTAATAGAAGGTAAAGACTCTACTTTTATCAAGCACAAACATTTTTACGTCAATACCAAAATCGATATTGATCATTTAAAAAAAATCATGACAGTTGCACCAACTGAAATTGAGTTAGAAAAAGCAACTTTCGGTTTCAAAGGAAAAATAGACCTCAAAAAAGATATGAATTTGGATTTGAGATTTGAAGGTGAAAAGCCTGACTTTAACTTATTTATTGCGCTTGCACCAGAAGAATTAGCAACCACATTAAAAAAATTCAACAACAAAGGAAAAATTTTCTTTAAAGCAAGTGTAGTTGGCCCTTCATTAAACGGAAAAACACCTGCAATAAACGCAAGTTTTGGATGTCAAGAAGGATTTTTCGATAACACCGAAACAGGCAAAAAACTAGATAAAATTGGTTTCAAAGGTTCTTTTACTAATGGAAAAAACAGAAATGCTTCAACCATGAAATTTGAGTTGGAGAATTTTTCTGCTAAACCAGAGGCAGGAGTATTTAGCGGAAAATTAGTAGTTGAAAATTTTGACTCCCCTGATATTGACATGAAGTTGAAATCCGATTTTGACTTAGATTATTTGACGAAATTCCTAAATCTTAAAGATTTAAAAGGCCTTTCGGGAAGAGTTGCTTTAACAATGAATTTTCATGACATCATCGATTTTGAACATCCTGAAAAGAGCATCGAAAAATTAAATGAGTCCTATTACAGTTTACTTGAAATAGAAAATCTAAAGTTTACATCAAAGGATTTTCATTTGCCTCTTGAAAATTTGAACATGAAGGCAACACTAAAAGGACACCAAGCAACGATTGAAAAATTCACTATTAAAATCGGAAATTCTGATATTTCTGTAAACGGAAAAGTCAGTGACTTACCCGCAATCATTCACCATACAGACAAAATTATTGAGACAGATTTAAAAATTACTTCCAAATTTCTAGATATTCAAGAACTTACTAAAACGTCAAAAGAAACGAAAGGAATAGATGAACAAATTGAAAATCTAAGTCTTGGTTTGAAATTTTTGAGCTCTGCAAAAGCACTTACTGAATCACCAAATCTTCCTATAGGCGAGTTTTTTATAGAAAATTTATACGCAAAAATGAAACATTATCCGCACACATTGCATGATTTCCACGCGGATATTTTCATCAAAGACAAGGATTTTAAAATAGTCGATTTCACTGGTTTTATTGACAAATCAGACTTTCATTTCTCAGGACAATTAGAAAATTATAGCCTTTGGATGGACGACAAAATGAATGGCAATACAAAAATTGATTTTGATTTAACCTCTAAATTGATGCAATTTGATAATTTATTTACTTACGGAGGCGAACGTTTTGTACCAGAAGATTATCGCCACGAAGAAGTGAAAAATCTGAAATTGCATGGAAGTGCAGCTTTATATTTCAACCATGGTTTGAAATCTACAGATATTGAACTTACACAGTTAGAAGGAAACCTAAAAGTTCACCCCCTCCATTTTGATGGATTTGCAGGGAGAATCCATTTTGAAGATGATTACTTATCTATTAAAAAACTAAAAGGGAAACTTGGTAAATCTAATTTCGTTGCAGATGTTGACTATTTTTTAGGGAAAGGGAAAGGGAAAAAAGAAAATTTTATACACTTGTCTAGCAACCAGTTAGATTTCGATGAATTGATGAATTTCACACTACCTGAAAGCAAAAACGAGACCACTAAAAAAGTAGATCACGATGCTGTTTTCTCAATCTATGACTTCGATTTTCCTGATTTGCATATAAAATTAGACATCGCCCACCTAAATTATCACCATCATTTATTAGACAACTTTAATTCTGATATAAAAGTTGCTAAAAATCATACTGTTCACTTTGATAAATTTGCTTTTGATGCCGCAGGAGGACATTTTGATGTGAAAGGATATTTGAGTGGAAGTGACAAAAATCACATTTATTTCAAGCCAGATATTCGGGTGAAAAATCTAGATTTGGATAAATTCATGGTGAAATTTGAAAATTTTGGTCAAGATTATTTAGTGTCTAACAACCTTCATGGAAAATTTTCAGGTCACATAACTGGGAAAGTTCATTTACATGCAGATTTAGTTCCAAGTCTGGATGATTCTGAAATAGCTATTGAAATGTTGGTGATTAATGGGCGTTTAGAAAACTACGCTCCAATTGTCGCTTTAGGTGATTATTTTCAAGATAAAAACGTAAATAATGTACTTTTCGACACTCTTTCAAATACTTTTACTGTAAAAAAATCTGTGTTATCTATACCAAAAATGACTATTAATTCTAGTTTAGGATTTATGGAAATTAAAGGGCAGCAAAATCTTGATAACGAAATGAAAATGGATTATTTAATTGGCGTTCCATGGAAAATGATCGGGAAAGTTGGCGGGCAAAAATTATTTGGAAAAAGAAAAAAAGAGCCAGAAGAAAACGAAGATGAAATTCAATACAGAACAAAAAACTCGAAGTTTGTTTATGTAAAAATTACTGGGGATATTGAAAACTACAAAATTGGATTGGGTAAAAAAGAGAAGTAACTTTTACTTAGGAATCACCAAAACTTGTCCGATACTTAATTTGTCACTACGCAAACGATTGGCCTTCATGATTTTTGAAACTGTACTTTTGTTTTTATCAGCTATTTGAGAAAGTGTATCTCCTTTTTTGACAATGTATTTTTTTAATACTGGTTTAGGAACTACTTTCGGTGGCGTTACTTTGATAACTTTCGGTGGAATGGTATCTATAATATTTGACGAATCAGTAGAAATCGGGTTCGTTGGATTTGGAATTTCAATCATTGGAACGTAATCTGAGTAAGGTTTTCCAGGAATAACATACTCATCCATTTTGGGATTATCTCGGTACAAGCACAACGTATTTTCAAAGGATTCAAACAACAATTGACCTTTTACTTGGTATCCCTTTTTGGTTAAATGAATGCAATCATTTTGTGCATAGCCTTCGGAATTCCACGTTTTGATGGTTTTCGTTCCACCCGCCAAATCAAACCAATTCCAGAAAAGACAATTGTTTTCACGCGCAATTTTCGCTATTAAATCTCTAAAAGCAAAACAAGCTGTAACGGTTTTTCCTTTATAAAATAAGTCTTGGGTGGTTGTTAGAATTATGATAATTTCTGGGTTGACATCCCGAAATTTTTTGATGGATTTTAGAATCTGTTTTTCCAAATTCACATCGATTTTATTACTCGAAAGTATGTCGTTCGTTCCAAAATCTAAAATTACCATGTCTGGTTTCAAAATTCGGGCTTGATCGGGCATCTTGTCTAATAATAAAACAGAACGAAAAGCAGCTGCACCGACACCTGTTGAATGGTAAATCACGCCTGAATTCTCTTGGTTTTCAACGGATAGGCCGTAAAATCGGAAACGTTTACCATTTTCTTTTGGATTGATGACTAAACGAATAGAATTTACGCCTGCTGTATAGCTAAATGACAATCCATAAGGTTGGTATTGCAATTGATGGTCGTCAGCATTTATTAAGATGCTGTCAAAATAAACAGCAACGTCATAGGAAATAGAATCGTTTTCAAAAAACACAAATACTTCGTGATTTTCAGGTGCAATCACATTTTTCAACTTGAAATTCAGCTCAGCAAAAACTTCGTTTGTTTCGACCGTCATTCCACAAACACCCACTGGAAGCGCCGTATTTCGTGCTTGAAAACTCTTAGCATATTTCCACGTTCCTTTTTTGGAAGAAGAATAATTCACGGAAGAATAAGTATTAGCTGCTGAAAAATTGAACATTAAACCTCTCCCGCCTGAACCGTATTTTTCGTGGAAATTGGCACGCGCAATGGTTGTTGGGTTTTCTGCTTGAATATGACTACCACCGTAATGCAAAATAACCAATTTATCCTTGTCAACATTCTGAAAATCAGAAGCGAATTTACTTAATAATGTATTGTTGTAAAACTGCAAATAGGCATAATTCATGTCAATATTTAATGCAGAAGGATGAGTGATTTCTTGCCCAAACAATAGAGGACAATAAATTAGAAAAAGGAAACCAATAAGTTGTTTAATTTTCAATTTACTTTAGTGTATCTTCAACAATTGGGTTGGCAGATTTTAAGGTGTCAACAATCACTTTCTTTGGAGGAATGTACTCTCCATTTTGTTTTCCAAGACGGCGCATCATATTGATAGTTCCATCACTCATTGCGGCATACATTCCCACCGCAAAAATAAGATCGTCAATGTTGTTTTTGCGAATAATTTCCAATAAATTTTGTTTTGAGTAGCGGAAATCTACCACCCAAATTTCTTCGTAATGACTGATTAAGAAAGGAGTGAAAGCATTTCCCATTGAGTTTTTGACGACAACCGCTTTTTTACCATTTTTAATTGTCGTATTGATTTTCATTAAAGGAACGTCGCCTCCTAAGAAAGTTGAATACGTATTTCCTCCAGAACTTGAATGGTAGAAAACTTTCGATTTTTTTGGATTATTGAAACCATATTCCCCGAAATATTCCGCAGTGGATGCAACTTTCGGAACAAAATATTCCATGGTATCAGGATTTGCTCCAACCGTCGGGTCTAATGTTTTTTTATACAATGAACCTAAGAAATTATATTTTTCTTTCTTATCCATTTCGTCTAATGGAGTAGGTTCTTTTCCCGCGGCTTTACAGAATGAAACATACGCATAATAAGCTCCAAGCGGTTTCCAGTGGTGATCTGTTTTGAAGAATAAACGCTGATCTTTGTGCTTGTCTAATTCCTCAAAAACATCACAGAAATAAGCATCTTTGGAAAGACTTGTTCCAATTGCTGCCAGCGTCCTTTTATTTTGGACATAGTAATGTGCGTATTTTTCGACAGGCATAAAAGCAGAAGATAGAGGAGCGACTGCTGAAAAAACGCGTGTTTCACCTTTTAATTCCTCGGCATATTCGTTGACCATTTTACTAAAGTGCTTTGACATGGCTGTATTTCCGGCACCCATTGGATAAACGCATCCATCTAAAATAATCAAAGTGCCATTGTAACTCAGATCAAAGTCATCTACATAATTCAATTTTCCACGAGCGGTATCTCCTTGCACCTGCTGGAGGTTATTGTTTTTAGTTGGCACAAAAAGTACTTCCTTATTTTTCAAGCGAAAGCCTTTGTAGGATTTTACAACCACCGCCATTTTAATAAAATCTTGACGAAATGGGAAATTATCATCTACAAAATTATCTACGCTGTCAGCCCATTTGCCTTTAACATAACTATCAGCTGTTAATTTAGGAAAGGAAGCTAACACTCTTTTTTCATCAGCTGACACTTTTTGTTTGGGTAAATAAAAATACAATATTGGCGCAACAGTTAAGCTCGCTAAAAAGAATATCGTATTTAATTTGTTAAACATCAGAATCTAAAGTATAAGAATGGATTGTATGTCGAATTTACTAATAATAGTGTCGTTAGAAATAATAAAGCAATATTTACAACTGGCTTTAAAACATTAAAAGTAGAGTTGGCTGAAACCCTAATTTTCGATTCTGGACTGAAAACCTCATCCCACGGAATACAGAAAATTATCACTAAAACAAACCAGAATAAATGTTCCAAAGCGTCCGTCATAAAACTTTCTCGGATCGGGTTTTTAGAATAAAATAGATTGACAACAAACAATTTCAACTTTTCAAAATCTAAGAAGTAAAAAATCGCGCGTGAAAAAACGATTAAAATTAAGGTGTACGTGTGGCGAAGAATACGAGGAGTCTTTTTCAAAACTTTGTCCAATAATTTCTCAATTATCATAAAACAACCAAAGTAGAGTCCCCACAGGACAAAGTTCCAGCTTGCACCGTGCCAAAAACCAGTCAAAAGCCAAACAATCATAATGTTACGCAACTGATTGGAACGATTTCCACCCAAAGGAATGTAGACATAATCTCTAAAGAATTTCCCTAATGAAATGTGCCATCTACGGTAAAAATCTCCTACGGATTGCGCTGCATAGGGATGTCTGAAATTTTCATCGTATTCAAATCCGAAGAGTTTTCCTAAACCGATTGCCATATCGGAATAACCACTAAAATCAAAATACAATTGAATGGAAAACATCGTGATTCCAAACCATGCTTCATAAGAGGATAGATCGTTAAACCCAACTTCTAAATACTTATTTACCAATTCACCAGCAACATTTGCAATCACTACTTTTTTGAATAATCCCAAACAAAAACGCGTGACACCATCGCTCATTTGTGACCAATTCAACTTGCGATTTTCAATTTGATCTGCAATAGTTTGATACCTCACAATTGGTCCTGCTACCAACTGATGAAACAAACTCACAAACATTAAGAAATTCAAAGGGTTTTTCTGTGCCTTTACGTCGCCACGATAAACATCAACAGCGTAAGAAATCGTTTGAAAAGTATAGAATGAAATGCCTATCGGTAAAGAATTTGTTGGCCTATCAAAAGGTAAATCTCCAAAAAGAGCAAATAAATTATCCCAAATAAAACCGCCGTACTTGTAGGCAATAAGTAAGGATAAATTTCCAGTAATTGATAATCCGACAAAGAACTTAGCACCAAATTTCCCACGCCATTTTTCAATAAAGATTCCGTTGAAATAATCGAAAAACGCACTAAACAACATTAAGAAAATCCACATGGGTTCGCCCCAAGCGTAGAAAATCAGAGAAAAAATAGTTAAAGTTAGATTTCTAAAAAGGATGCTTTTAGTAATCGTATGAAAGAGCACACTCAAAGGTAAAAACAAGTAAATAAACGTCAGACTTGAAAAAACCATTGGATTGTTGCGCGCTTTTTAAATTTTTAAGAGAGCGAATTTAGTTAGGAATTTTGAGATACACTCGAATGGTGTAGTAATTAGTTAAAACAGCTAGAGAAATTCCCTTTTTTGTTAATATCATTATCCGTATTTCTGGCGTTTAAAATCACAGCTTTTTTACCTTTGTCCTTATGCGCAATTTGTTCGCCTTTTTCAAGAGGTTTCGTGTCTTTTTATTCTTCGCTTTTTTACAAGTTATTGCTTTGTCAATATACGTGAGATACTTGTCTTTCCCTAAAAATCAATATCTTACAACTGCTGGTGCTTTTACAGCTAAAATCCTAGAAACAGAAAATAACTTCACTAAACATTTTAATCTTTCTAAAAACAATTTAGCACTCCAAAAAGAAAACATCCGCCTTCGCAAAAATTTACCTATTAGTTTGTATCGAATAGATAGAAATTTGTTAAAAATTAACGATACAACTTTTAAACAACAATACGCTTACATTCCAGCAACTGTCCTCTATTCAACGGTGACGCGTCGAAACAATTATTTCACATTAAACGTCGGCTGGAAACAAGGAGTTAAAAGAGATATGGGTGTTTTTTCAGACAAAGGTGTTGTGGGAATCGTTCATAATACAAGCGAATATTATTGCGTAGTAAAAAGTGTGCTGACCAAAGACATCAATATCGACGTGATGATTGAACCTATCGGATTATTTGGCTTGTTGAAATGGGATGGGAAAAATGCACGTCGAGGTTCAATTACTGGAATATCAAACGACTTGCATATCAAAAAATGGTCGAAAGTGGTGACGCGTGGCGGAAGTGGAATTTTTCCTCGTGGTTTAGCTGTTGGGAGAGTGGAATCAATCAAAGGAATTGAAGGGGAACCACTGTGGGATGTCGTAGTGAAATTTTCGGAGAATTTTAGAACTTTGCAACGTGTTTACATCGTCAAAAATTTAATGATTGAGGAGCAAAAAGCACTTGAGGCAAATATCCCGTTAGACGAAGAGGAGGAATAGAAAATGAATACACTCACAAAAAATAGTTTACGTTTTATCCTTTTTGCTTGTGTCCAAGCTTTGATTTTTAATCGCTTGGAAATAGGTTTTGGAATTCATTT
>Ga0105050_10007108_pt1 | contig 13546 bp, 8 predicted proteins | sample FRY01_FD_78088 | JGI IMG/M metagenome (GOLD analysis project Ga0105050, IMG submission 78088) | Freshwater microbial communities from Lake Fryxell liftoff mats and glacier meltwater in Antarctica - FRY-01 | ecosystem: Environmental > Aquatic > Freshwater > Ice > Glacier meltwater ... | reverse complement strand
TGAAATGGCATTTGCAGATAGACCATCGGTGATGAGAATGGAGATATCTGAGGGTTGAGGATTTGAATTTTTTATCTCGGCAACAGACTCCTGACTAAGTCTCCTTCCGAAGTCTGGACGCTTGATATAGGTTTCCCGATCTTGCGCTTCACTACTCAAAACAAGGTATGGCAGGCTCAACTTTTCTAGCTTATTTTGCAACAAAGGAAGGTCTAGCGCAGTCCAAACGGCATCTTTTGCCAGTGCATGATCTTTTCTAAAATCTAACAGTTCCGATGTTTTGAGACTGCCGCCTGTTCTCCCCAAAGCGATTCTGGCATCCGTAAATTCTTTTAACTTTTCCCAGGTATTGGAACTACCGCTCATAGTTCCAACAGTTTATTTCGTGGACTTACCTCAAGCATTTTTCCGGATTGATCTGATAAATTCATTTTTACCAGCCACTCGTCAAACTCAGGTGCTCTTTTGAGACCCAGGACTTGACGGATATACAGCTGATCGTGAAATGAAGTGCTTTGATAATTGAGCATTACATCATCGGCACCCGGAACTCCCATAATGAAATTACAACCTGCTACTCCAAGTAGGGTAAGGAGGTTGTCCATATCATCCTGATCGGCATTGATGTGATTAGTGTAGCAAATGTCGCAGCCCATCGGTAGACCCATGAGTTTACCACAAAAATGATCTTCCAAACCTGCTCTGATCACTTGTTTGCCATCGTAGAGATACTCTGGACCAATAAATCCCACCACTGTGTTGACCAATAAAGGCTTATACTTTCGGGCAACAGCATAGGCCCGTACCTCGCATGTTTGCTGATCTATGCCATGATGTGCATTGGCAGAATGGGCGCTTCCCTGTCCAGTTTCAAAGTACATAAAGTTGTTCCCCACCGTTCCACGATTTAACTCCAAACCAGCCTGATACGCTTCATCCAACGTGCTTAGATCGAATCCAAAGCTGGAATTTGTCTTTTCGGTTCCTCCGATAGATTGGAAGATCAAATCCACGGGCGCATTTTTATTGATCAGGTCGATCGTGGTGGTCACATGTGAGAGGATGCAGGTTTGTGTTGGGATGTCGTATTGCTGACGCAATCTGTCGAGCATGTCCAGCAGTTTCAGTGTGGATTCTGCTGAGTCCGAAGCCGGATTGATCCCAATGACTGCATCTCCGACACCGTACAACAGTCCGTCAATGGTACTTGCCATTATGCCCTTGGCATCGTCGGTTGCGCTATTTGGCTGAAGTCGTGTGGCAAAGTGACCTTTCAACCCGAGGGTGTTTCGGAATTTGGTGATCACTCGGATTTTTGAAGCCACCAAAATCAGATCCTGATTTGCCATGATTTTGCTGACAGCAGCGACCATTTCCGGAGTCAGACCGGGAGAAATTTGAGCGAGTTTGATCCCATCAGTTTCGTATGCCAGTAGCCAATCACGAAACCCTCCGACTGTGAAATGAGCAATGGATTGAAAAGCTTGGGAGTCAAATTCGTCAAGAATCAATCTTGAAACCGCATCAGTTTCGGCTGGAATGATTTCCTCGTTTAGAAATTGGGAAAGCGGAATATCGGCAAGAACTAATTTGGCTGCTATGCGCTCCTGCTCATTTCGAGCTGCCAATCCAGCCATTTGATCTCCGGATCTTTCAGGAGTTGCTTTTGCTAAAACAGTCTTGAGGTCAGGAAAGGTAAAATTGAAATTTCCTACTGTGTGCTGATAAATCATGTAATGAAAATGCTTTTTTATCTGTAAATATCCAATGAAGAGTTCGATAGGTTGAGATATTTATAATTTTAGGTCAAAAATTTCCGTAATTGGTAGGTCAATTATTCTAGTATTGCATCAGCTACTTAACTTCAGCATATTGATCTTCAGTAACTTTATTATCAACGTGTTAGCTACATAAATTCCCACTAATATTACCTGACTAGTCAAGTTATTGTTAATAAAGCAAAAATAAAGAACATATATAGCTGCAATTATACCAATGGCATTATTTTATTTCACTTTTAGTACGAAGTACCAAAGACCAAAGTATATAATTACTGTTTTTATCCAAATTATATTTTGTCTGCTTCTACTTTCTAGTAGTAAAGCGGATAACCATAATTTAGAATAACTGTTGCTGTAAGTCCAGCTCGAATAGTAGGATTTTTATCTTAAAAAGTTACTAACTCGGGAACGGTCTTATTCACAAATAACTAAAAGAGAACAATTTCTACGAGAATCCTAACCGGGTGTAGAATAATAAAAGTTCTTATAACCAAAAGTGGATGAAATATTTAGTTCTTGGGTAGTAAAGAGTCTTATGAACCAGAGTAAGCGTAAAGGATGACTTAGGTCAGTAGGTAAGCACATATAGTTAAGTCAATTTAAACAGAATCAATGGATATTTTTAAAGGTCAGGAGCTCCTAGCGTTTTGCGAAAGGTTCAAAACTGACGATGATTGTAGGTCATAGTTGGCTGAATTAGTCTTTTCAGATAGCTTTAACTGCAAAAAATGCGAGTATATCAAGTGCCAGATTCGGAAAAATCATGCTCGGATCTGAAATAAATGCAGCCATACGCATTAACTAATAAGTAATACGCTTTTTCACAAGGTTAAATTTGGATTGAGGAAAGCGTTTTTCATCTGTTTTGAGATGGCTACAACCACTAAAGGCCGCTCGGCCAGCTATACCGGTGTGCGGTATGTAATAACGGAGAACACAGCTAGATTATTTATGCATAAAGTAAGAGAAGCGATAAAACCCAGCGGCAATAATCCAATCGCTGGACGGGTGAACGTCGGTAAGTTTGTGGTAGGAGGTAAAGAAACCGGCAAACAGGGAAGAAGCTATACCTCAAAGAAAAAGAAAGCGGTATGTGCCGTTGAATTGACAAAAGATGGAAAGGTAAAACGTTTCTACGCACTCAGAATTGATGACTTTTCGAGTAAATCATTTAAAACTAGCTGGGAAAAGCATATCAATAAAGATGCAAAGGTGACCACAGATGAATGGAAAGGTTATAAGCCAATTGCCAAAGACTATACGATCGAGCAAATACCAAGTCTGCATGTACTTAACTTTAAGGCGCTGCATACGATGATTCATCAAGTGAAACAGGATTGCGGACCACCTTTTCATGGATAAGCCCAAAACATATCAATGGGTATTTTGATGAGTTCAGCTACCAAATCAATCGCTCACAAAGCAAGCAGACTATTTTTAATAACCTGATTAAAAGGATGGCTGCATCAGGTAAAATCTATCATAAAGAAATTATATAAAGCTAAGTGCTGACCTCGACAGTTTTATTAATCAGATCTATACAAAAGAATCAAGATCTGCATTCGCCATTTTTGTGGAGGCATGAAATAGGAGGAAGAGAAAGATCTTATACTCTTGTTTTTATGAACTATGCGATTGTAAAATTGAGGTCAAGTGTTTTAATTGAATTATATATTGCGGTCATTATGCCGTCTCCGTCACCTTTGTGGTTAATGACATAAAAGTCAAATGCATTCCGAGTTTGTGGAAATATTTCCCCTAGATGGTTCTTGTCAACCTTGGAAAACAGGCCCAGTTTAAGGATTAGCTACCTTGGATTTATTTTTGAGAAGGGTTTTAGTTATGAATAATGGATTTGCGAAGACGGCTATCTTAGGTGGAATCATTGGAGGAGTGGTCATTTTTGTTGGGACAATTCTTCTGGGAGAAATCAGCTCTTATGAAGCAAAGGTATTGATCGAGAAATCAATATCTGGGCTGAATACGCTTTGCAATACTGTAGTCTTAGCTTCGGCCACCATCTTGGCGCTGATGCTAACTTTGCTTGGGGTTGGGTTGCGTAGCAATCTCAAATTCAACAAAATATATTACCAACATATCCTTCATGTAGCCAAACTAGACACCATCGTAATCATTTCAGGATTGGTATTCTTCCTAATTTTCAATCTGCCTGTGGCTGAGTCCGAGAATCTCCCTGCAAACTGGCACAAAATCCTTTATTATACCGCAATCGCCCTATCTGGGATTTTAAGTGGTACTTTTATCGTAGTAGTGATAATGCTATACAACACCATCAAAAATATAATTTTGATCGAGGGCATTGGTGTCCAGGATCATCCACTTTTGGCCAAAGAAATGGAAGACAAGAAAAAGAAGAATGAGGAAGGCTAATTTCTAGGTACTTTAAGCTTTAATAAACTTCTTTTATTGGGAATGAATTTTTTTTGATTTTATGGCTGTTTTGAAAAATATGGCGAGTCATCTGGATTAAATTCCTACCCAGAGATAGATAATATAAAAGGTTACGAACCGGCTAGACTTTTCTTTCTCTCCTTAAGGGGTACAAATTATTTTTCAAGTGTAACCTAAAGGATTGTATTCTACATAATGAGGATGTTTTTCCTAGCAAAATATTTTTTACCGGAAGTTTAGATGCACTTTTTCCGTTTTAAAACCCCTCAATAGCATAAAAGGGCCCTATTCAAAAGACTGGCCAAGTATTTGGACTTTACTGGATAGAATAGCCCTCAGCGTCATGATTAATTTGATCTCTTTAATAAGCGATTGAAGAATTGTTCAAACTGCCCCGAAAGTAACAGTATCAATTTTCATCACTAGGATGGCCCCGAATTTAAATAATCAACCGCATTGCCAAAATCTATTTTTCATATAAAAAACAAATTATGAAAACTCAAAATGAATCAGCAGAAATCCTAAACGATCTAGTACAAATCAACAATGACCGTATTGAAGGTTATGAAAAAGTGATTGAAAATTTAAAGGATGAAGACAAAGATTTAAAGCCTTTATTTATTTCATTAATTGCTGAAAGCCGAGAATGTAGAATGGCACTTTCTATTGAATTGAATATTTTGAAAGCTGATGCCGAACAGGACTCATCAACCAGCGGTGACCTACATCGAGCTTGGATCGATGCCAAGGCAGCTTTTACTGGACATGACAGAAAAAGCTTATTAGAAAATTGTGAATTTGGCGAAGATGCTGCACAAAAGGCTTATAAAGATGCCGCAAACGAAGAGAATTTACCTACTCATTTAAAGCAAATGATTCTAGAGCAAAAAAATGTATTGAAAGAATCTCATAATAAAATTAAGCATCTAATAGACCAGCGAGTATAGAGTATATTAATTTTAAATTAATTTGTAGCTAAAGCTTCACATACTTTTACTAAAATGTAAAGTGGGTTTGATTTTGACTTAGATTGAGAGGAGTTTAGCCAATGAAAAAATTTATCATATCGGGGATTGCTAGTGTTTAACGTATATTAAGTTGATTTTTTCCTTTCACTGGTTCAGTTGCGGAGATACATTATTTAAAATAACTGTTGCTGTAAGTCCAGCTAGAATAGTAGGATTTTTATCTTAAAAAGTTGCTAACTCAGGAACGGTCATATTCACGAATAACTAAAAGCAAAAATCTTGGCGGAATGGCGTCCGTTATGATGTGAAAACCAAATACTCTAATGAGGGTCGGCAAGGCTGACCAAATAAGAAGAATCACCAACGTCAATATGAATTGTGAGCTGCTTTGCAAAAAAGTCCAATTGTAGACACTGTGGTCAGGCCGAAAACTATGCTGATGTAGGTTGGTAAATTCTCTATTCTCAGGAGGCTTCTAATCTATGGTAGCTAGGTTTAAAAAGGTAATAAGAAGTGCCAAATTCTGCAAGCCTTATCTACGTTGATCAATTATGGCTTAATCTATTTAATGGTAAGGGAAGTGTAATACAAGGGTTTTTTTTGTTTTTGTATGATACCAAGGGAAGCTTTGGCAGGCAAAACAGATAACTAGACGGTAGGTCAGAGTACAGTCATTCAATCAGTAAAGAGGTAGATTGAAAAAGTAAAAAATGGGGTAAATTATAGCATATAGTGCCTTAAAATAATCCAAACTTTCTTCGTGAAAGAGGGGGAAAGGGCTATTTTATTCTAGCCTCCACTGTTGATTTGTATTGAATTGCTTTGGCATAGTCATGCTTCATGACGAGTGCCTTGTCAAAACAGATCAGTGACTCATCAAATAATTCCATACTGCATAAAATGATTCCCTTCTCCGTTAAAGCCTGGTAATTTTCCGGATTTAATTTTAAGATGAATTCGAATTGCTGAAGTCCTGCTTTAGTCTCACCCATTGCAATATAATTGAGGGCAAGATATTGCCTGAAATCTAATCTATCTGGCAATTGAGATAAGGCCTTTTTAAATGCTTTTTTAGCCAATCCATGGTTTCGCAATTGAAATTCGCAGCGGCCAATCTGGAACCAAATCTCTGGATTATCTGTACAATTACTTATAGTCGCCAAGCAATCTAAAGCGGTTTCAAATTCATTTTTTACTATATAGATCTTTGCTAACTCAATGATATATCCTTCTTTTTCATCTAATTGGATTGCTTTCAGCCAATGTGAAATCGCTTCATCATAGGCTTTCATGTATACTGCAAGTTTTGCCAGAGAAACCCAACCTGTAATATGATCAGGAGCGATTTTCATCGCTTTTAAATACTGTTTTTTAGCTTCTGAATATTTGCCCAACATAGCATAGCTATTACCGCTATTAACAAGATAATTGGGTTTGGCTTCTATAGAAATTGCTTTCTCAAAATAGGTAAGTGCATTTTCGAAACTCTTTTCATGGTGCAATAGAAAACCCAGATTATTCAGGGCAGTTGCATCTTCGGGATTTAGGGCTAGCACACTTTCGTAGCAAATCTTCGCCCCCTCTAATTCATGATTTAGGAAATGCTGAACTCCCTTATTGTTCAATTTTACTATTTGTGTAAGTTCCATCTTTTTAGAATATATCGTCTTTAATATCTCTAGCAAGCCCAACCGCCATATCTACTACATCCAGATCTGGATAGATCAGTTCAATATCATCAAATGACATAGCAAATGGCTCACCTTCCTGATAATGTACTGGGAAGACAATTCCAAATTGGATATCTGGTCCCCATTCAAAAGAGGCCAGATTGTGGCGCCATGTTTCCGAAATGGAGAACAATCCAATCCCTAGGCTTGCGCGCGCAAAGGCATTGATTCCAAAGGAGAATTTAGGATTCACAGTGATCCTTCCCATTGCATCTATGGTCAAGCCAGTCATAGGACTCCAGTTTACATCTACTGAAGCTAGAGCCTCACCTTCAAGCCCAAGAGAACCTTCAAGCTCTATTCCACCAGTCAGACTAGCAACCCCTACGCTCACTCCCAAGCTCAAATCACCACTCAAGGTTAGGCCCGCATCTGCTGGTATTGCAAATTCGCCATGTCCGTTTAGAGTTGTTTCACTTTCTCTCGCTGGATTATATGTGATTTCTGCAGACATATTTTGTAAAGTTCCAGGGCCAAACCCAGCAGTAAAATCTAACCCTCCTCCTATTTGAGCTACGAGGCCAATACTTCTTGGACCTAGTGGGATGGCAAATAGCGGGATTTCTATAGTTGGTACACGGAATAGATTACGGTTGATTTCTCTTCTACGGAAAACTTCGTATTCATCGGAAGAGAGTCTAGCGGTTACCTCCAATTCACCATTTGGAAGGAATTGTACTTCAGCTGTGGCAGCCAGCCAAGGAGTAATCTGAAGGGTGAGACTGCCTCCACCATAAACTAGAATAGTGTCTGTAGGATCTCCTGTGGGTTGACCATCTTCACCTATGGCTCTATTGGTAGCGGCTACATTTATACTTCCACTCAGCATACCTCGACGGTATTGAGCCGAACCTTCTATGGTCAAAGCTCCATTGTCATAAGTCACAGATAGCGTTGAATCAATACCAGGGATATCAGGTTGGGCAGTTCCAGATACAAAAACATTGTATTCCGTATCTCCTGGCGCTTTGGAAACTCTCGCTTGGACATTGCCTCCTGAAATCCCCGGCACTTCACTACTCAGATCAAAATTTCCCCCAATGGAGAAGCCTTCTTCTCCGTAGGAAATTTGCATAGTGCCTCGCTCAATTCCCGGGATATCCAACTCAGCTTCTCCTTCAGCAACAAAATTGTTTTCACTATAAGTAGCCGTGATTGTGGCATTTTTCACACCACGTATTTTCCCTTCTGGAATTCCGATTGTACCGCCAATAGTCCAGATTTCGTTTTTGTACTCCACTCTGATTTCTGCAGGGTCAAAAAGTTCTGAATCAAAGTTGAATGCACCTTCCAGTTCGAAACCCCCAGAAGTAGATGCTGCCGCACCAATATGGCCTTCACCAACATTTTGAATCCCGAAGTTGACAAGACCTTCGATTGCTAATCCTCTTTCGGTGCTGAATTCAAGTGTGAGGGATGAATTCGAAATTTCGAATGGAGCAGGAATATTAAAATCGCCAAGATCAAATACTTTAAATACACTTAGCTCATTTCCTCTAAGCCTATATTCCAATTGAGCGTTGCTTATAAAGGGAATCGTTGGTAATACTTTTCCTCCCATTTCAATCCCAAATTGAGTTGATATATCAATATATTCTACTGTGATCGGGCTTAGCTTCTTTAGTTCTATTTTTTCGGCTGACCTTTGTACCTTCTGCTTACTTAATCGGCCAGCAAATGGAGCCCCTGGAATTGGATCAATAGAAATCGTATCCGATAATTCTTTATAAACATCTCGCCTATCCTCAGGAATCTGAATTTGAAATTCACCGTAACTAGCTTCTTCCCCTTGTGCTTCTCCTGAGTTAAATCTCTTATAGATTATCTCAAACGGCTTAAGCCAATCATGTTCATTCTTACTTCTATTTGGGGTGTTATTAGCACCATCCCACGTGAATGTCTTTCCAATACCTCCTGAAAGTGTCGGAAATATTAGAATTTTACCTTGCTCTCCAAGTTGACTAAAATCCCCAGGGGTAACTTGATTTAGATGGTCACCTCTCTCTATATCTTCTTTAGTCCAATAGGAATTATCATTTATTCTAGGGCCTCCAGTCGGATTAAACGTAGAGAATACCAGATCAAAATTAGATTTAATAAGTTCTCTTTTTCGATTTACATTTCTCTCATCAACTAAACGTGGAATTTCTTGATTTAGCAGTGCTCTTGTTTCTTGATTGTGAAGCGTGAAGTCTACTTTTTCATTTATGGATTGTTTGATAAAGTCTCCTGATTGCTGATTGGGTCTTCTTTCAAGTAATTCCATATTCGAAATTGTATTCGCACTATTGCTTCCTTCCTGAGGTTGTCCTGATATCTGAAGCTCTACTATGTGATCCACTTCCATGCTTGATGACAAACTTCCTCTCTTGTTCCATGCTGGAGCACTAGATGCTTTAGCAATTTGCTTTAGACTTCCTATATAATAATTTTTCTGACCTCTAGCAACATGCCTTGCTCCTGATGTAATTGGTCTTGCGGGGGCTTCAAAAACATACATTTCATTTTGAGGTTGGAATTGCGCAGCTGTAGCTTTTTGTCTCAAAATCTCCTCGATTGAATTTGTCTTTACATTGTCCTTCCAAACTTCTTGCTGATTATTTGGTCTCGTACTGGAACTATAATTTTTGCTCCTTTTTAGATTCCAACCACTGTATTTTTCTCCTCTATGGTCTGATCCCTTAAATCCAGGAATTGAAATGGAATTGTACGTGATTGAATCAGAATTTGTATTAACAATTCCAACGACCTCCGTACCAGCAACTGATGGTAGTTCAACTGGATTATCTCCTTCTTCCCTCTGAATCATCGGCTGAACCTCAGCACTTCCCTGCTGCACCGTATGTGTCAACTCATGTGCTAAAAGATGCTTGCCACCGGAGGTTTCTGGCTGATATTTTCCTTCGTTGAAATAAATATCACTGCCATGTGTAAAGGCCTGAGCGCCTAATGCATTGCTCATTCCTGTCGCCTGAGAGCCTGTATGAATGTTGACTCCACTAAAATCGGCGCCAATCTTCTGACCCATTTCAGCTTGAACCGGTTTAGGAAGTGATTGACCAGCCCCTTTGCTTTGAGTGATTTGTGATGAAATCTGAGGAGATGCAGTCGGGGAACCATCTGGAGAAAGTTGAATTGTCTCTTCCTCCTCTTGTCTTTGGATAGTTTTTGAGAAATCCGGAATGAGTTGGATCGTATCTTTCTCTTCTTCCTGTAGTTGGATACTTTGGGATAAATCTGGACTGAGTTGAACAGTTTCCTCCTCCTCCATCGAGCTTAGTTGGAGAAAAGAAGTACTTTCGGAAAAAGGCATCATTTGAAGTGTTTCCTCTTCCTCCTCGGCCTGCATTTGAAAAGTCCCCTCTGAACTGGGAGCAGGAGTCATCGCCAATGCTGGGGCAACATTCGACGGAGACATCACCACATGATTGGCTACAGATTCGGCTTCCTGTTCATATTTATCTCCGGGGCGGCCAATTTTTAAGTTTGGCTGAACCGTAAGGCTTCTACTGCCACTTCTTGATGGCATCGGCAAGGGCTTACGTTCAGCGAGAGCGCTCATTTCATTTTTTGCTTTCGGTTTTCATTGGAGATGCAGCAGCCAATGGTGTCATTGGCTCTTGCTCCTCTTCCACAGGTGTCATTTTCACTTCTGGCTTCTTGTCCTTCTCCTTTTCTTTATCCTCGACCACCACTACAACTTCTTCTTGATCCATCTCTTGGTCTTGCTGTTTTCTGACTTTCTTTTTCATATGATTATAATAGTTTTTCAGAGGCCATATGGAATCTCACCTTTTTGTTAATCATTACTTTGTTTGTCGCTTGAGTCATGCTCGATTTCATTTGTTTATAATTTGTTTTTAATGGTCGCATAGCCTGACCCAAATTTGATTCGGGAGAATCTCGCCTTTTTGATAATCATTACTCGTTGTCATTAGCTTTAGGTTTGATTTCATATCGTTCTCCCCATTTTATGGTATTCCCTTCTGATTCCTTCTCGGATATCTCCGAGTTTTACTTCGGTACTTTCCTTGTCCAAAGCCATCAGAAGACTGTGCTGGATCACCTGAATAATAGATCCACCTGATAGCTCATAGCTTTTTGCCAAATCTTGTAGATCAATACGATCTTCTAGCTGCACAGTGGAAGGAAATCCTTTGCTCCAAAGCATTTTGCGCTGCTCAGGCTGGGGCATTGGGAAAAACACGGATGCCTGAAATCTTCTCATAAAAGCCTCATCCAAGTTATTTTTGAGGTTGGTGGCCAAGATAACCAACCCATCATAATCCTCAATCCGCTGTAGCAGGTAGGAAACTTCTTGATTTGCGTAGCGGTCATGTGCATCAGATACAGAAGTCCTCTTTCCAAAAAGTGCGTCGGCCTCATCAAAAAACAAAATCCATCCTTTTCGCTCTGCACGGTCAAAAATCTTAGCCAGATTCTTTTCTGTCTCTCCAATGTATTTTGAGATCATTCTGGAGAGATCAATTCGATAGACATCTAAACCAAGTTTTTGACCTAGAAGTGTGGTGGTTAAGGTTTTTCCTGTTCCGGGAGGGCCATAGAAAAGTGCTTTAAAACCCGGTTTAAGCTTTCGGTGCATTCCCCATTCTTGAAGCAATTTGTCTTTGTGTTTGAGCCAGATTTCGATTTCACGAAGTTCATCTTCTGTATGAGGATTGAGCACTAGGTCGTCCCAGCTCATCTCTGTTTCCAATAGCTGGGCTGGGAAATCAGCGCTGAAATCAGGTTTACGCACCGTTCCGCTCGTTATTTCATGAAGTGTATCTCTGGAGATAATCAGCGTTCCGTTCAGGTAAGGATCATCGGCTTCGGTTTCACTGAGTTTCAGATGACCTTCTTTGAAAAGCTTAGTCTCAGAACTGAGTAAGCTGAGGTATTTGAAACGCTTTGAAAGATTACTCCCGGCAAGTATAAAAAGTACCGTCTCTCCAGTTGGGATAAAGCCATTGTGATTTTTCCCTTTTCTTCCGCCAAACTCTGTAAAAATCTGTTGAGTCAATTGATTTTTTCCCATGAACATGTCCAGCATCTGTGGTTTGATATGCGGGACTGCAGAAAGTATCAACAAGAATCTTTCTTCCTCACTTAGCTCTAATTTTTGGATAAGCTTAGCGTAGGAGCCGGGCTGCTCTATGAGGGAAGGAGCCGGGATTTCCAGCACGTCCCGAATGCTATTACCCGAATTGGCATTCATAGCGGAGCGGGCTTTCAGAATATTTTGAAGCCAGTCTAATTCTGCCTGAACAACCGTTGCATTATTTGGGGTCGATTTTACCATTCCACAATCAGTAATTCTTCCATCCAGGGAAGTTTGATCATTCCTATGGTCCATGGTAGTCTATCTAGCAGCAAGTCAAAGGGTAACCGCTGTATCTGAAGTTGGTAGCCTCGTTGGATTCGTCTAAGAGAGCCCTCACGTCGAAAAAAACCTTCAGCGACCATTTTTCCCGAAGTACTTTTCAATGCTGTCCATTGGGTAGCCATACTTTCTAGTAGTAAATCAATCTCTTTCTTTTCCGATGGAGTGACTTTGGGCACTAAGCCCAAAGCGGATGCAGGTGGGATTCCGCATAGAATTTTATTCAGCAGCAGATCTGTCTCATCATATTCTTGTTCTGTTCCTAGCATTTCCTGAAGGATAATGACCGCCTTGATTTGAGCTTGTTCTGAAATAAATTTTCCAGTTTTCACTAAGCCTATATTCTCGAAAAACCTCGGCAAAAATGCCGCTGTTAAAACCAAACCTGCATTGTTGATGATTACCAACTCATCTATCTCTGGAGATTTGGATTCCAGTTTTTTCTTTTCTTGCGATTCTTGCTGAAATAGTTCTTTTGAAAGTGTAGCAAACTCTTTTTCGCCTAGTGTAACCTTCCGAAGGTTTTCCACTACTTCCTGCCAGAATTGATTTGTAGTTGGAAAACTATTTTTCTTTTTAGCGATGGCTTTCGTGTTTTTATTTAATCGCTCGATGAAGTAAGATCCAAATTCTTCCGCTCCGGAAAAGGTTAACCCTTCACTAATTTTTAGGATAAAAAAACTAAGGGAAATCAGAAATTGGCTTGTTTGTAAAGCGTGATTCTTATCCGCTATTTTGATGGCTTTGAAGCCAGTTTCAAAGTAGGTGGTTACACTATTTCTTGTTCCAAAAATAGAAAACAGTATTGCTGTATTCAGCCAAAATCTAACTTCAGTCTTTTTTAGTTTTGTTTTTGAAAGAAGCAATTCAAGCAACTGATCTACAACTTGAATCTCCTTTAATGAAAGATGAGAACTGTTTTTCAGTAGACTTTCCAACTGATTTTTGGACAAAAGCGTCCCAAATCTTTTCGCTGACGCCAATGAAATCGGAGTTTCTTTGAGCCAAGACTTCAGGGAAGAATCATTCGAAGCGCTGACTCGATCGAAAAGTGACTGAATGGGTTCTTTTTTCTTGGTAGAAACCCACCAAGGCATTCTCCCATAGCTCAAATAGTAGCTGATTTTTTCCCAGTCAGATTGGCTATTAGTCTTATCGGCAGCATAGTTTTGGATTACAGCTTTCTCAGGTGTAGGCTTTGAGCGTATCCCCTGCTCCAGATAGGTTTTCCTAAGCTGATTTTCCAATACATCCCGGAGTCGATCACGCATC
>Ga0105050_10007100_pt1 | contig 13556 bp, 2 predicted proteins | sample FRY01_FD_78088 | JGI IMG/M metagenome (GOLD analysis project Ga0105050, IMG submission 78088) | Freshwater microbial communities from Lake Fryxell liftoff mats and glacier meltwater in Antarctica - FRY-01 | ecosystem: Environmental > Aquatic > Freshwater > Ice > Glacier meltwater ... | reverse complement strand
ATATACATAATTATTCGTATATGTATGTCTGTTAATATTCATGGGATGCTCTTTTTGCGGATTGTGTTGATGACTTCTAGTTTTTACAGGTTCCCATATTCAAATGGGACAGGTTGTGTACCAAGTGCGAAGGAGCAGGGGAACAGGCGAGTGAAGGCATGGTCACGCTGGACGAATGCAAGAGCTTGTGTGCTTTAGATCGTCGATGTACGTCCATTAATCACGATGGAAACCAAGAATTGCCTGGCCTATGCATGCTGAATATTGTCAGTAGTCCAGAGCACTGGTCAATGAGCCTGGATGCATTTCCTGCCTTTCAGGCAAATTTGTGCACCAGACAACGGAAGCAGTCTGGCATTTGGTGTGCTGAGGGACCTGCTGTAGAAACCAACCCATCGCGGCGGCATCTTCATTTGTTCAAACCAAGAATATGCGTTGAGAGCTCAGAGGGCATTCTTGAGTTGCAGGGTGGCAAACACGTCGTGAGAGCCATGGCCAAGACAAAAGGGTTACCACCAAGCTCGAGAGCGTACATGGAAGTGAAAGTTACAGAATTTGAAGTCAATACTGTAGCTGGACACACGGACAAGGGTTTTGTTGACGGCTATGGGACTCACAGCCAGTTTGGCAAACCAGCTGGAGTATCTGTCACTGCTTCCAATACTATCTTTGTCTCAGACCAGACTTACAATTCTATAAGAACCATTGATAGCTTGACGGCTGCGTCGACAACAATTGGGAATGTAGAAGCATCTTTGTTCCTGCCATCGAAATTGGCAGCCAGTGTTGACGGAAGAAATCTCTTCGTTGTTGATACCGGAGGTGCTCGAATTCAGCACCTCGAGCTCACTGAAGGTAGCCAAAATTTGACCTCGTACCGAACGTTGGCTGGATCTTCGCAAGGCAGTGTAGGGCATCAAGATGGCAATGGCGATCAGGTACTGTTTCATGGCATCCAGGGAATCACGCTCTCGGAGCAAGGAGCAGCCTTTGTCGTTTACGTCACATGTTCACAGACTCACAGCATCCGGCGCGTGGATGTTTCTAGTTTGGAAGTAACTACTTTGCTTGGGAGCGGTGATGCAAACGTGTTTGGACATGCAGATGGTACTGCTGATCAAGCACTGTTTGATAGTCCGTGGTCGATTGTTGTATCATCGGATCAGCAACATTTATATGTTTCAGAGTTGCGGGGCTCCATCCGGAAGGTGCAGCTTCCAGTCGTGCGAAACGGATTGTCTATTCCCCTCATGGTGTCAACCGTTGAAGTGCTAGGTCAAGACGGAAGCATTCACTCTTTTCACGGCATCGTCGAGTTTGCAATGACTGATCTTGATATCCTCTGGATTGGTGACAATGGCAATTGTACTCTGCACGCATTATCTCTGAAGAGCGGCAAGATTTTTGCTACATACGGTAGCGGATCTAGAGCCCACTTAGATGCTATGCAATATGATAGCTCTTTTATTGGGTTCAGCCAGCTTGCTATAGCACAGGATGGTAGTGCATTATTCGCCGTGGATGGTTTCTCTCCTTCGCTGAGGTCGGTTTTTACTGGCCGTGTGTATACACCAAAATCTTTTGATCCTCCAGCTGGACGATACTTTGTAACTTCAACTGCAACGAGGTATTTTTTTTGTACTTGCCTGTTTGTGCTCTTCCTTCCTTGGACGCTCAATTTTCTATTTGATGTATCTATTACTGACACCCTGTTCGTTCTTTTCAGCTCTCTATCCATCTTCCTTTGGCAGAGCTCTTCTATGCGTGTTCCCTCGGGATGCCGTTCCAAAGATTTGGCCCGTCCGTGTGTACTTCCTTTCCTCTATTCTGGGAGACTTTACAAAGGTTTTTCATTATTATCTTTGGTATTTTGGCGCTACATTATCCTATGCTGGTATCATGGCTTTTTCCTCCTACATCCGTGTGTATTTGTGGGTGTGGGTGTGTGTGTTGGTGTGGGTGTGGGTGTGGGTGTGGGTTTGGGTTTGGGTGTGGGTGTGTGCGTGCGTACGTGTATGCATGTGTGTGTGTGGTCCACTGCAGTACCCTTGACTCGCTTGCGGGGCAGCTTTCGAGTCGTAGGCTCTCTGAGTTGCTGCGCCTCTCTTGCAGTAGAACTCTGCCAAAACAGGGCTCCTTTTGCAGAAGATGTCCTTCAATCTGGGGAGCCTACAACTTGCTGCCACTCCACGTGTCGATTCCATTGGATCTTGGCACGTAAGATGCGATAACATTCCATTTGTTTCCACACTGCAACACAGGCTGCACCGACGTTGATGATGCGCCAGGTCGACTGTGGTGCGCAACAACCGACAGTTATGACAGAGACGGCGAAAGAGCGGATTGTGTTTGTGCATCTCCAGATCATCGATCTGCAGTTTTCTATACGACAGATGGGATAGAGCCGACTCTGAAGAGCAACGTATATGACGCGCAATTTGGCATACAGCTGCATGGATTTGGAGATAGGACAGTCAAAGTCAAGAATTTTCAGGAGGGCAGTTTTGACAGCCCTGTTGTAGAGGCCTGCTATTCAATTTCACCTCAAACAGTCAGTACCCTGGCTGGATCATCTGTTGGTAGTCCAGGACACCAAGATGGTTTTGGAACGTTCTCTGGATTCTCGAATCCCACAAAGCTTGTCATCTCTCTCGATCAGAATGATGCATATATCGCAGATTCGGGCAACGATCGAATCCGGCGATTTAACATGCAAAGTGGCTTCACTTCGACACTTGCCGGAGGATCAAAGGGATTTGAAGACGGTGTGGCTACGCACGCTCAATTTAATCAGCCACATGGGCTTGCACTCACCCGTGATGGAGCACATCTTTACGTTGGAGACAGTGGCAATGCAAAAATTCGAAAGATTCAGGTGGCTAGTGGAACGGTAGAGACCGTGTTCACACTTCAACATGAGCAAACTCTCCATCTATTCAAGAGTTCCGACGCAGAGATTTCCATGATGAGTACAGGTCAAATGAATGTGTTCCGATCTTCCATGATATATGAGTCGAGATGGGTGGACAATGATCATGAGGTTCGGTGCAAATCAAACAGCTTCCTGGATAGCCTGGGTCACACTTGTGTTGACTACGATATTTATCCTCAATGGTGTGGGTTTGAAGCATCGGCACATTCTTGCTGTATTTGTGGTGGAGGCACTGACAATGTGGTCAAACGCAGTGCATCGTCTTTCTCTTTTGGAGAGATACGAGGTCTCTCCTTGTCACTGGATGAGACGGTTTTGTATGTTTGTGACAGTGAGAAGAACACAGTGAATGCCATTATTCTGTCCACCGGCCAAATACGCATTATTGCAGGTGGGGGCACAATCAGCTCAAAGGACAGTGCATATGGAACGAGAGCAGGATTTCATCACCCGTTTGGTTTGACGGTGGCCCCCAAAACCGAAAGTGGCCTCTCACAAAAGGGTGAAACGATATATATTGTCGATCAAGACTCGATCCGAACCCTTGACACTGCCTCGGGTCTGGTACGCGGGGTCTTGGTCAGTCCACATGTTCCAACAATTTGTGATGATGCCGATTTTTTTTGCAATAACGGGTGTATGGCAAACGCTGCCGTCTCTAGTGTGCGCGACATTGTCATGTCAGCCGACGGTTATGCAGCATATGTTTCCGACACGACTGGAGTACGAGCCATTACGCAGCAAGGTGTATGCCACGTGGCAGGAGGTTCGTCCTTGCGTTCAGATCATGTAGACTCTTGGGATCGGAGCTGTGCTAGATTTTCTAGCGAATATGGTGGCGGCATAGAAATTATTTCACCTTCCAATCCAAATTCAACTACTCCTACAGTCCTTGTTGCTGACACAAGAAACAACAAACTTCGTGCTGCTTCTATTGACCCAGACCCAAGTCACTGTATCAAATCATTGAAGTGTCCAGTATGTGGCGACGGAAATGTTCACAACGGTGTTGATGCTGGTTTTGAGGCATGCGACGCCCAAGCACCCTTTAATCACATTGAAGGGTGCACATATTATTGTCGTGTCTTACCTGGTTATGTTTGTAATTGGGATTATATTGGCAAAGGTTCGTGTGCACGGGAGTCTCTGCTCGCTGTCCTTCCTTTTAGGGTGGATAGTGACGCGGTATGCAAGTCCAAGTGCGACGCAACCTTAAATTGTATGTACGCAACCTTTTTGCAGAGCGCAGGAACGTGCGAGTTGCATTCAAATAGCTGTGGACAAGGATTTCGGGCTCAAGAAGGATTGGCAACCTGGATGAGATCTTCGAAGACCACCAGGTGCTCGTCTGTGTGTGGAGATGGGGTGCGGCTGACAGCATATGAGCAGTGTGATGATATGAACCTGGCAATCAATGACGGCTGTTCCGACTCTTGTACCATAGAGGTTGGATGGCATTGTCAAGGGGGTTCCAATGCTCCAATTCAAGAGGCAGACGCAAATATGGATATTTGCGAACCGATTTGCGGTGATAAGCTCCGCGTTGGTTCAGAAATCAGAACACTGAAGTGTGACGATGGTAATCGTAACAATCAAGATGGATGTTCTGCAGGATGCAATATCGAAGTACCGCATTCGATTGATGACATTACAATTACAAGGATGAACAGGACGCAGGCGTTCATTCAATTGAGACACGTGCCGCTATCAAGCTCAGCAAAACTGGGCAATTCTCTCCATCGTGTCTACTACTATATTGCAATGGTCAACCGCACACTCTGTGATACAAACTACAATGTGGATGGTCATTGTACTGAGAAACTCACAAATTTTACGTTCAATTACTCTAATTGTCCGTATGAAGTGCAGCTTCAAACCGAAATCACCCCTGCCGTGTCGGCGTGGGCGTGCGAGAGGACGTGTTACGGTATGCCAGGATTGTGTATGTATGCCACATACTCTTCCTCAGATCTCGTAGAATATGACGTGGGTGATTTTTCACCGAAATGTACGCTTTATTTGTATAGATGCCTTCTTGAGTCCGTGCAAAATTCATACGGAACTAGTGTGTTGGCTTCGTGTGGCGAGACCTTTTGCACATTTTACCAGAATGGACTACAACCAGGCGAATTCTTGAATGTTACCGTTGTTTCGAAAAATGTTGCGGGTTTTAGCAGCCCTGCAAAAGTGGGGTTAAGATGGACGGTCTCTCCAAGTCCCGACGTGGTTTTTGAGTATGTTGAACTTCCTGTCGCTCGAAATGATTGGCAGCGGGATGGCTTCCAGATCGTGATATTCTGGAATCCACCAACAAACACAGGATGGGGTGATAGTATGAGTCTTCCGATCCTCGAATATGGAATTGAAGTTTCTCTCTGCAACCTGTTTGATTCCAGTGACACTTTGTGTGGGCCTACCTGGAGGGAGAATTTTATTCCCGGAACCTTCGTTGCTGGCACTAAAATTGATGACAAGCGTAATCTTAGCACCTACTCGGGACTCGAACAGTCGACATGTTCAACTGGGTGGGAAAAGTTCTATGACTGTGTTGGAAGAGACAACCGTGCTCCGTTCACGTATCCATTCCAGCTCAATATCAGCAGATTTGATTTGCACAATGGGTTCTACTATTTTTACAGGTTCACGTCACGAAACAAACAGGGCTGGTCACAATACTCTATTCCTGTGCGCCATCAGTATGGATCAGTTCCATTTGAACGTCCATTTGTCGATTTGCCAGGTCTCTCTCTCTCTTTTTTTCTCTGTCGCTTCCCTTATCTCTCTCGCTTGCTCTCTCTGCGTGTGTGTTGTTCTGCTCCCTTCTTGTATCTTGGCACCATGCCAACTGACATGAACGGTTGTCAAGATGAGCCATGTTCTTGTAAAAACAAAATTAAGTCAATCCATTGGTGTCTACGACAGCGCAAACTAGTTTACGCTCGGCCTGCCTCCTGGTGCATAGACAAGCATACGTTCTTTTTGTCCATTGCTTAATCGTTTACTTTCTTTCTCTCTTTCTCTTTCAGCACTACTACCTATTCCAATTGCGGTGGTCGTCTTGGATGAAGGTACGCGGTCGCTGCAAACGTGGTCGAAGAGGGGATCCATCGATGTTGAAACGCAGGTGCACGTATCTGGCTTCCCTGATATTCGCAGCACAGAAGGTCTTTTGTTAAGCTTCGATTTACGTGGCTTCACGTCGCCTGGACGAGTGACCCGGATAGTAGGGAGCGCGCTGGCAAGTGGTCTGACCATTGCCTATGAGGCACCAGTCATCCCTGACGAGTTAATGCAAAGCTGTAAAGATCTATGCATGGCTACGGTAACCCTAACTGTCAAACGCTGGGATGCTAAGTTTGCTCAGTTCAGTCTCAGATACTTTTACTACCCTAAGACTGTCATCAATGCCATTACGCCCACGCGTGGATCTTTATCTGGAGGCGGAATTGTAAAGATTGGATTGATGGAACCTGCTGGGGCTCTCACCAGACAAGGGTCTGGTTACAATAGTTTCTCATTAGCTTTCGAACAGCAATTTCCTCTCACAATCCACTTCAGCTGTAACAATAATCTAAACTCTGCGGATAGTGTCCACATCGCCAAACGAGAGGGAACAGAGGATCTCAATGATATGAATTCATTTGAGCTCATCGTTAAATCTCCTGCATCTAATTCTGGACCGTGTTTGGCGGAGTTGCGTGTGTATATCAACAATGTGAGATTTGTTGAATTCAAGCTCCAGAACCTTATGATGAATTTTGAGTATGTAGGTACTAAAATTATGTCTGTCTCGCCACAGAAAGGTATGCTAAATCCTGGTTCAGGCGGTGTTCACGTAACAGTCGTACTGTCCAATTTACCGACTCAATCAATCACAGCTACATTGGCTGGAACAAATTGCAACACTCGATACTTGGACAAGTGGGACTCTGATGGAAGCGAACTATTTGAATACTCTATTTTCCTGCCTGAAATGCCGCTAGCGCAAGCTGGCTTTTTGCAGTTGAAAGTTTCGTTTGCAGCGTCCATTGAATGGGAATATAAGGTTCCACCTTCAACATTCATTGACAAAAATTCAATTACGTTTGATAACGAAAAGAGGCTTTGGATTCCAGCCGGTAGGCAGGCATTCGCATGCCTACTTCTGATTCGCAACCTGTCGCCCAAATACGCGATTTCTTTTGATGAAATACAAGTTGAAATCGGAGGTTACCAAGTTGCAAGCCCTCGATTCTTCAGAGTAGGAAATGACGTACAGGTCACCTTCCGAACGTCCAATACAACAATTCCTGCCATGTCAAAGCTAGTTGTCTTAACAAGTCAATCGGGTATTTTCACAAGCTCAACTCATATTTTTGAAAACGGAGATTCAGCCATCATTGAATTTAGGGACGCCGCACAGCCAAACTTGGCTTCCCATGCACCAACAGAAGGGCCGTCGGTTGGAGGCACAATTATTCGATTAGGATTGGTATCGATTCCAGATCACTTGATGAAGCCTGGCGGGCCTGAAATCGGATGCTCCTTTAGAACAAATTCGACCATACACAAGGCAACAGTGCTGCATCAGATGTCACTATCAGAGTGGAACGCCGGTGGAAAAGACTCTTCAGATTTTACATCCCGGCCAATGGTTGGCAGCTTTCTGATTGGCATGAGCACAAAAGTTTCAACACAGTACACAATGGTGGTGGAACAGGCAGAGAGATATGCAAACAATTTTGGAAAGGCCAACGCTTTACAAACTGCATTCATAATTCATGTTTTAGTGCCTCGAGCACCAATACACATCTCAGATCCGTTCGCATCCGAAATTTTGGTGATCATTGGAAATGTCTCCTTGAGTGCGAAATACATGTATCACCCGGACCCAGCAGGACCACTTCTAATGACAGTTGCGACAGCTTCTGGACGCATGCAGTCTGGTCTAGGCGGGGGCGTGAGAATTACTTTGTCTCTGACGAATTTTGCGGTGATCGACACAGTTGAAGATATTTTCATCAGATTTGGCAGCACAGAAGTGCGTCCTTTCAGGTTAGCATCAAGCACTCGAGGAGAAACGCAATTGGTGATTGTTGCGCCTCCTGGAGATTCAGGTCAAGTTACAGTTGTTGTGTTTGCTACTAGACTGAGCTCAAACTCTGCCTCGTTCCAATTTACATACGTCGATGATCGCAAGCCTGTGGTTTTGTCTTCATCTCCATTCCAATTCTATCAAGCTGGTGGCGCTGTGATGCACGTAAGGGTCAAAGGCTTGGTATTTGATGACAGTGTCCTGCACGTGAGCAAGGCGATAAGAATTGGAACAAGAAGTGGCGAGGGTTTATCACCTGTTATTCATCCTTTCGAGGCGACGGCTGATTTTGATATTGTAGAATTGTCCTTTTATGTACCCCAAGGACTGCACGGTATGGCAACATTTGTCATTTCTTCTGGTCAGATGATAACTGATCCAGTGAATTTTGAATATGTATCCTTACCAATTGGAATTCCTCGAGTTCTAAGTATGTCGCCCAAAACAATAAGGAACAATGGTGCAGATTCAATCGAAATTATTATCGAGAACATGAAGATGATTGAGAGTGTTTCAAATCTGAGGCTTACTTTCACGTTAGGCCCTACTATTCTTAGCGTGTGCTCCGATTCAAATCCAGCCTTGCGGATGGTGTCGAAGATCTATCAGACAATTGTTTCTTTACCCTCGCCAGTATTTGAGGCAGGTGGTATTGTGACGATTGAAATATGGGAGAATGGTCTTGAAGACAAAACGCTTAGTGCAACCATTCCGATGGAAAATGTGCAAGAGGCCAAGCTCTTGTCAGTTTTTCCAACGATAGCACTTGCTAGCAAATCGCATACGCTGGATGTTGTAATAAGAAATTTTGGTTCGCTTGTTTCCAATCAAGACCTTTTTGTTTCCATCCATGCACCTGCAGTCGGTAGCGCGTCGATTGAGGAATATTTCGCAAAAGAACAGGTCGAAAATGAAGACGTAATTAATCTTAAAGTATCTCTGCGCTTGTCCACAGGCAGTTCCGTGCCATTTGAAGTGTCAATTGGCAACTGTCGCCAAGTACGTCAATGTCCTTTAAAAACTGTTCAATTTACTGTGCAATTGCTGAACCCAATTGATGTGTTTGTAATCTCAGCAGTACCATTGACAGCGTCAATAGATGGCAACATTTTCATGACAGTCCGTGTCAACAAACTTCAGCGAAGACTGGACCCTGCAGACCTGAAAGTGAAATTTGGATCAACTTTAAAAGCTGAAATCGTTGATATTGAGTATTTTGCTCCAGGATCGACTGTCGCAATGGACCCTAGCGAAACCAGCGAGATGTGGGAAGCTAAGATTGTATGCATTGTTCCCGCATCTCCACATACAGATACCTGGACTCCTGTCCTTGAGGTTGGTTCGGATTCCCTTTCTTTCCCTAAACAGTTCACGTACATTCGAGAAAAGTCACCAAGTATTCGTTCTGTTCTACCCATGAGAGCTCAGCTTTCTGTGTCCTCCCATATCGTTATCACATTGCAAGATTTTCCAGGCATACAGTCTATTTCAGACATCGTCGTTGAGATTCGATGTAGTGAAGGCTCTGCAGCAGAAGCAAATGTTCAGTCGTATTCTAGTCTGGAGCCGTCCAAATACTTTTTGTCCACGCAGAATTACATAATTTCTGCTGATACGCCAATTGGGAATGCTCTAATACAAGACACATGTCAGATTATTGTGTTTAATCTGCGATTTAGACACAGGGAAGCTTTGCTAATGGGATTCAGGATGGTTGACTCTGGGGAGCCTCAAATTTCTGGGATCAGCTCGGAGTATCGGGAGACAGGAATCGACAGTTTGAAGGTTAAAATGTCCACAACTACTGAAATGCGAGTGGTTTTGAATAATATTCCAGCTGAGGTGGCTATGGTCATCATTGAAGAGCAAGAAGCGGAAATCAAGCTTTCTTACTATGACAGTTTAGACAAGAGTGGAACCGCAGTATTCTCTACACCAGAAAGACTATTCGAAGGAATTGTATACGGGTTGCTTTTGTTTTCCAGCGGGTGTACATGCCATACCTCTTGCTGCAGCTTCTTCACATGCTCATCCTGTGCATGCAAAACTATTTGCTTCTCTCTCGAGTATTACGATGACCTTTTGCCCAAAATATCCTACCTTTCGACTTTATCAGGAAAATCGACGGGAGGCACTTTCATCCGATTGAAGATTGCCAGCTTTCCTGTTGTGAAAAAAAACAGTGATGTGACAGTCAAATTTGCCAGTTCTATTGGAAAGGTAGGTGTTGTCTATTCAGGATTGGAGGAGACGAGCTTAATTGTTGAATCGCCAGCCGTAGAGATGGAAGGTTTGTCTTCGAAATCAGTTCATGTGTTATTATATTCGATAGCGCGTCCTGATAAAAAGATCAAATTTATGCACGTTTACTATAAGGCTGCCCAGTTTGTTCGGACAGTTGCACCTTCGGCAGGTCCAAGAGAAGGCGAAACACTGGTGAGAGTAGTCATCGACTATTTTCCTTTTCCTGCGGATGTTGCAGTAATATTTGGAGGTACGAACATTCAATCAAAACACATATCTAAGTCAACAACAAGCAATCTGGATCGCACCGTCTTCACTTTCTTGACACCATTAGCTTTCAGCCCAGGAGAATATGAGGTCCAATTTATCCCAAAACCATGCTTGCTCTGTGACAGCCCGGTTGTTACCAGATTTGAGATCCTGCAATCAACACCTCTTCAGATTCTAATGCCAATACCAGCACGTGGACCATTTCGTCCGAAAATTCCATCCAGAGAGGTTTTGTGGATTTCGGGGTCAGAGTTGGATACTGTGCTGGACAATATTTCCTTGACATTTTCGCTAGTTGCGGATGAAAGTGACACAAAGAAGGCAGCGATCATTTCTTATGAAAGACAAGCCGGCACAAATAATTCTGTGATAGAATTTGAATCAATATCACTTTCTAGACCAGGCCAGTCGACTGCCAAACTTTTGATCACTGCAGCTTCTGGGGTTAAAAGCGTCGAATTTTCATATTTGTTTGTCACTGATACTGAAATGAGTGTTCTCTCTGTGGAGCCCAAGAGTCTCCCCGCACAAACTACAATTAACGGCAAAAATGTCGAGCTCGCTGCAGACTGTATTATTGCGATTGCCAACTTTCCGCAGCAGTATTTGTTCTCTGATCTGTCTGTTACGCTTGAGTCCGGGAAGAGTGCCTCGATTATGTCTATAGACCATCGTATTTTAGCATGCTCGTCGTCTGAACACAATGTGACATGCTCTGAATCGTTCATCTCTGTTCGAGTGTCAGCATCGGAATCTGCTGCAAGCATGCAAGGAACAATCTGGGCTGCTGGGCTTGAAATTTTCAGTTTTCCATTAGAATACTTTAATCCATGTGCTTATGAGGACTTCTGCGGCGGTATGTCTCTCATTGCCGACATGTATAGAATAACAGCAGAGATTCCACAAAGTTCGTTATGTGAAATCAAATATTGTGTGGACCCTAATATGTTGCCAGCGTCAGCTGTCGTATCTTTTGCCCCTACAACTGGTCCCGCTTTTGGTGGGACTACACTAAACGTTACACTGTTGAATTTTCCAGCATTCGCTAAAACTGATATTGCTATACAGGTCGGAAGAGGGACGTTCACTGCTATGCAAGGCGTGAAATCGTTGTCTCTCCGTCCAGGATCAACTCTACTATCCAGCGAGTGCACTTTAACATTTCAAACACCAGCTATCAGGGGTAGACGAATTCAGGCAAACTCATTGGAGCCGGTTGTCATTTCTGTGTTTTGGGGTGCCCTCAGGCAGAAGGCTTACTTTGAATTTGAGTACACTCCGGTAATCATGGGCAGCCCCACAATTGCAAGTTTTGAGCCTACCACAATTGTTGCCAAGGTTGCAACAGAAATTAGTGTGAGGTTGGTCAATTTCCCAAAGATTCTTGACTTGATAGCGGACAGTGCGCAAATTCGGGTTGCTGTGCAAGGGCAAGGAAATTCAGTCAAAGCAATAACAGTGAAGTCTTCCACGTTTGAGTCTACTTTGTTAGGTCTGTCGCTGGAAATTCAAGAGGCAGGCGAACTGCAGGTCAATCTATATCATATTGCTGGTGGTCCAGATGCAACTGTCGCGTTCGTCATAATGGCTCTATCTAAGGCTGTTCCACAAGTGATGAGATTCTTCCCTACTGTAGGTCGAGCTGATGAATCTCAACAGATCAGTGTCTTTGTAAAAGATCTGCCCGTTACCGAAGTTTCATCCTTGACTCTGAATGTCTTTTTCGAAGAACAACAGCTCACAGTTCATAGTGGAAGGGTTTCAGATTTACGATCACAAGGTCCAGGATTTGTTACTCTGTCAATATTCATACCTGGAATTGACATCCCAGCCAGTGGTGGGCCTGCCATGATCATGTTGGAGTCTGAGGACATGAGATTGGATTTTGCAATGAGATTTGATCCGAGCACAACGCCCCAAGTGATTGATTTAAGCCCAGCAAGTTTGGACGTGACTGCCGTAAGAGCAAACAGCATCATTGATGTCTACCTTTCGAATGCTCAGTCCTTGACATGCATTGCTGGTTGTCGTGTTATATTTGGAGTTGATGTTGGATCTGTAATTAGTTCCAGCAGAAACAATGGTGTTACTCGTGTGCAAATTCGACCTCCAGATCAAAAAGTTGTCGGTCTTCACCATGTCAAGCTTCTTTCTAATATAGCTGATATTGTTTTTGATTTTCCTTTTGAAATTCCTGCTGCATCGCTGGACCCAGTGGATGGCATGTGCAATGGTGCAAGTTCTATTACAATCACAGCCCTAGGCTGGGGACAAAGTGCACAAGACATCAATACTTTTTCTGTTACCTTTAATAACCAGCCCGCTAGGCTTTCAAGAGTCATTTATTCTATTGCGAACGCAACTTGGTCTGGAACTTCTATCGTTGCCAAAGTACCAGATTTAGGTCTTGACCGGGGCATCAGTTTTGGTGTAATACAGCTGAACAAGCTGGACAAAATTTACCTTTCAAAGTTCTCATTCGAGTGTTTCGCTGCTGCTTCTGGATATGTTTTCCCTGCGCGAGCCACTTTGCAAGGTAAAACATCACATGCAGATGGTAGGAGTGTCGAAATTTGGCTTTCAAATTTTCCGCACGTTGCTCAACCTTCGGACTTAAGAATAACATTTGGCGATATCAAATGTGATGGCATCAAATGTGCTTTGCTTGCACTGGAAAATTCAGTGCGAGGAGTTCGGGTAACTGTCTCTACACCATCATCACCCTACGTTGGTGAAGTCGACTTGGAAATTGTATTTACAGGTCGTCGCAGTTCCATGGTGAAATCCGTCAACAAATTGCAAGCTTCAACGTCAAGATATTCTGAGCGAAAGATTTCAATGAAATTTGACTTTTTCCTCCCTACACCATCCCTGTCGAGTGCAAGATGGTGCCAGACGTGCCTGGATTCGAGGCCATGTATGGAAAATCGTCGCTGTATCGATGGTTCTCTTCCAATTGCCAATTCAGTGCCATTTTCTGGGACGGGCGTTATTACTTTGGTCATTCACGACATTGCTACAGTCCCCCTCAAGGGT
>Ga0105050_10007098_pt1 | contig 13558 bp, 14 predicted proteins | sample FRY01_FD_78088 | JGI IMG/M metagenome (GOLD analysis project Ga0105050, IMG submission 78088) | Freshwater microbial communities from Lake Fryxell liftoff mats and glacier meltwater in Antarctica - FRY-01 | ecosystem: Environmental > Aquatic > Freshwater > Ice > Glacier meltwater ... | reverse complement strand
GGGTGGTGCCAGCAATTACCCAAGAAACTGCGGCAACGGGTCCTTCTTGCACATTCAAACAGATACTTCCTAAAGTATTACAGTGCTATTGGAGTTGGGAACCGCAAGCGATTCATATCGGCCGCAACCACAGGTACTCCGACTCATTGAAATCTTGGGCAGCAACTTATTGGCCACCCTTTTGGGAGTAAGCAATAGTCAGCCATCCATGTGGAAGAGTGGCAAAGAACAGATAACTTCCGAGAATCAAAGATTGATTAGCGATCTAGATCATGTGATGAATCGTTTATTGATCGAAATGTACCCAGAGCAAGCGGTGCAATGGTTGCAGGGCAATAATCCGCACTTGAATTTTGCCCGGCCAATGGATATTTTGATTGTGAAGGGCCCGGCAAAGGTACTTGATGCAATTGATGCGCTAGCTAGCGGATCATATGCGTAGCCAATGAAGTTATACCGCTGCATTCCTTTTAATTCTAATCCAAAGAAATCGGAACCTGGGCATCCGCTATTTATTCCAGCTAGCCGGTCCACCGGGAGAATCAATAATCCAGACATGTATCAATCCTCATACTGGAGCGCTCAGCCCGAATGTGCAGTTGCCGAAGTGTTTGCCAGTTCAGCGCAGTGGAGTCCGACAACATTTATAGGTGCCCCGCACATCAAAAAAAGTTATCAAGCAGTCGTAACAATTGAGATTCCACATGCGGTAAAGATCTTCGAGATGGATGATGCCAGCAATCTCCAAAAATTGAAGATAGGGCCGTCACGGGTCGTAACCCGAAACAACGCCGTGACACAAGGTTGGGCAAGGAAAATATTTCAGGAAAATAAATTTGTTGGGGTTTCTTGGTGGTCTATCTGGTGGCCCGATTGGCAATCTTTTGGATTGTGGGATCTAAATGGAGCTAAAGTCGTGCAGGTGGAAAAGCTGAGCATTGAACATGAATCCGTAGTGCTGGCCGCTGATATTTTGGGAAAACGAGTTTTTCGGTAATGGTAGATAGGACCTAGCTGGTCAGATTTGTACTTGAAATTAATCGCACCTACCAGGCTGGTTCACCTCTTAAAATCAGAGGGGGCTGGGCAAACGAATCGCTGGCGGTCGCTCTAAATAGAGCTACGTGCTCGCTCTCTCGGTGAATCAAGTACTCCTCGTAGAATTTGTAGCTCTCGATGATGAAATAAGAGCCAGGTTTCTCCGAATTACGATGAACAATGTATGCATCGCAGCCAGGTTCTAGCCGAGTTGTCTCGGTTAACTTCTTTAGTGCGGTTTCAAATTTAGCAATTGCTTCAGGTAATACTTCAAAGGATGCTACTACTGAAAAGCTCATATTTGGTCCAATCGATTGTCTGGTTGGGATTCTAGTCATCTTAAATACATCGTGACCTGTCCCAGGTTTTCCGGGCAGGTGCCTTTATCTGTTTCCCACATTTGGAGCGAAATCAATACTCGTGAAGAATTACTCCTCCAATGAGCGAGAATTCACCCTTCCAGTAAAAACCCTCAAGATGCTGAATGACAGGTAGGCGATACAAGGGGGCCTGAGCATTTTCTAGAATGTGACTCGTGACCGGGCCAGTCCAACATTCGCTGATATCAACATCATGGAAATCACGCGCTGTTAGTTGACGAATGCCCTTAGTTTGATCGATCTGAGGAATGATTTTCAAATTGATATTTTTTATAAAATCAACTCGTTTGCGAACATCTTCGATAACTGCCTGCTTCGATTTGTATGGCAAGGTCGCGGTAAAGACATCAATTCCATTTCGATTAAGGGTTCCTACGATTAGGTCTTCTCGAGTTTCAAGATTGATATTAGCCATTCGTTTTGGTTGGCCGTGAAACTCACGTCCACCTGCCATTGCGCGATCGCTATTTACAAAAAAATATGGCGAATAAGAGCCTGTTACTTTCCCGTTCGGGGTATCTAGTTCGACTTGCACCATCACATTAACTTCTTGAGTGTCACGCCCCATTCCCGCGACATCTCCCCAGCGCCCTATTTGCACAAATACGGTATCGCCGACTGGCCTTAGTGGCTCGGGGACCAACGCTGCAATCGCTGCTGGATTTGTGCGGTATTGCGCCACCAATACTTCACAATCTTTAAATCGTCCAGGTGGTGGCCCCATTAGTGGATTATCAATCGGTGTCGAAAACGCATTCTGTGGGGTAGGGATTGAATGTAAATAATTGAGTTCAGATGACATCAATTGTTCCTCCCGGATTAAACGCTAAATTCCCACCATCCACGGGAAGACACGCTCCCGTAACCATGGAGCTTGCATCGGATGCAAGAAACAGTGCGGGTCCGACAATTTCTTCGGCGTTGCCCATTCGGCCTAACGGAATACCTGAAACCACACGTTCGACTAATTCACGATGTTTGGGATCATGCACCATTTCATCCCACCACCTATTTATAAATTGGGCTGGCAAAATTGCATTCACTCTAATTTTATGGTGCGCCCAGGCGATCGCGCATTCTTTTGTTAATTGAGAAACGCCAGCTTTGGCTACACCATAAGCCATGCCACCTCTGCCTAATACCGAAGCTCCAGCGATAGAGCCAAAGTTAACAATGCTCCCGCCTCTTCCGGCTTTGATCATTCGCTGCGCTGCTTCTCGGGAAGTAAGAAAAAAACTTGTTAAATCAGAAGTTATCGTCTCTTTTTATTCTTCCAATGGAAATTGATCGGGGGTATACCGCTTGCCAAGAGCGGCAACTGCATTTACTAAAATATCAATCTCTCCGATGGCATCAATTTTTGCAAACAAATCCATCACATCTTTTTCATTGCTTAAATCTGCGGCAAATGCATGTGACTTACCGGCGTTATTGGTAATCGTATTTGCAATACTTTCAGCTCTTTCTAGGTTAGTATCAACAACAATCACTTCGGCACCAGCTTGCGCAAAGGCAACACTAATAGCACCACCGAGCGTACCGGCGCCTCCGGTGATTACAGCCCTTCTATTTGTTAGGTCAAAAAGAGAATACGGTGAGTTCATTTCAAGATTTTCTCGATGATGCGCGACCCGGAATAGAGGAGATCAGCTTCTTTGTATATTCTTGTTGTGGGTTATCGAAGATTTCAGCCGTCTTGCCTGATTCAACAAATATTCCATCCTTCATGACATAAACATAATCTGATAGGTATCGAATAACGCCTAAGTCATGTGAGACCAAAACGATTGATAAACCTGTTTTGATTAGATCGTTAAAAAGTCCCAGTAACTGAGCTTGCGCACTTTGATCAATTGCAGATGTTGGTTCATCTGCTATCAAAACACGTGGTTGGGCGCTCAGAGCACGGGCGACACTTGCCCGTTGGCGTTGTCCTCCAGAAAGTGATCGTGGCTGTTTGAAGGCATCAGTGTTGCTAATGCCCATACTTTGTAGCAAATCCAGCGCCACTTGGCGAGCACCCTCTTTTGACACTGACTGGTGTTGTTTTACTGCCTCAGCCACAGCATCAATTATCTTCATTTTTGGGTTCAAGCTACCGTATGGATCCTGAAAAACCATTTGAACTTCACTCCGAAGTGCTCCAGCATAGGTTCGCTTGCCTTTTTGAATCGGTTCATCGTTGTATGTGACAATCCCACTTGTGGGCAATTGAAGTCCAGAAAGAACACGCGCAAAAGTTGATTTTCCGCTACCTGACTCACCAACGATTCCGATGGTTTGACCTTTAGGCAAAATAAAATCAACTTGATCAACCGCTTTTATTTTTTGACCATGCGATACAAAAGTAACTGAAACTTTCTTAGCTTCTAGAATATTCATTGCCTATATACCAATCTCGTCATAGCGCAAGCATGCGCTTGAATGATTTGGAGAAATTTCAAAAAGTGGAATCACCTGAGGAGTTCTGCAAGCTTCGACAACGAAATCACAACGTTCGGAAAATTTACAGCCGAGTGGCCACTTACCCACCGTTGGCGGCTGACCATTAATTGTCACTAATTTGCCTTTCGGCTCAACTAGGTCAATCCGAGAGTTATACAAAGCTCGCGTGTAAGGGTGCTTGGACCGAGTAATTTCGCTAGAAGGCAATTTTTCAACGGTCGATCCTGCGTGCATGACGACAATATCATCACAAATATCATTGATTAGAGGCAGATCATGTGAAACTAAGATGATTGAAGTATGAAAATTTTTACGAATATCAAGTAAAATTTTCATAATCTCTGCCTGAACTGTTACATCTAATCCTGTTGTTGGTTCATCTGCCACTATCAGTTTCGGATTCTGTGCAATAGCACAAGCAATCATTACCCTTTGCTTCATTCCACCAGATAGTGCATTCGGATATTGTTTGAGTACAACTTCGGGTCTGCGAATTTGAACAATATCCAGTAACTCAAGTGCACGCTCTCTGATTTTGCCCTTCGGAAAATCTCTATCCTGCCTAATGGCTTCGCCCAACTGGGCGCCAATTGTCATGACCGGATTTGGACCGGCTAATGCGCTCTGTGGGATGTAACCAATTTTTTTCCCGCGAATATCTCGCCATTGATCCTGACTGATTCCTATTAAACTTGTACCCTCAAATTCCAAAGTTCCTGAAGCAATATAAGCTCCACGACGTTCAAGAGTTCCTACAAGCGAGCGACACAACATTGTTTTACCGGAACCTGATTCGCCGATCATTCCGAGAATTTGTCCTTTAGAAACATCAAATGAGGCGGTATCAACAATTGCCAATCGTAGTGAGCGAGTAATCCGAACATCAATTTTTAGTGAGTCAATTTTTACAAGTTGTTGTGTACTCATCTACATCCCGCCATCTCGTCTAGACAAGCCTTCGACGATAAAGGAGAGCGAGACAGCCGCCCAACATAGCGCCGCCCCAGGAAAGATTGTGATCCACCAGGCTTGGGAAAGGTATGAACGACCTTCGGCGATCATTGATCCCCATTCAGCAAGTGGGGGTGTGGCGGCAAGTCCTAAAAATGAAAGTCCGGAAACAACCATAATAACCAAAATGAAATCACTTAAGGCATATGCGATTGTTTCCGACGATACGTTTGGAACGATGTGTTTGCGAATCGTTCGCCATCGTGGGTACCCAAGAGTTTTTGCGGCTTCAATGTAATTTTGTTGACTGACAACAATTGCACGCGTTCGCGCAATTCTCGCGTATCTTGCCCAATTCGTTATGGACAAAATAATAATAACGCTTTGTAAACCCGTCCCAAAGAATGAAATCATTGCAATTGCAAGAACTAGAAGTGGAAAAGCATTTACACCATCAATAATTGAGCCGACCAAATTAATGAAATAACGATTCTTTGCTAAGCCCAGAAAAATTCCTACAATAGTTCCGATAATAAAAGGAATACTCACGCCTAAAAATGCCACACCTAAATCGATTGGGACGCCAGCAAATGTACGCGTCATAACATCGCGACCTAATTGATCAAGCCCAAAAGGATGTTTGGCAGACATGCTTGCAAAAGGTTCGCCGACGAAATCATTTGCTTTGAATGGACCAAAATTTGGAATAATCAAGCCCGCTAGTACCAAAGAAATGAACATAATAGTTCCGGTAAAAATTCCAACTGACCCTGGCATTGGGATCCAGTTTCTAAAACGAGTCATGACTCCTTCTTTCATATCTTCACTCGACGATCCAAGTAGTAAGCAACGAGGTCGCCCATGAAGCTTAGAAATACAGTAATTGCTCCAAAAACTAATACGATTCCCTGGACAACTGGGTAATCTCGCACTAATACTGCGGTGACTAATTCACGCCCAATGCCTGGAAGTGAAAAAATCGTCTCCAAAATTACCGTTGCGCCCAGCATTGTTCCCATCATGTAACTCAACAAGACCACAGTCGGCGCCAGTGATGGTTTCAAAATATAGAACCAGAAGAATCGTGATTTTCCCACACCTCGAATAATTCCTGTTTCCACAAATTCTTCACGTTTAGTTTCAACGATTGAACTAAAGACAACGCGCGATATAACAGATGTCATAATTATCGTATTTACTAAAACAGGCAACCACAAATATCTTAAGTTTTCTGGAAATGATGTGTTGTAGCCAAATACCGGCGCCCAATTATGCTTGACTGAAAAGAAAAGCATTCCAACTAGGGCCAGAAAAAAGTTTGGAATAGCTAAGAGCATTGCGGTTATAGTTCTAAATCCATAAACCAACGGGCTACGTCCCGACCAGGCAATGGCTGTTCCGATTGGAATTGAAAGGAGCAATGCAAAAAAAGTTGATAATAAAATTAAATAAATAGTTACAGGAAGGGTTTGACCGATAAGTGAGAGTACGGGAGTACTGGTTTGCAGTGAATCTCCGAGACTTCCCTGCAATAGTTCAACAAAGTAGCCCCAAAATTGTTGGAGCGGGTTGACATCAAGTCGTAATTGCTTTTGTAAAAGTTCGATGGCCTCTGGTTCAGCGCCAGGTCCTAATCTGGCAAGAGCAGGATCACCTGGTGCCAAACGCATCAAAGTGAATGCAATGACCATTACCCAGAAGGCAACTGCAATGCTCCGAATTAGCCGCCCTAAAACTCTACTAAGAAATTCGCTTTTTATAATATTCACAAATCCCTTTCTGTTAAGCATGGCAAAATAGAATAGTAAAAGTTTTTTTTAGACAGCGAACAAGGTGGGGGCCTCGGTACCCACCTTGTTAGCTATCGTCAATCGGTGTTGTTATTTCTCTTTAGTCCCTTGGAAGTGCTGGATTTGTTGCGACAAAGAATTCCAGTTGTCCTGGAATTGGGGGTTGTATTAGATTTGCCGCGATATTGCTTCCGATGATGTTGAAGCGAGTTCCTACTGGAATGAAGTGGGATGATTCAAATGCAATCTTCTCCAACTTCACCAAGTTATCTCTAATTTGGCCTCTATTCGTCATGGATGAAGCTTCGTCAAGTAGTTTCGCGCCTTCAGGATCTGAATAGCCAACAAAGCCGGCCCAAAGTCCTGCAGTGGCGAACCAGTTATTTAACTGGAGCAATGGCGTTGCGGCATTGTTTCCAAACCACATAATTTCCCAGTTCCTTTGAACATTTAGGTACTGACCGATGGTTGCATCTGGTTGCAAATCAATTGTTACATCGATTCCAATTCGAGACCAGTTTTCCTTAAGGATGACTGCAACCTCAGACCAGAGCACCCGGTTTGGAACTGCTAACTTCATCTTGAATCCATCACTGTACCCGGCTTGGTTCATAAGTTTACGTGCTGAGGAGATATCGCGAACACCATTTTTAGGAAGTGAGCAGAGGTACAAAGGATTGTTGTAGTTGTACTGCATCCCACAGTTTGCTTTGGACAATCCACCAAATGCATTTCGCATAATCCCAGCGCGGTCGATGGAGAGCGAGAGCGCTTTGCGAACACGGTTATCCCTGAGCGCCTTGTTTGGCTGCAATGGACCCATATTGATTGGAATCATGAAAGTACCTGAATCAAGGGCCGCAGCGACACGGAACTTCGTCTTGTCCCATTTAATGTCTTTTGAAGTTAATGGAAGTTCGTATACAAAATCAACTGAGCCATTTTGGAATGCAGCAAGACGAGCATTCGCATCCGGAATTGTTACAACTTTTAATAACTTCAAAATAGGCTTAGCCCAGTAATTAGGGTTAGCGGCAGCTTCAAACAAGTCACCTGTAGGGTTGAATGTTTTAACCATCAAAGGGCCGGCACTTACCGGAGCCTTAAAGTACTCTTTTGCTTTCGCTTCCGTGTCAACCCTGTTTCCTGGGTGAAGACCTAAGAATTCTTGTGCCATAGCAAAGTGAAAGTCAGGGTAAGGCGACTTTAGCGTCCAAACAAGTGTCCTTGAATCTTTGGCAACAACCTTATCTACCTTGGCAATGTAACCTGCCGAAAATTTCGAAGTTGACCATCGATCATATGAAACAACTGCATCGTTGGCGACGACCGGCGTTCCATCCGAATATTTCAATCCTGATTTAAGAGTTTGAGTAATAGTTAAGGAGTCGGCCGAAATTGATTCACTCTCAACGAGATCGCGGCGAGCCTGTCCATCTGCATCGAAACGATACAGCTGCCCCTGAACTATGTAGGTCATTTGGCTTTCGGTATAACCAGAAACCGGCGCCTTCTTATCTAAACTTTGTACTCGATGAAGTGAAGCGTAGATAAATGTGTCACAAATTGCATTTGTCGGTCTGCTCTTTAAATTACATGTCTTTGATGCGGCAGCCGCTGCAGTGGTGACTCCGACCATCGTGCTGGCAGCAAGAGCTAACGTTGCCACTGATGCCAACAATCGAATGACCTTATTTCTCTTCATGCAAATTTCCTCCTTTGTGAACGGTTAACGATTAACAGGAAATATAGTGGTGAAACTCACTATTAGATAGGGCTTGGAGAACAAATTTTGGAACTGTTGCCAAAAGGTTGTAATCGACCCGCTCAGCCTTTTTTCATTTCAAATCGCGGTTATTTAGGAGATTTTCTCCTAAGCCCCCAAAACTCTCCCCTTGACCTACCCTTGCAAATCGTAAACAATTGACAACTTCCAGGCATCGAGGGTGGATGTGCAATTGAACAAGCAGCCAAGGGGAAGAGTGTGAAAGTAACGGGAATAGAGACAATCCGACTCGGTGAGTACCCGAGCATCCTATTTGTCCAAATCCACACCGATTCTGGCCTAGTTGGCCTCGGCGAAACCTGCATCGGGGTGGAAGCTGTTGAAGCCTTTATTCACGAATCGGTTGCTCCGCGACTTGTGGGCCAAGACCCATTATTGATTAACAAGATGCAAGAAGTTCTACATCAAGATTTCCTTGGGTTCAATGGCTCCGGCGTTGCGGTTCGTGCCTCATCTGCCATTGATATTGCTTTATGGGATTTATTGGGTCAAGTTACGGGACAAAGTTTGCACCAACTGCTTGGCGGAAAGGTGCGGGAAAAAATCCGCGCGTACAACACTTGCGCCGGAACTGGTTACGCCAAGGGCTCATCTAATATCGATCGAAATCGCAAAGCACAAATCGGCCAAGGCGGAGTTAGCGATTATGAAGATCTAGTTGCCTTTTTAGATGAGCCAGAAAAATTGGTTCGGAGTTTGCAGCAAATGGGATTTACTGCAATGAAGATCTGGCCATTTGATGAAGCTGCCATTCGCTCCGGTGGGCAAACAATTACTCCTTCAGATCTCAATGAAGGTGTAGATATTATTCGACGTGCGCGAGAAGCAGCTGGTCCAGATTTTGACATCATGTTAGAACTGCACTCGCTATGGAGCGTGCCAGCGGCAACGATAATTGCTAATGCAGTTGAAAAATACAATCCCTTTTGGATTGAAGATCCGTTCCGCCATGAATCGACCGATTCCTTAATTCGCTTTAGAAGATCGATTAATTCGCCACTTACTGTGGGTGAAACTACTGGTACGCGCTGGGAGTATCAAAGGCTGCTTGCAACCGGGGCGATTGATCATCTAATGATCGATCCAGGTTGGTGCGGTGGGATTACCGAGTCAATAAAAATAATTGCGCTAGCGTCGGTTTATGGGGTTCCAGTAGCACCACACGATTGCACCGGCCCGGTGGTGCTTACTGTTGGAACCCACCTGGGGATGGCTTTTCCAAATGTAGAACTACAAGAGATGGTTCGGGCTTTTTACTACGGTTGGTATGAAGAGATGGTTACCGAACTGCCTAAGTTTGAAGATGGCTACTTGTCTGCGCAGACCGGCCCTGGTTTGGGTACTGCTTTGCGTCCCGAGGTTCGAGAGCGAGCAGATGCTTTTATTAGGTGGAGTCGCGTTGAACAATGATTTAGTGTTGGGTATTGATGTAGGCACCTCATCAGTAAAGGCATTGTACATTTCCTTAACTGGAGGCTTCTTTTACAAAGATGAAGAAAAGATTGTTACACATCGAGCTGGCGTTAATGCCGAACAAGTTGCCGAAGATTATCTTTCTGCGATTCAAAAAATTACCAAAAGGAATATAGATTTAAATAATAAAGTAGTCTCGGTTGGCCTCTCTGGGCAGACTCCCTCACTTGTTTGTATCGATGCTTTTGGAAAATCTACCTTCCCAGTTTTAATTTGGCAGGATAACCGTGCGATAGCCGAAGCCGCCGAATTAGCAAAAGTTTTTGGAGATCCAGTAAAACTAATTGGCACATCGTTGCCCTGGTCGGCTAGTGGTTGCCCGGCAAAACTATTTTGGATACATCAACACCAGCCAGAAGTACAAAGTAATACAACTTGGATTTTGCAACCAAAGGATTTTGTGGGATTTCATCTAACCGGCGAAGTGGTTTCTGATCCGTGGTCCAGTAAAGGTTTATGTAATGTACTTAATTGGCAAGTGCCAAAAACTTTATTTGCTCACATTGGTTGGAGCCAAAGTGTTGTACCCACAATTAAAGCGGGGGAAGACACCCGAGGAGTAATTTCGAAATCTGGCAGTGCCTGGTCTGGGCTTCCCGCAGGAATTCCGGTGACGGTTGGTTGGTCTGATGCAATGTCTGGAATGAACTCTTTAGGGGTAATGAGTAAGCCAACCTCTTTCATAATTACCGGCGAAGCGAAAGATCAAGTCTGCCTAGGTGGGCACGCCGGCAATGATAATAGATGGGAAGAAACGCGCACTCGGACATTGGGATCAAATATTTTGCGATATGAGGATGAAGATACGACAACTCGGGGCGCAGCAATGCTGGCACTAAATTTAGTTGTAGGAAACTTTCGGGAAGCTTATGAAGCACTTCGAGTTTCTCCAAGTGTTGTTAACAGGTCTAGCGAAGACTTGGATTATGCTTCCATTAATTATCAACGGTTCCTGCTGGCACAGCAGAATCTAATCGCCTATACAGATAGAAAAGATCAGGGAGTTACCAATAATGTCGATTAGGTCCCGCATCGGAAATTATCGGCAATTAATTAAGTTTAGAAAACCAATCATGAACTCGGTGGATCGCCGCTTGGCAAAAGCGCATACTATTTATGATTTGCGAGAAATCGCGAAAAAAGTTACACCCATCGGACCATTTGATTACACCGATGGTGCGGCAGAGTCTGAAATAGGTCTAACTCGAGCTAGAGCTGCATTTGAAGATATTGAGTTTCAGCCAAAGATTTTACGTGATGTGTCCAATGTTGATTTAACGGCCAATCTACTAGGCAAAAAAATGAGCCTACCGGTTGGGATAGCTCCAACTGGATTTACCAGAATGATGCATAGCGATGGTGAAGTTGCGGCATCCCAAATTGCCCAGCGCCTGGGAATACCTTTTGCACTTTCTACCGTAGGAACCACATCAATTGAGAAAGTCTCACAATCTGCCCCGGCTGGTAGTAATTGGTTCCAACTATATTTATGGCGCGATCGCGACAAGAGTTTGGCCTTAATTGAGCGGGCCAAAGAGGCGGGCTTTGAAGGCTTAATTTTAACGGTTGACGCGCAAGTTGCTGGTCAAAGGTTACGAGATGTCAGAAATGGATTGACTATTCCGCCGACACTCAGCGCAAAAACAATATTAAATGCGATACCACGCACGGAATGGTGGTGGAATTTTTTAGTTAAAGAGCCATTAGTTTTTGCATCCTTAGAGTCATGGAATGGAACCGTGGCTGAGTTAATGAATACCATGTTTGATCCAACTATGACCTTTGAAGATTTACGTTGGATTCGAAAGGTTTGGGATGGCAAGTTGATCGTAAAAGGGATTCAAAACGTTGATGACGCCAAACTTTCTTTGAAAAACGGAGCAAGCGCAGTATGGCTATCAAACCATGGCGGTAGACAATTAGATCGCGCGCCGGTCCCGTTTCAACTTTTACCAGATGTAAGAAAAGCTGTTGGTAAGTCAGTAGAGATTCATATGGACACTGGGATTATGCATGGCGCCGACATTATTGCCGCTATTGCAAAGGGTGCTAATTTCACTTGGGTCGGCCGGGCTTATCTATATGGGTTAATGGCGGGCGGCGCACGCGGGGCGGAAAAGACATTTGCAATTCTAGAAAGCCAAATGATTCGAACCTTGAAATTACTTGGCGTGAATTCGATTTCGGAATTGAATCCGGACACCGTTAAGTATTTGTCGGAAAGAAGAAGTGAGTAATGAAAGGATCATTTGGAAGCTTGCGGATACCTTCATCAAATATCGCGGTTCGTTCCGATGATTTAGAACTATTTAAAAAACTTAGTCAATAACAGCGACATGCATCGATACCCTATTGGCGTTGTTGGACTTGGCGCGATCGGCCTGCCCGTCGCCAAAAACATAGGCTTAAGTGTTGAACTTCAAGTTTGGAATCGTGACCAGAGTAAATATGGTTTTAGCAACAACTCAGCAATTAATGAACTTCAGGATTTGACCGACTTCGATGCTTCTATCATCTTGACCGTTTTGCCTAATAGCGCTGAGGTTTTTGAGATTCTACATAATGGGGTTCTGGAAGTTATCGCAGAAGGTGATCTTTTAGTCGTCATGGGGACCGTTTCTCCCGAGAGTATGCAAGAGATTAATTCTTTACTTGCCACAAAGGGTGCACGAGCAGTCGATGCTCCGGTTAGTGGCGGGGATGTTGGGGCGCAAAAAGGAGAGCTTTCTATAATGGTTGGCAGTCTGGAAAGTGATTTTGAAAGAGTAAAACCATTCCTATTAAAAACCGCCAAATCAGTTAGCTACGTAGGCCCACTTGGCTCGGCGCAGGCGCTGAAAGCTGCAAACCAAATCATTGTTGGTGGAAATCTGGTGGCAATTGCAGAAGGCTTAACGTTGGCAAGGAAATTTGGAATTTCGGATGAAGATTTTTTTGAGGTAATTTCAAATGGTTTGGCAGGTTCGGCAGTTTTGGAAGCTAAATGGTCGAAATTGAGTACTGGAGATTTTTCTAATGGTGGAAAATCATCTTTTCAATTAAAAGATTTGGAGATTGCTTTGAAGGAAGCCGCTCAATTGAATTTGAATTTGCCACTCACCGAATTAGTAGCAAGTTTATTTAGAGAGCACACTTTGCAGGGCAATGCTGAACTTGATCACAGTTCAATTATCAAGAACTACGAAAAACCTAATGAATCCTAGGTGGCACAAATTTAAAGAATTCTTGGTGGAAGTATTTTTACCTCCCGCCAAACTCATGTCGCGCACTTACTTTTTGGTTTAACTTTTTTGGGAAGTTTCCGCCCGTTGGCTTGGAAAAACTATCGCGCTAAGTTGCACATCAGTGCTTCGACCGTCAGCAGCGGCGCTGCATTGTGGCCTAAGTTGGTGCGGGCATCCATGATGGCGTTGATCTTTTTAATGGTGGCATGTGGCTTGGTTTTAGCGGCCAAGGTGCTGATTTCATTTTCTAACTCTTTATTAATTAAAGCCTCATGGGCACCGGCCTGCACCATCATCACATCTCGATAAAAAGTTGCAATGTCTAACAACGCGGCATCGAGGCCATCTCGAATCATTCGGGTTTGTCTAGTCTTTTGTTCCTTCTCTAAATCTTTAATTGCTTTGCTGCCACCAGTTGCCATGCCGCGACCGGTTGCACCTTTGCCATAGGCAAGGGATAAATCATCGATC
>Ga0105050_10007090_pt1 | contig 13570 bp, 11 predicted proteins | sample FRY01_FD_78088 | JGI IMG/M metagenome (GOLD analysis project Ga0105050, IMG submission 78088) | Freshwater microbial communities from Lake Fryxell liftoff mats and glacier meltwater in Antarctica - FRY-01 | ecosystem: Environmental > Aquatic > Freshwater > Ice > Glacier meltwater ... | reverse complement strand
TCTCAGATGGTTTCATCTTGCAGTGCTTCCAAGGCAACCCACACCACGCGCCGTTCTCGCCGCAGCAGTAGGAATCCTGCCGGTTAGACCATGTGCATAGCTAATGCGAATTGAGCCTTGATTAAAGGAGGCAGTCATGAGCATTGACCATCCAGTTTCTGCGCCATCAGGTGCGGCGCATCAGTATCCGAGTAGAACATCATATTTTCTGACGCCGCGCATCGGACCAAAGTCCACAATTCATACCGGACCTTTGCGGGTAGAATTCATGCATTTGATGCGACCTCTGTCGGTGCCCTTAATCGCCACAAATCGGCAGTCTGTCCTCATCGCAATCAAGCCTTGAATGGAAACGCCATGAAAACGCTCCTCAAACTGAGCACAGCAATCAGCCTCGCCTTCACGCTGGGCGGCCCGGTCTATGCCGGAGATTTCGCCAACCACGGCATTACCAAGAACGTCGTCACCACCGACTGGGTCAATCTCGACACCTTGTTCACCGGCCAATCGAGCAGCCGCGGCGATGACGATGATGATGACGATGATGACGACCGCGACGATGACCAAGACGACGATGACGACGACTGGGACGATAGTGACGATCGGGACGATGATCGGGACGACGACAACTCCGATGATAACTCCGACGATGACTCGGGCCGCTCCAAACCGCGCGTGCCGGGTGGGTCAGGCTGCGACGATCCCGAGGATATCCTCGAGCATCCGGAATGCACCATCGGAATCGGTGCTGGGACCGGTGCTGGCAACACCGCTGGCAGCGATAGTGGACGGGATCCCCGCGTTCCGGGCGGCTCTGGCTGCGACACGCGGCGCGACTGGCTCGAACATATCGAATGCCGGCTCTGATATTCAGTTTCGCGAAGTAACGAGTATGGGGGCGCCGTTGGCGCCCCTCTTTTCATGGCGACCCCTGATCAGTTGTTCCAGTTCGCCATTTCGGACTGGATGTTGAACAGGATATCCCGGATCTGCCCACCCGTGGTCAGGTCATTCAGAATGACCGTAGTCTGACCGCCCGCATCATCGGTCACAATCCACTGGCGCAATTCGACCGGTGCTGCGGTAAACACCATCTGGATCGAGCCATATTCAGGATGCTCGGGGTCTTGCGCCGTGATCGTCGTAGTGGTCCCGTCCGAGACATGGCCCGTGACCATACGGGCGCGGCCCAGATCCACATTCCGCTCCAGAATGATATTGAGCGGCGTCTGGTTCAACGGATAGCGATCCGGCCCGGTGTTGGAGCGCGGATCGAAAATCGCCACCTGCCCGCCACCGGCCACGACCAGCGATTCCTCAGGTGGGGCATACTCAAACCGGACGCGTCCGGGGCGTTTGATATACAGCGTCCCGGTCGAAATCGTGCCATCGGCATTGATCTGGGTAAAGCCACCCTGCGCGGTCTGCAACTGGTTCAGATAGGCCGAAACCTCGGCAAGGGATAACTGCTGTGCGCTGGCGGGCACCGCCAGCACAGGCGCCAACGCCAGAACCAGCGCGGCAAGGATCGGGCGAAATCGGATCATCATGACGTCCTCATCTATTCAGGGGCACAGACGTGCTTGTGCCATCAGATAGGAACGATGTGCCACAAGAGCGAGCGCTAGGCGATATCACGCCCGCTGACATCGGCTGACAACGGCGCGGCACTCACCCATCCTTGTCTCCCCGACGAAGGCCTCGATGAGACGATAGGCCGGGCCGCTCAATGCATCTCCGGCACCAGAATCTCGCGCTTGCCCACGTGGTTGGCCGGGGTGACCACGCCCTGATCTTCCATCTGCTCGACCAGCCGTGCTGCCTTGTTATAGCCGATCGCCAGTTTGCGCTGGATATACGAGGTCGAGCATTTGCGATCCCGCGCCACGATCTGCACCGCCATGTCATACATGGCATCCTCGGTTTCCGATCCGTTGCCCAGACCCAGAACCTGATCAATATCGCTTTCGCGGTCATCATCGGGGCCATCCACCACGCCGGACATGTATTCGGGCGGGCCAAATCCCTTCAGGAAATTGACGATCTCCTCGACCTCTTCATCCGAACAGAACGGGCCATGGATCCGGGTAATCTTGGACCCGCCCGCCATATAAAGCATGTCACCCATGCCCAGCAGTTGCTCTGCCCCCTGCTCACCCAGAATCGTGCGGCTGTCGATTTTCGATGTGACCTGAAACGAAATCCGTGTGGGAAAGTTCGCCTTGATCGTGCCGGTGATCACATCGACCGACGGGCGCTGCGTCGCCATGATCAGGTGAATCCCCGATGCCCGCGCCATCTGCGCCAGCCGCTGGATACAGGCTTCGATCTCCTTGCCCGCCACCATCATCAGGTCGGCCATCTCGTCCACGACCACCACGATATAAGGCAGAACCTCCGGCTTGAACGCATCGCTCTCAAAGATCGGATCGCCGGTCTCATCGTCAAACCCGGTCTGCACCGTGCGCTCAAACATCTCGCCACGCGACAGGGCATCGCGCACGCGGCCATTATAGCCCTCGATATTGCGCACGCCCATCTTCGACATCTTGCGATACCGCTCCTCCATTTCGCCAACGACCCATTTCAGCGCAACGACCGCCTTTTTCGGATCGGTGACAACCGGGGACAGCAGATGCGGAATCCCGTCATAGACTGAGAGTTCGAGCATCTTGGGGTCGATCATGATCAACCGGCATTCCTCCGGGGTCAGCTTGTACAGCAGCGACAGGATCATCGTGTTGATCGCCACCGACTTGCCCGACCCGGTGGTCCCGGCGATCAGCAGGTGAGGCATCTTCGCCAGATTGGCGATAATCGGCTCGCCACCGATATCCTTGCCCAGCGCGAGAGGCAGGCGCATCTGGCTGTCGCCAAAATCACGCGCCGACAGGATCTCGCGCAGCACAACCTTTTCGCGCACCGCATTGGGCAGTTCGATACCGATCACCGACCGGCCCGGCACCGTGGAAACGCGGGCGGACAGGGCCGACATCGACCGGGCAATATCATCCGACAGACCAATGACCCGGCTCGCCTTCAGGCCGGGTGCGGGCTCCAGTTCGTACATCGTGACCACCGGACCGGGGCGGACCGACACGATCTCGCCCTTGACGCCATAATCATCCAGCACCGCTTCGAGCATCCGCGCATTCTGCTCAAGCGCATCATCGCTCAGATGCAGGCGCTCTATCTCGATCGGATTGGTCAGCAGGCTCAGCGGCGGATATTCGTAAGCGGCATAACGGTCCTCAAGCGGCAGCGCTGGCTGCGCCTCGGATTTGGCACGCTGCGACGGCTGCACCGGTTTGCGGGTGTTGTGCTGCACCACCTTGCGCGGCTCCGCGACCGGAATGGGCGCATGGCGCTGCTCGGCGACCAGCGGCGGCACATTGCGCCGGACAAAGGCCGGGGCCACAACCATCGCCGCATCGACACCATCATCCCAGACCTCATCCGCGCCGCGTAGATCATCATCGTCGGGCAATTCCGCCTCGACCATCGGGGCATAGTCCTCCGTCTCGGCCGCCTGCGACAGAATCAAGGGACGCGGGGCAAGGCTCCGGGTCACCGGCGGCTCGATCCTGGCCTCTTGCCGGGGCAGGGGCGGAGCAGGGTTCAACAGTCGCGCACGGATCACATCCGTAATCCGCGCCTTGATCCGTTCATCATCCACCGGATCGACATCATCAGCATAAAATGGCTGTTCGATCAGTTCATTTTCCGGCATCGGGCGCGGCTCGGTCCGGGCCTGCGGTTCGTTCCGCTGCAGCAATCCGGGCAGACGTGACAGAAACCCGCCAGAGGCGGCAACTTCGCGGACAGGTGCCGCAAACCCGCCGCTCTGCTGCAACGCCGGCGGCATTGCACGGGCCACCGGCATTTGCGGCCCTCCACTCAGACGCGGCTCGGCGCGATGCTCGCTTTGCGGCGCAGTCCACGCAGCAGGGCGGCTGTCCATGCGCTGTTCGGTGCGGTAATCAGTCCGGCCCGCAGCGGCGGCACGGGCAATCGGCATTGCCGGATTGGCACGCACCACGGCGGCCACCCGCTGCGCCTGTGTCGGTTCCGGCACGCTGCGCTCGGCCGCAGCCTCGGCTTCGGCGCGCAGCCGGTCAATCCGGGCCTGCTCGCGGCGGGCGTCGATCAGATCCTGTGCGCGCAATTGCACGCCCCTTGCGGCGCGCAGCGACACTTCGGCGCTGCGGCCCAGCACGCGCAGGACCAGTTCATAGGTCATCACCATCCCGACCAGCACAAACCGCCAGCCAACCCGGATTTCGCGGCTGGTAAAGCCCAGCACATAACTACCCAGCGCCAGCATCCCCAACCCGGACAGCAGCGACATCAGCTTGACACCCACCCCCGCACCCAGCGGCAGGACTGTCAGGACCATGCTCAACACCGTATCGCCAAACAACCCGCCCAGACCAAAGCTGTGCGACCACTCCGCCGTATTTGCGAGGGTTGAGGCATAGACCGACGCCATCGCCACCGCAATCGGGGCAAAGATCAGCCGCCCGATCGCGCGCTCTTCGCCAACATGCGCTGTCATGCGCACACCCCATGTCAACAGGACCATCGGCACCAGCCACGCGCCCCAGCCCACAATCATGAAGAGGGGCTGCGCGAGTGATGCACCAATCCGGCCCAGCCAGTTCTCGACCGGCGCATCCGTGGCGATCATCCAGCTTGGATCATCCGGCGAATAGGACCCGATCATCATCGCAGCCATCACGCCCAGTGCGATCAATCCCAGCCCGAGCAATTCCTTGCCACGCTTCTCAATGGCGGCCTGCGTCCGGCTGTCCAGCAGCGGATCGCGCCCTCTTGTCTGATACGCCATCGTCCCTCGCCCTCTTATTGGTATAGACAGTCGCGGAGAAAACTCAGCCCGCGCTGCATTTCTTGTGTTGGGGCCACCAGAGCGACCCTGATAAAGCCGCGGCCGGGGTTCTCGCCGTCCACGTCACGCGACAGATAGCCACCGGGCAACACCCGGACCCCGGTCTGCTGCCACAGGCGCAGCGCCGCAGCCTCACCATCATCGACCGGCAACCACAGAAAGAATCCGGCGGGCGGCGGTTCATATCCCGGCACACCCGCCATCACCTGATCGGCAATGCGGTATTTCTGCTGATACATCGCCCGGCTCTCGGTCACATGGCCCTCGTCGGCCCAGACCTTTTCCGCCACCCGCTGCAACGGCAACGGCAGCGGCGCCCCGGCATAGGCGCGCAACTGGCGCAACCGCGTGATGCCATCGGCACCACCAGCTACAAAGCCCGACCGCAATCCCGGCAGGTTCGACCGTTTCGACAGCGAATGAAACACCATCACCCGCTCCGGATCAGCGCCCATCGCTTGCGCCACTTCCAGCGCACCGACCGGGGCCGCGTCGCGCCAGATCTCGGAATAACATTCATCTGCCAGAATCCGGAAATCATGCTTTTCCGCCAGCGCGATCAGATCACGCCAATAGTCATGATCGGCGACGGCCCCCTGCGGATTGGCTGGCGAACACAGATAGGCAATCGCCACCCGGTCCAGAACTTCGGCAGGCAGGGCCGCGTAATCCGGCAAATGCCCTGTCGCAGCCGTCGCAGGCACAAACACCGGCTCTGCCCCCACCGACAGGGAGGCCACGGCATAGACCTGATAAAACGGGTTGGGCATCAGCACGACCGGCCGCTTGCCCGCCTTCGTCTCCGGGCACAGCGCCATCGCGGCATTATAAAGGCCCTCACGCGTGCCGTTCAGCACCATGATCCGCTCCGCCGGAACACCGACGCCATACCGCCGCGAAATCCACCCCGAAATCGCGTCGAGCAATTCCGGCGTGCCCTCGTTCGGCGGATATTTTCCGAACCCGTCCAGATTGGCGGCCAGCACCCCACCCACCCAGTCGGGAAAGGCGTGCTGCGGCTCTCCGATGGTCATGGCAATGGGTGTGCCGCCCGGTTGATGGGCGTCAAGCAGGCTCCGCAGACGCGGAAACGCATAGGCCGGTAGGTCCGAAAACCGCTCGGGTAACACCATCTCTGCCTCATCACCGGAGTCATAACCGCCCCGTTCAAGTCAGATTAGCGCCCGCGCTCCCCGCTTGTCCAGAAAAAGCACAGCGAATCACAGGGTTTGGCCGCGCGGGCTGTGGCATTTACGCCAAGGCGCGCTCTGCCGCCGCCGCCAGCCGCATCAGGCGCGCATCCGCCCCCGGCGGCGCATTGAACAGGATTCCGCACGACGGCACCCCCGTCGGCAGACTGACCGAGGTCAGGCCCATCCGGTTGCCGATCATGGTATTGCGCAGCGCAATCAGGTTGATCGACTTGTAATAGGCATCGTCGTTCAGCAATCGCTCCATCTGCGGCGGTAAAATTGCGGCGGTGGGAAAGATCACCGCATCATAACCCGCCGTTGCCGCCAGATACTCCCGGCGCAGCTCGCGCAGCCGGTTCCACGTCGCAATATAGACATGCGCCGGCACGTCGCGACCCGACCGGAGGCGGTCCAATATTTGGTGATACATCTTCTCCGGCGCCGCCTCGACGATCTCGCGCCACCAGCCATAGGCTTCGGGAGCATGCAGGATCGGGGTCATCGCAATCGCCTCGGCCACACCAGACACCGCGCCATGCGTCAGGACAGCGCCCGCCGCCTCCAACCGCTTGACAGCACTGGCAAAACCAGCGGCTGGCTCTGGTGCCAGATTATCCATCGCCACAGTATCGAGGATCAGCAGGCGCAGGCCACTCAGGCTCGCACCGGTCAGGTCCACCGGCTTTGACCCCTCCAGCGCCGCAATCGTCAGCGCCGCATCGGCAACCGACCGGCACAGCGGCCCCACCGTATCGAAAGAGGCGCAGAGCGGCACCACCCCTTCGACCGACAGCCTGCCATGCGTCGGCTTGAACCCGACCAGATCGTTCCACGCACTCGGTATCCGGATCGACCCGCCGGTATCCGATCCAATCGCCACCGGGGCCAGCCCGAATGCCACCGACGCCGCCGCACCCGAGGATGACCCGCCCGGCACCGCGCCTGCGTCATTCACACAAGGCGGCGTCTCCATCACCGGGTTCAGCCCCAGCCCCGAAAACGCAATCTCCGACATATGTGTCTTGCCCAGACAGACGAGGCCCTGCGCCGTCGCATTGCGCAGCACCTCGGCATCGCGCTCCGGCACCCGACCCGCCAGAAGCTTGGTCCCGGCTTCGGTCGCGACGCCAGCCGTATCATAAAGATCTTTCCACGACACCGGCACGCCATCCAGCGGCGACAGCCGCCGCCCCGCCTTGGCCCGCGCCGCAGCCGCCGCCGCCTCGGCCAGCGCCCGCTCGGTCGTCACCTGCGTATAAATCCGGTCGCGCAGCGGATGCGCGTCAATCGCATCCAGATAGGTCTGCGTCAGCGCCACCGGGTCAATCGACCCCGCCGCGATCCCCTGTCCCAGTTCCGCCGCCGTCGCCCGCAACCAATCCATGCGCATCATCCCCCTGCAGATTTTCAACATTGGTAGCGGCCAAGCAGCGCATGGACAATCCCACCCCGCCACCCATATTGCAGGGCATGACCCATGACAGTGACATCATCATCACCGGCGGCGGGCTCAACGGCCCCGCTCTCGCCCTCGCGCTTGCACAGACCGGTTTCAGCGTCACCGTGATCGACGCGCTGGCACGCGATACGCGCAGCGACCCAGGTTTCGACGGGCGCTCCTATGCGCTGGCCCTCGCCTCGCGGCGGCTTCTGGCCAATATCTGCATCTGGGACATGGTCGGCGACAACGCGCAGCCGATGCTGGAAATCAAGGTCACCGATGGGCGCGCCGGCGAAGGGCCGTCACCCTGGATGCTGCATTTCGACCATGCGGAAATCGAAGAAGGTCCGATGGGCTTCATGCTCGAAGACCGGCACCTGCGCCGCGCCTTTCTCGATGCAATGGATAACAGCCCGCAGATCACCCATCTCAGCGGCGAAACCGTCACTGCCCAGACGGTCATGCCCGGCGGGATCAGCGTCACCCTCGCTTCTGGGCGCACCCTGCAAGGCAAACTCCTGATCGGCTGCGACGGCCGCAACAGCGGCACCGCCACACGCGCCGGAATCGGGCGCACCGGCTGGGGCTATGGGCAAACCGCCGTCGTTTGCGCGGTCGAGCATGCCTTGCCGCATCATGGCATCGCGCATCAGTTCTTCATGCCGCACGGCCCGCTCGCGATCCTGCCGCTCACCGGCAACCGCTGCTCGATCGTGTGGAGCGAAAGTGACTCCCGTGCCGCCGAGGTCATGGCGATGGACGACGCTGATTATCTCGACGCGCTGCGCCCCGCCTTCGGCAGCTTTCTGGGCGAAATCAGCCTGATTGGCGCGCGTTTCAGCTATCCTCTAGGGCTGACGCTCGCCAATGCCTTCATCGGCGACCGTGTGGCGCTCGTCGGCGACGCCGCTCACGGGGTGCATCCCATCGCGGGTCAGGGGCTCAACGCCGGTCTGCGCGACGTGGCGGCTTTGGCGCAAGTGCTGGACGAGGCGCGGCGGCGCGGTGAGGATATCGGCAGCCCCGCGACGCTGCTACGTTATCAACAATGGCGGCGGTTCGACACGACGACTCTCGCCATGGCGACCGACACGTTCAACCGGCTTTTCTCCAACGACAACCCGGTCCTGCGGTCACTTCGCGACCTCGGCATGGGCGCACTCAACGCCGTCCCCGCCCTGCGGCGCAGCTTCATCCGCGAGGCGGCCGGGCTCACCGGCGATCTGCCCCGTTTGATGCAAGCCTGACTCATGCAGGGCTGATCAGTCGATCTTGCGCGCCTCATCGGCGAGCATGACCGGTATCCCCCCCCTGATCGGATAGGCCAGATGCGCCGATTTGCTGACCAGCTCGTGCTTCTGCGCGTCATGGATCAACGGGCCATGAGTCTGAGGACACACCAGCGCTTCCAGCATACGCGGATCAAAACCGCCCTCTGCATCCTCCGTCATTGCATCCTCTCCTCGGCCGATCCACCGCGCAACGAATATTCGATCAGCGTCACCAATGTCTCGCGCCGGGTCGACAATGACGGGGCCTCGAGCAGAGCCTGCTTGTCCTCCGGCTCGAACGGGCACAGCATCGACAGCGAGTTGATGAGCAATTCATCTTCCGCCTCGCGCAGCGATTCCCAGTCGGTGGACAGCCCGCGATCCTGAAAGAACCGGTTCAACTGCGTCATGAACACCTTGCGGTCAAATCCGGGGTCTTTCTCCTCCGGTCCCAGATCGCGGTCAAATCCGGCCCAGCTTACCTCGCAGCGGCGATAGGGGGTAAACCCTAGCACTTCTTGCTGGATGCGAAACCGGGTCACACCTGACAAAGTGACCATATAGCGGCCATCCTCCGTCTCGGAAAACGCGGTCAGCCGCCCGGCGCAACCAATGGAATGCAGTTTGCCTGCGGTCCCCGGCGCGTCATAGGGCTGCACCATGCCCAGCAACCGGGTCGGTGTTTTCATCAAATCCTCGATCATGGCGAGGTAGCGCGGCTCGAATATATGCAGCGGCAGCCGGGCGCGCGGCAACAGCAGCGCCCCCGGAAGCGGAAACACCGGGATCGTGTCGGGCAGGTCGGATGCTGAGATTTTCATGATGATCCAACTAGCCCGCGCAGGGTGTCAGGCAAATATCAGCGAAGACAATTTTCGTCTGCCATTGATAGCAATCGGGTCCTTGGCGGTAAGCGCATCGAATATGGTAAACAACTGCGCCTTGGCGGCCCCGTCATTCCACTCCCGGTCACGGCGAAACAGCTCCAAAAGCTCATTCACGCCCTCCTCGACCTTGCCCGACGCATGCAGCGCTGTGGCCAGATCGAAGCGGGCCGCATGGTCCATCGGATCGGCGGTAACGCGGGCCTGAAGATCCGAAACCGGACCAGCCTTTGCCGCCTGCCGGGCCAGACCCAGTTGCGCATGGGCCGCGTCAAGTTCTGGCGCCTTGGATATCTCCGCCGGCGCGCCGTTCAGGATCGACTCGGCCTGATCCAACTCGCCCAGCGCGATATAGGACCGGATCAACCCGCCATATGCAGCAGCATGGGCCGGCTCTTCCTGCAGGATTGCGGCAAAAGTTTCGGCCGCATCCGCCGCAGCGCCCTCTGCCAACAGTTCCTCTGCAGCGATCAGGGCATCGGCCAGTCCGCCGTCGGGATCGGGGGCAAGGGCCGCAATCTTTTCGACAAAGGCGTCCACCTGTGACGGCGGCAGCGCACCCTGAAACCCGTCCACCGGTTTGCCCTCATAGAACGCATAGACCGTCGGGATCGACTGCACCCGCAACTGGCCCGCATAGGCCGGGTTCTTGTCCACATCGATCTTGACCAGCTTGACCCTGCCCTTGGCCTTGGCCACCGCCGCCTCGATCGAAGGGCCCAGCGTCTTGCACGGGCCACACCATGTCGCCCAGAAATCGACGATCACCGGCACAGTCTTGGACTGTTCCACCACATCGGCGATAAACTCGGCGTCGGTGCCATCCTTGATATGCTCGCTCTTGGCCGCAGCCGCCAACCCGTTCCCAAGCATCTGTGCTCTCCTGAAATTCTTGACCGTGCCTTATATGTGCCCGACAGACCGGAACGCCAAGGGGCAAAGCACCGCGCGCTGCCAACGCGCAGTTCCCAGATTGCACCGGCAAAAGCCGCGATTCCATGATTTGCATCAATCGGAGGGCGCACATCGCAACCATTCTGCACGGTTGAAAACGCCGCTATGCGCCGCTAGTCTCCCGCCATCGCAACCGGCAACCTCAGGAGGGCTGCGTGATCACGTTCCAACGTCACCATCGTCAGCGTGGCCCCGTTCCTGCCCTGCAACCCACGTTGCAGGGCTGACCAGTCAGGGTTCGCAACGCAAACCAGGTCCGTCCTGTCCCCGGCGCATCACCGCGCCATGACATTTCCGCGTCACCGCTGCGCAATCGCAACTGACGCAAGACCGGGACACTGAACCATGAGCATCCTCACACTGCGCGACGCAGGTTTCACCGCGACCACCCCCCTGTTTCAAAACCTCTCCCTCACCATCGGCGCGGGCGACCGGATCGGTCTGATCGCTGGCAATGGGGCGGGCAAGACCACTTTGCTCAAATGCCTTTCCGGCGAGGCTGACCTGACCCAAGGCGATATCATCAGACCGCGGGCCGGGCGCATCGGCATGGTGGCGCAGGACGTGTCCGCCGCCCTGCTCGACCTCACACTCTACGACGCCGTCCTCACCGCCCTGCCCGCGGATGAGCGCGACAGCGATAGCTGGCGGGTCGATGTGCTGCTCGATGATCTGGGCACGCCCAGCGACCTCTGGACGCGCCTTGTCCGCGATCTCAGTGGCGGCTGGCAGCGGCTCATGCTGATCGCGCGGGTCTGGGTGACAGAGCCCGACCTTCTGCTGCTCGACGAACCCACCAACCACCTCGATCTGGAAAAGATCATCCTGCTGGAACGCTGGATGAAAACCCAGATCGGGCAAACCCCGGTCATCATCGCCAGCCACGACCGCAGCTTTCTCGATTCCGTCACCAACCGGACCCTCTTTCTGCGGCCCGACACGTCGCGGCTGTTTCCGCTCCCCTACGCCCGCGCCCGCGAGGCGCTGACCCACGAGGATGCCAGCGACGCCGTGAAACAAGAGCGCGACTTGTCCGAGGCCGCGCGGCTGCACCGGCAATCCGCCAAGCTCAAGAATATCGGCCTCAATTCCGGCAGCGACCTGCTGCAAAAGAAACAGAAACAACTGCGCGAACGGGCGGAAAAGATCGAGGACAGCGTCAAATCGCTGCACAAGGAACGGTCGGGCGATATCCGGCTGGTGAACAGCGGCACCCATGCCAAAGTATTGGTCAGCATCGAAAACCTGACCGTAGCGCAGCCTGACGGCACCGCCCTGTTCAGCGTCCCGAAACTGATCATCGCGCAAGGCGACCGGATCGCCCTGCTCGGCGGCAATGGCACTGGCAAATCCACGCTGATCCGGCTGTTGCGCACCGCGCTGCAGGACGGTGTCGCGATCACCGGGATCAAATCCACCCCGACCCTCATCACCGGCTACATGGATCAGGGGCTATCGAACGTGCCAGCCGGCCGCACGCCCTTCGACCTGATCGCCGGGTTCGGACAGGGCGACACCCGCAACCGGGCGCTCCTCGCCGGTGCCGGCATCAACATTGACCAGCAACAGCGGCCCTCCGGCGCGCTTTCCCAAGGGCAAAGGGCGCGGCTCGGGCTTCTGGCGCTGCGACTCGCCAACCCCAACTTCTACCTGCTGGACGAGCCGACCAACCACATCGACATCGCCGGCCAAGAGGCGCTGGCCGCCGAAGTCATCAGCCACGGCGCCAGCTGCGTTCTGGTCACCCACGACCGCGCCTTCCTGCGCGAAACCGCCAACCGGTTTCTGGTCATCACCCAGCGCGGGCGTCAACGGACCTTGGTAGAGGCGGACGGACCAGAGGCGTTTCTGGCGTCAATGGTTGCCGGATAGGGGCCACCGGCATCGATCAGCCTTCTGTCCAGCGGACAGAGGGCCGGGGCCTTGTCAAAGGCGCAAGCCTGCAGGCAACAACTTCGCAGTGCAGGACGCGACGATGCCAATCGGGGCGCGCCTGACGGGGTAGGCGCGCCCCGATTTATCTGGTGACAGATCGGGAAGGCTACAGACTGCTTGGCCCTATAAATCAAACGTCGCAAATACCGGCACGTGATCGCTCGGCTGCGTCCATCCGCGTGCGGCGCGCATGATCCGGCTGCCATGCGCGGCACCCGCAATATCCGGGGTGGCCCAGATATGATCCAGCCTGCGGCCCTTGTCGGCACCATCCCAATCAGCCGCGCGATACGACCACCAGCTATAAAGCAAACCGTCGGGAATATCCGCCCGCGTCACATCGACAAACCGGCCTGCATCCTGCGTCTGCGCCAGATGCTCCACCTCGATGGGCGTATGCGACACGATCTTGAGCAGGGCCTTGTGGCTCCACACATCATCCTCGCGCGGGGCAATATTCAGATCACCCACCAGAATCGCCTTCTCCGGGCGGCCCACATGAAAATGATCCCGCATCTGCGTCAGAAAATCGAGCTTCTGGCCAAACTTCACATTCACCTCGCGGTCAGGCTCGTCACCGCCAGCAGGAACATAGCAGTTGTGAATGACGATACCGTTCTCCAGCCGCGCAGCAACATGGCGGGCATGGCCCAAGGCGGCAAAATCCTCAGACCCGGCATCCAGAAGCGGCAGCTTGGACAGGATTGCAACCCCGTTATAGCCCTTCTGGCCCCGTGCAACCATGTGGGTATATCCCAGCGCCTGAAACTGGGCGACGGGGATATTCTCGACCGGCGACTTGCACTCCTGCAGACACAGCACATCCGGGCCTTCCTCGGCCATCAGCCGGGCCACCAGCCCCTCCCGCAGGCGGACAGAATTGATGTTCCATGTGGCAAGGGTAAAGGACATCGGCGGCTCCGTTCATTGCTGCAACAGGTCAGTGCCATGACCTATTGCGCTTTGGCCCCGGTGTGAAACGGTTT
>Ga0105050_10007084_pt1 | contig 13578 bp, 19 predicted proteins | sample FRY01_FD_78088 | JGI IMG/M metagenome (GOLD analysis project Ga0105050, IMG submission 78088) | Freshwater microbial communities from Lake Fryxell liftoff mats and glacier meltwater in Antarctica - FRY-01 | ecosystem: Environmental > Aquatic > Freshwater > Ice > Glacier meltwater ... | reverse complement strand
TGTTTGATTTGGTGTTTTCCGGGTTGGTGAGAATGCCTATCGCTCCATCCGAAGGATGAAGCGGCAAACGGTCTCGGTGATCAGGTAGAGAACGAAGAGGATGGTGGTAATCCAAAAGCTGGGTGGCCAATTGGTGAGGCAGGCAAGAAGAATGCCGCTCCAGACCGAGAATAGCGCGATTGCTACAGAGCTGGTAATGCCTGCCCAAAAATTACGGCAAATCCGGGCAGCGATGCCAGCCGGTCCTATAATCAGAGAGAAGACAAGCAGGATGCCAACAACTTGGCTGGCGAGGGTTACCGATACCGCCAGAATCACCATGAAGGCCACCGACAAAACCGACAAAGAAATGCCCCGCGCTTCTGCCAGATCGGGCTGGACGCTCGCAAAAAGAAGCCTTCGCGAAAAAATGAGCAAAGCGCCGAGGCTGATCGCCGCAAGAATGAGCGTCTGAAAAATCTGGTGGTGGGAAACGCCGAAGATATTTCCGAACAGAATGGCGGATGCCTGCCCCGCGAAGCCCTTGTAGAGGGCAAGAAACAAGGTGCCGATACCGAGGGAAATGGAAAGGACCATGCCAATCGCCATTTCGCTGCGCTGGATTCGATTGCCGGATGCTCCCATCATCCCTCCCGCTAGAACCGAGATGATGAGCATTCCTTCAAGAGGACTCAATGCGAACAAAGCCGCCCCCGTTGCACCAGTGAAACCGATATGCGCGAGGGCATGAGCCGCAAAACTGACTTGCCGCAGCACGACGAAATACCCGACCACCGCGCCAAGGATTCCGGCCAACGAGCCCGCCATCAGAGCGCTTCGCACGAAGTCATACGACAGAAAGTTCAGGATTTGCTCAATCATGCCGGGCTGCCTCCGTGACGTTGCCCTCAGCCGCAACGATGAAGATTTTCCCCTCGGCGCGAACCACATGGATCTCCGCGCCATAGAGCCTGCTCAACGATTCGCTGGAAACGATGTCATCCACGGGGCCAATGGCTGCGCTCCCGCCCGCGACATAGAGAACGCGGTCCATGTGGCCGAGAAGGGGATTGATGTCGTGGGCAATGAACAAAATCGTCGCCCCGGTGGCGGCTTTGATACCCGCAATGCATTCGACCATCCGCATCTGATTTCGCGGATCCAGACTCGCGAGAGGTTCATCGAGAATGAGCAGTCGCGGTTTGCCCAGCAAGGCTTGCGCCAGCGTGATACGTTGTTTTTCACCGCCGGAAAGAACGGAAAATGGTCGGTCGGCATACTCTTCGGCGCCGGCCAATTTCATCGCTCTCTCGACTTCTTCCCGAGAAGCGCGGTTGCTCCAAGGAAATCCCCAGCGATCTCCGCCCTCGACTGCTGTCACCAGAGATCGGGCGCTGAGGGAGGTGCTTTCAAGACTCGCCCGGCTTTGCGGCATGTAGCCGATGCAGCCATTGGCCCGCCCCGGAGGTTCGCCGAAGAGCGAAATGCTTCCGGCACAAAGCGGAGTGAGCCCGAGCACGCAGCGCATCAGGGTGGATTTGCCCGCGCCATTCGGCCCGAACACGCCGACAAACTCACCCGGTTCAATCTGCGCGTTCACCCCGCGTAGAATGTCGTGCCCTCCCAGCCGCACGCCCGCGTCCTTGATGGAAAGTGCGGCGGTCAATTGTTACCCAGGGCTTTTTCCACTTCGCTGAGTTCCGCCAGCATCCATTCCACATAGCTCTTTGCATCGGGCGGTTGCGTTTCTGTGACTCCCACCACCGGAACGTCGTGCTTTTTGGCGACAGCCTGAAGACGCTCTGTGGTTGGGTCGGTGACCTGGCTGTTATAAAAAAGAATTTTAACCGTCTTCGAGGTCAGGCTTTTCTCGAAGTCAGCGGTTTGCTGGAAGCTGGGATCGGTATCGTTCATCACCGCAACCTGAAATTCATTGTTCTCCATTTTGAATCCCAGTGCATCGGCCATGTAACCAAAAACGGGTTCCGTCGCCGTCACGGGCGTTCCCGCCTTCGCCGCTTTGATCGCGGCAATTTTCGCCGTGAGAGGTTCCAGCGATTTTTGGAAGGCCGCAAGACCGTCGGGCTTTTTCAAGAGGTCGGCCACTTTGACCGCGAGCGCGGGCATGGTTTTCGGATTATACCAAATGTGGGGGTTGTCGCCGTCTTTCGCTCCAATCAAGTCGGCGACTTTGATCACGACCCGTTCCGGTTTGCCTTGGGCACCGAGGAGCTTCTTCATCCAGTCATCATAGCCGATGCCGCTGTAGATCACGATGTCGGCATCCGCCACGGCCTTGGCCGTCGCGGCATCGGTCGTAAACTCGTGCGGATCCTGATTCGGATTATTGAGGATGCTCGTCACTTGCGCCGAATCGCCCGCGATTTGCTGAACCACGCCCCCGTAAAAATTTTCTGCGGCGACGATATTGACGGTGGCTGCCTTGACCGGAGCGGTTGAGAACGCGCAAACGATAAGGCCCAAACTGAGTTGATGGAGGATTTTCATAGAGATAAATGGGATGGAGGGAGAGTGAGGAGATAGTTTATTGAACTTGCGTTTTCAATATCAGTTATTTGTTCCCGACGTTCAATAAACATTCTCTTAATCCAACAGGATTTGGGTTTTGATGGTTTTCATAAAGGAGGGCAAACTTTGCAAATTGATAATTTAATGTCAAATCTTTCCGCAAATAATTTGCACTAACGTGGAAAAGAGAGGTGAGCTAACCGCGAGATTTCCTCAGCCTCGGCTCACGCACCCATCGCAATCGCCGTAGATGACAATCTCGTGGCGCTTCATGCGATATCCGCTGGGCAGAAGATTTGAAATCCCGCGAAGGCAGCCCGCGAGATCAAAAAGATGATTGCATTGTTCACAAAGAAAAAAGTGATGGTGGCTGCGCGAAGCGTTCTCATAATGCGGCTGGACGCTAGGAAGCTCGATATGGCGGACTTGTCCCTCTTCCACCATTTGCTTGAGTGCCCGATAGACGGTGGCTATCCCAAGGCCTTCCACGGATTTGCCAGCCTCCTCGCAGATCTCCTGCGCTGTTAGGGGCCGCGCCGAGGAGATAACTACAGTAAAAATCGCTTCGCGTTGGCGGGTTCGGTAGGCCATGCACGAATTTCACGTTGACGAAAGATGATAGTCAAGCATCAATTCATGAATCTGATACCGTCTTCTCGTTTTTACGATGTTTTCATCACCCAATTACAAAGAGCCCATCGCCTCCCCTTGGCGCCTGCGTAGCCTGGTGCGCGACGCCTGTGCCTGCTTGCACCAACAGATGTTTTTCTGGGGATGTGATGCCCGGCATCGGGAGGGAACTCTGCTTATCCGCCCCGGCCTCAGGCGCATCGCCCGCTGCGAGTCCGGCGGGGATGGGAACATCGTGACGAAATTTGATAGCCTCCTGCGAATCCCTAAACTCTCGCAAACCCTACTGGTCTTTGTTGTATCGAATCAGAAATTCGGGATCGGGGCGGATCACACCCACTCGGAGGAGTGGCGGAATTGGGTTTCGGTTCTCGTAGATATCACTCCTGATCGTTTTCGCACGGGTCGAGCGTCCACAGATCGCACCAAGGGGCGGTCAAACTATCTGTATGCCGATGGCCATGTCGAATCCTTGGACGCCGCGAAACTCAAAACGCTCATTGATCAAGGCATTAATCCCGCCATGCCTCCTCAGTAATCAGGTATTCCTGAGAAGGAACCGTGCCGTCGCCTTAGGATCGCGTGTTATACCTTGCCAAGGGCCGGAAGGTTAGGAGCTTAAAATGTGATTGCCGCCCGTCCTCCAATCACAAAGGCATTATCGAAATCCTGGGTGCCGCCTGGGTTGATGATGTATTGGATGTCTGGCTGAACCACCAGCCAAGGAGTGACCTGGCATTGATAGGTCACTTCAAGCACCATTTCCGCACCTACGCCTACGGAGCCTTCCCCAATCAACGAATTCCGGGCAGTATTACCCAACTGGGCGTAAGCGAAGGCGATCCCAATGATGTCATCGTCCCGGCTCGGAATGAGACCCTTGTAAGTGAGACCAGTATCGAAGTAGAAGTTCACAAAGTTGCGATCTTCCTTGGTGAAGGCAATCCGTCCGAAAAAGCCAAGCCCTTGGTCGGATTTTTCCAAAATAACCGGAGTCTTGAAAGACTTGGCGCCAGGGGAATCAACCGCGGATTTTCCATCCTTGGAGTTTGCGGCCACGACCGGAACCTCGGCGGAAGGTTCCCGATAGAGCATTTGGTCGAGAATGAAATACCAGCCGGAGTTGCCCGAATTTGTGCTCTCAGAAAGCGTGTCCGCGAGTTCGCCAGTTTGAATCCACATGCCGGCCTTACCTTGTCCAGGCAGCCCGGTTTCCTCGTCGCGCTGATTCCAGCGCACCTGGGCTTCATTGAGAAACAGGAAGCCATTCTCGCCGTCGAGACGCCAGCGGAAGCCGTGGCGATTGACATTCTGATCATAAACATTGCCTTGGAAAACGGCGGACTGAAAGGTGAACCAGTCCACCGGATTGAGCGCGAGCCGTGCGCCGAGAGTTCCCATCGGATAGCCTGGACCTCCAGCCGGGAGGTTCGTGGAGAGAAATGCAGGCCAGCCGAAAGCGCTGTTGATGAATGTGCCCGCGTAGTCGGAAATCACAAATTCGCTATCCGCCGTAAGCTGTCCGAGGCGCAGGGAAATTTTGTCATCGAGGAGATTTTGCTGAAACCACAGCTCCAACATGCGGAGCGTGTTGAAACCCTCGATATTCGAGATAGTAAGGAAATTCCCGACGAGATCTTCGCTGGCATCGCGACCGCTGAGCCAAAGCCAGGTCGTGCTCACGCTGCCTCCCTCCCATCCAATGGCTTTTTCCAAATCGAGGTTCACCCCGAAATCGAGCAGGCCCGTGTAAACCGCGCCTTGTTCGATCCCCCCGGTGGTGTTGCCCCACACCTCTGCGGTGTAGCCGCCGAAAATCTCCACCCCGCGATCTTGGAGTGTTGTTCGCAACCCGCCCCAATCACCAGTAAGGCCATCCGCATGCAGCCAATCGATAGCTGGCTGATTGTTATCTTGATGGACCGGCGGTTCCGCCCAGGCCGTGGTGCCAAGGAGCGTGAGTGCGGCATAGAAAAATGCGCGCAGGCGAATTTTCGATTTCGGAGTGTTGATTCGATGTTTCATAAAATAGCGCGGAATGACTTTGTTTGGTTGAAGCGGCAAATATCCCTTGACGATAATTGAGAGTCAATTATCAATTAGGGAAATTGAGAGCGAGTTTTTTCTTTTGTTATGCCTGATTTATTCCTTCCCGAAGTGCCATCCGTCGCTCCCTCCAAACGCCGTAGTCTTGTCCGCGACGCGTGTGGATGCCTGCATCAGCAGATGTTTTTTTGGGGATGCGATGCCCGGCACCCGGACGGGAATTTACTGATCCGCCACGGGCTCACGCGCATCGCCCGCTGCGAGTCCGGCGAGGAGGACAACGCCCTCATCCATCGCAGCGCACCCGTCACCCAGCACAATGCCCGACGGATCCGGCTCATCATCAACAAAACCGACCTGGTCAGTGCCGAAGAACGCGCCGAGCTTCGCGCCATCCTGCACAAGCTCAACCCCGCCGCCCGCATTGTGGATTCCGAGCGCGGCCGCGTCTCCCTTGGCGATGTCCTCGACACCGGAAGTTTCGATATGGAAAAAGCCCAGTCCTCCGCCGGTTGGATCAAGGAACTGAACAGCGTCCACACCCCCGAAACCGAGGAATACGGCATCGGCAGCTTTGTCTTTCGCGCCCGACGGCCCTTTCATCCGAAACGCTTCTGGGATTTCCTCCACCGCGACTCGCCCGGACTCCTGCGCTCCAAGGGATTTTTCTGGCTCGCCACCCGCCACAACATGGTTGGCGCTTGGGCTCAGGCCGGCGGCAGCGCCGAATACCGCCCGGTCGGAACCTGGTGGGCCGCCACCCCGAAAGAGCAGCTTCCTGAAGACGACGAGACCCTGCGCTCCGTCATGAAGATGGGCTGTTCGCAATGTTATGAAACCTTTGCGCCCCAACTGGCCACATTTCTTCCTAGACTTCATCGTGACATCAGGCATGTCGGCAAGGTGCCTCGTGGCCATGACCCGCTGATGCAATTGCGCCGCGAATTGGATGAGATCGAAACCAGCCTCGGGCTGGCGTGCAAAACGACTTCACCAACCGATACGCTTCTCGATCGCTGGCAGGAAATCTCGCGCCAATTGTCGGAACATTCGCGGGAGGCAAAAACTCTATGAGAATTCGCAGTAGTTCCGAATCCTTCGAAGTCGTTCCGTCGGCAGCCAACGCCGCCCTGCGGAAGATTGCGGATCGGCCCGGAGAAATCCGGCGCGTGGTGTCCCGCCTGATGGCCCTCGTCGTGCCGCATCTCGATGCCGCCAAGGCGATGAATCTGCTACTCGGCGCAGACGATTTGCGAGCCGCGATTTCCGCCCTGGAAGCGGAAGCCGACGGGCTCGACCCGCGCTCCCGCCTCGCAGGTCCGGACGAGGTGCGCACCTACCTCCGCCAGTCCCTTTACGAAGAACTGCTGGCCCAACCGAGCAATGTCTTTTACACCTCAAAAATCAACCCGGAAGTCGTCCGCTACGAGGCGATGACGCGCGATTTCTGGAAAGAATGCCTGGCCGGTCTGAGCAAAAAACTGGGCCTGAAGGGAAAAGAAAATTCATGACCAGCGCCCTCGCTTCGCGCCAGCGACCAACCGAGACCGCCGTGGCCCACCTCGCGGCTTCGCTGGGCGTTGCCACATGGATTCTCCTTACGCGCACACCGGATTGGCGATGGGGCCTTATAGGCTCAACCACCCCTTGGTATTCTGCCGCGCGTCTATTCCGGCAACCCACGCAGGGCGACTGGCCATCAGTCATTCATTCCATCGCAAACGAGCTTTCATGAACATTCCCTTTCATCCCCGCATTTCCATCGAGCAAGTCGAAGAAGGCACTGAACTCGCCCCGAAATTTGACGCCAACGGCCACATGCCAGTGGTCACAACCGACTACGCCACCGGTGAAGTGCTCATGCATGCCTACATGAACGCAGAGGCTTTGAAAAAAACGATCGAGACCGGCGAAGCACATTATTGGAGCCGCAGCCGTGCTGTTCCTTGGCACAAGGGAGCCACCAGTGGCCTCGTCCAGCGAGTTCGCGAAATGCGCATTGATGATGACCAGGATTGCGTCTGGCTTCGCGTTGAAGTCGGCGGTTCTGGCGCGAGCTGCCACGTCGGCTACCGCAGTTGCTTTTATCGCAGCGTCCCCTGTGCCGCTGACGCAGGAAAACAACTCGTTTTCGTCGAAACCGTCAAGGCGTTCGATCCCGTCGCCATTTATGGCGACAGCTCGAATCCCACAGAATTATGAGTATAGAGGACAAAGAACGCACCTTTACGGAAAATCTTCTCCTCCTTCCGGGCGTCGAGGAACGTTTCACGTATCTGATCCAGTTGGGCCGTCGTTTTTCCGTCCTGGCTGATTCGCTTCATACCAAAGAAAATCTCCTTCCCGGCTGCATTTCGCAGCTCTGGTTTTGTCCCGAATTCCGCAACGGACTCTGCATTTACAGGATGGATGCCGACGCCGCCATTGTCAAAGGGGTGGCCGCTATTCTCTGCACCTTTTACAGCGGGGAAACGCCGGAGACCGTCGTGGCCCGGGAGCCGACGTTTCTGGAGAATTGCGGGCTCACCCTGCATCTCTCTTCGCGCCGACTCAGCGGCTTGGGCAGTCTGCGTGCGGCAATCAAAGCCTTTGGCTTGGCTCACCTGGAGACATCACCGTAAAGACTTACAAATCTCTTCTTATGAAAACACCCGCCCTGCCCGCTCCCACCGTTCTTCTTGTCGGCTTTCTCGGCTCAGGAAAAACCACCTTTCTACGAAATCTCCTGCCACTCTTGGAAGCGCGCGGCTTGGAGCCCTTTGTTGTCATCAACGATTACCAAAACGCGAAGATCGATGCATCGTCCCTCAAATCCCTCGCTAAAGAAGTCATTCCACTCAATGGCAACTGCGTCTGCTGCGATTCCATCCATGAATTGATCGACACGCTTCTCGCCATGCCGGAAAAGCCAAATCGAGTCGTGCTCATTGAGGCTAATGGCACGACCGATCCTTTTTCCCTGATCGAACATCTCGTGGCTCATGTGCAGTTGCGGGCGAAATTTTTTCCACTCATCCAGGTCGGCGTCATTGATATAAAACGCTGGCAAAATCGCGCGTGGCACAATGATCTCGAACGCCTCCAAGCCGAAAGCGCCAGCCACCTTGTCTTCACCCGGCTTGACAGCGAGCAGCCAGAGCGGATTGCCCGTGTCCGATCGGACCTGGAATGGATGAATCCTCGCGCACTCGAAACCGGCTCGGAAAAGTTTGCCGGGGAACTTGCTGATCTTACCACCGCATGGAGCAGAATGCCGGACGGGGAAGTCTATTCATTAGTCACGGCGAAAAAGAAATTCTCACTCGCGCCCCGCCAACAACATCATCATCTCTCCCATGGGTTCGTCGCAGTCCAGATTGATCTGCCGGCGAAAGTCGCTGGCTCCGCGCTCACCGCATGGCTCCGCCAGCTTCCGGCAACCGTTCTCCGGGTTAAGGGAGTCTGTCAGCTCTCGGAACTTCCCGATCTCAACTTTATCTTCCAACGCACCGACGACACGCCGCCCCAGCCCACCATGTTTCCGCTGCTGGCGGAGCCTGCCGTCCCGCCGTGCGCCGTACTGATTGGTGTGCGCCTCGATCAAACTCAACTCCAGGAGAATGCTCGAGCTCACTTCGAGGAAATCGTTACCGCTGCCGCATGAATTCCTCCGACCCCCATTCCGTGTTAAAAGTTTGGATAGCTGCAATCAATGACCGCAACGTCCAGGCTGCCGCCGAGCTTTACGCAGAAACGGCTACACTGTTTCCCACCTTCTCGGCCCACGCCCTTCGCACCCCGGATGAGCGACTGCGTTACTTCGAGTCCCTGACGACCCGCCCGCAAATTAAAGTGAATCTTCACGAAAGGACTCTCCACATCGATCAATTGACACGTCCCCAATGCATTGTGAGCGGGATTTATCGGTTCGCGTTCGCCGTGGATGGCGAGCTTCTCAATTTTGAAGCCCGCTTCTCGTGCTTGCTGGACATGGTTAGTCCCCGACCGATTCTTCATCATCATTCCTCCCAAGTTCCACGAGGTCTTGCCTGAATGAAAGTGACTCTTCTTACTGGCTTTCTTGGCGCAGGCAAGACCACCACTCTGTCGCGCATAATCCGTGATCACAACACCGCAAAAAAATTCGGGGTGATCGTGAACGATCTCAGCGACCTAGAAGTTGACGGAGAACTCATCCGCAACGGCGACTTCGTTTCCGAAAAAGACGGCACCCTCGACTCGCCCAAAACTGCGGCTGCAAACCAATCCAAAATCGAAAATGAAAAAGCTACCCGTCACCGTCCTTTCCGGTTTCCTCGGAGCTGGCAAAACCAGTGTCCTTAACCACATCCTCAACAACTGCGTATCCGTCTTCCGTGAGGGATCTTAGAGAGCGATAGAGAAATGCCCCGCGTTTCCGCCAGCATCCAATCCCCATACCAAATGGGAGGGTTATCTCCATCTTTCACCCGATCGAATCCGACACCTATAGGGCTTGTCGCAATCCGATCCAACACCACATGAGAATTAATTATCAAAAAGGACTTGCCTTACTGAGAATGAACTATAATTATCACTGTCATGCAAATCACCCGACTCATTCTGCCTGCCGTTACCGCCCTTGTTCTTGCCCTCCCCGCGAGGATTTCTGCTCAAGCCCTTTGGACGGAGGGACACGGCGACATCGGCATGGCCTATGAAGATGAAGGGAGCGGCTTTGAAGTCCATCCGCATTGGCACATCGAAGGCGGCACGGTGGATGGCACCCCCCGCCTCGATGAAGAGTTCGACACGGCTGATCTCACGCTCGTCGTTCCCAATATTCCCAATGCCCAGGCAACCCGAAGTGCCAGTTCAAGCTGGGATCCGATCGGCGTGGGAGCTGGAGAAACCTACTGGCGTCTGGCCACAAATCCGCTCGAGGGTGTTCCTTATATGGGCTGGGCCACGGAGGATTTGGCGGTGATGGACTGGGTTGGCGATTTGACGTTCTCTCTCACCGGTCTCAATGCTCCTGGAGACATTTCAGTTTACTACTTTCCTGAAGGCGATCTGACCTTTTTGTGGGCTTCGTCAGACGGGATCACTGGCGCGGACTTTTTCTTCCAGGCTCCAGGAGAACACCAGCACTACAATGTCGCGTTCAGCGCGCCAGGAACCTACGAAGTCCAAATTACCATGTCGGGAAACCATGTTGTTGATGGGTTCCAGTCAGGGTCGTCGACCTTTGTCTTCAACGTGGTTCCTGAGCCTTCCAGTGCGCTTCTCCTTGCCGCAGGCGCGGGAATTCTCGTGATGGCGCGCCGCCAGCGGCGCTCGTGAAGCGTCGTCCCATCCAGTTTACCCGGCGCAAAGGCTTCACTCTATTAGAACTGCTTGTGGTGCTCGTGGTGGTGGCTTTGCTCTTCAGTCTCTCTTTTGGCGCAGTGCAGGAAGGTTTGGTGAAAGCAAAACAAACCTCCTGCGCCTCCAACCTGCGGCAAATCGGAATGGCTATTACGATCTACGCGGCAGAGAACTCAGGGCGTCTGCCTAAGACATCGCACACCGGTAACAACAAGTCGTGGATCTACAGTCTCGCTAGCTATCTGGAAGACGTGGACAAAGTGCGGATTTGCCCCGGTGATCCCTTTGCGCAAAAGCGGCTCAAAGAGAAAGGCACGAGCTACACGTTGAACAGCATCATTTTCAATCCCTCCTATGATGGTGACGGGAATATCGTGACGAAGTTTGACCGCCTCCCGCTCATTCCAAAACTCTCCCAGACCCTTCTGGCCTTTGTGGTCTCAGATCAGAAATTTGGGATCGGGGCGGATCACACCCACTCGGAGGTGTGGAACAACTGGACTTCGGTGCTGGTGGATATCACTCCTGATCGTTTTCGCAGAGGGCAGGCGTCCACAGATCGCACCAAAGGGAGGTCAAACTATCTGTATGCCGATGGCCATGTCGAATCCCTGGACGCCGCGAAACTCAAGACGCTCATTGATCAAGGCATCACCCCCGCGATGCCTCCCGAGTAGCGCGTTGTCGGATCGAATTTATTGCGCTGCCGGACACAAAAGACCAACCTGATAGAACGTGAGCGGCCAAAACAATAAAGCGAGCGATTCTCTCTGGCGTAATGGTCCCTTCCGGCTCTTGTTTTCGGCCCACGCTGTCAGTCTCATTGACTGGTCGGGTTATTTGATAAACGGATTCCGTTTACGCTAATCGTTTATAGGGTGCGGGCAACGGAAATTTGTTTTATGCTCGTGATCCGACCCGCGCGCTTAACGAGACTCTCCTATATTCATGAACTCCCTGAGCAGACCCCTGCAACGCCTTCTGAGCGGATTCATCCGCATGCACGTTCTTTACCATACCGCCGAGGGTGGATTGTGCGGAAACTGGATGATCGAGGAGCTTCGCCATCATGGTTACAAGATCAGCCCTGGCACCCTGTATCCCCTGCTTCGAGCGATGGAGAAGGATGGGTGGATCAAAGGCCAGGACGAAGGGAGCGGTCGCCGTCGCAGGATTTACAAAATCACAGCCGAGGGGAAAGAAGCTCTCAAGGAGATACGTGCAAAACTGCGCGAGCTTTTTCGGGAAGTGTCCTGAATCGGCCCGGGGAGGCAGTCTTTCTGAGGGAGGAAGGGAGATTCTTTTTGACAGAAAATGCCCCTTATGATGCTTTAACGATTCTCGTAAACGAATTGCGTAATCGAATATCGCAAATCATGACATCCAAAAACGCGCCCACATCGCATTCCCTTCTGAAGAGAGAACTGGGCGTCTTCGGAGCCACTATGATGGGACTGGGGGCGATGATGGGCACCGGTGTTTTTGTCAGTATCGGGGTGGCTGCGGGTGTCAGCGGCCCTTCGGTTGTTCTTGCCATCGTGGTGGCAGCATTGGTGGCGGTCTGCAACGCACTCAGCAGCGCCCAATTGGCCGCTGCTCACGCCGTCAGCGGAGGAACCTACGAATACGGCTACAAATATCTGAGTCCTTCGCTTGGATTCTCCGCTGGCTGGATGTTTCTCTGGGCCAAATCGGCGTCGGCCGCTACGGCGGCACTCGGATTCGGCGGGTATTTCATCCATGTTTTCGGGCTGAAACAATTTTCCGTGATGGCGCTTGGCGTGCTCGTTTCGGTCGCCGTGACCGTTCTTGTATTGAGCGGAATGAAGAGATCAAATTTTGCGAATATTGCGGTCGTGTCTGCCACCCTGTTCGCGCTTGGGCTCTTTGTGGTGTTTGCATTACCCGCAGTTTACACATCGGGTCGGGAAAACCTGTTCCCGATCCTGCCGGAAGGAGAGGGTTCCATGGGAGGGTTTCTTCAAGCCTGCGGGCTCATGTTTGTCGCCTATACCGGTTACGGTCGCATCGCAACGATGGGCGAGGAGGTCAAGAACCCCCGCCGAGTGATCCCTGCCGCAATCATTGCGGTGATGATTCTCTCCGCGGTGCTCTATCTGGCGGTTGGCATTGCTGCAATTGGTGCGTATGGAGCCATGCCCTTGGGTGAGGCCACGCTAAAAGACGCCGCGCCGTTGGAAACCGTGCTTCAGTCCATCGGACATCCTGCAATCGCGCGCATCGTCGGTTTGGGGGCAATGACCGCGATGCTAGGCGTCCTTCTGAACCTCGTGCTCGGACTGTCACGCGTCGCACTCGCGATGGGACGACGCGGTGACTTACCCTCGATTTTCTCTGGTTTGAACAAGGCGAAGACCACCCCGGTTGCCGCAGTGATCGGCGTTGGTGCCGCCATCACTGCTCTCAGTCTTGTTGGAAACGTCAAACTCACCTGGTCGTTCAGCGCGTTCACCGTTTTGATCTATTACGCTATTACAAATCTGGCCGCATTGCGCCTTCCGAAGCAGGACCGGCTTTATCCGCCCCTGTTTGCTTGGTGCGGCCTTTTCTCCTGTGTCTTTCTAGCCTTCTGGGTCGATACGAAAGTCTGGATCGCCGGGCTTCTCACGATAGTGATCGGGTTAGTCTGGCATTTCATTTTCCAAAGAATGCACTCGACGAATTCCTAAGCTCTACTTCGCCAAGTAAAAACCTTTTCTCTTTTCATGACCGCCCATTCTGAAGACTTTATTCGACTCGCAAACGAAGCCCGCTCTCGCATTAGAGGGATCCCGCCGCAGCAGGCAAAGGAACTCATTGAAAACGGAGCTCTGCTGCTGGACGTTCGGGAGAAAGACGAATTTGACCAACATCATCTCCCAGAGGCCAAGCATCTCAGCAGAGGGGTGCTTGAAAATGAAGCCCACCACGGGGTCCCGTATAAATACTGATTCCCGAATCGATTCCTGGTTCCGCCGCAGGCCAAGACAAAATCAGCGGCGGAGGGAGAAATCGATGGGGACTTCGATTGTGGATTCGACGGGCTGATTGCCAACCGTCTTTGGGCGG
>Ga0105050_10007083_pt1 | contig 13579 bp, 9 predicted proteins | sample FRY01_FD_78088 | JGI IMG/M metagenome (GOLD analysis project Ga0105050, IMG submission 78088) | Freshwater microbial communities from Lake Fryxell liftoff mats and glacier meltwater in Antarctica - FRY-01 | ecosystem: Environmental > Aquatic > Freshwater > Ice > Glacier meltwater ... | reverse complement strand
TGACCGACCTGACCCGCTGGTGGGAGCAGCAGGGCGACCCGCTGCTGGTCGAGTTGATCAGCGCTGCACAAGCCGTCAGCCCTTCGGTCGCCACCGCGCGTTCGCGCATCGAGCAGTCCCGCGCCAGCCGTGTGGCGGCCGGTGCGGCGCTGCTGCCTTCGCTGGACGCAGCGGCCAGCGTCAGCCGCGGCCGCTCCCAGCCGATGACGGGTGCCACCGCTCCGGTCGCCACCACCGCCCAGGCAGGCCTGCAGACGGCCTGGGAAATTGATGTTTTCGGCGGCAGGCGCGATGCCCGCAACGCCGCGCAACTGCGTTACGAAGGCGCGCAGGCCCTGTGGCATGACGCCCGCGTGCTGGTGGCGGCCGAAACGGCCAACCAGTACTACAGCCTGCGCAGCTGCGAGCAGCTGCTGCGCGTGGCCCGTGCCGACGCCGCCTCCCGCGCAGAAACCGGCCGGCTGGCGCAACTCAGCGCCGAGGCCGGATTTACCGCGCCGGCCACGGCGGCGCTGGCGCGTGCCAGTGCCGCTGATGCCAACAGCCGCGCCACCCAGCAGGCCGCGCTGTGCGAGCTGGATATCAAGACGCTGGTGGCGCTGACGGCGTTACAGGAGCCGGATATCAAGTCAAAACTGGCCTCAGCCCCCGCCCGCATTGCGCAAGTAGCTACTATTTCAATAGCAAGTGTGCCTGCCCAGGCACTGACCCAGCGTCCCGACGTGTTCAACGCCGAGCGCGAAGTCGCTGCCGCCAGCGCGGATGTCGGCAGTGCCCAGGCAGCACGTTACCCGCGTCTGACCCTGAACGGCTCGGTCGCGGCCAACCGCTTTCGCAGCGCAGGCGTGAGCACCGACTTCAACACCTGGTCCGTCGGTCCGCTGGCGCTCAGCCTGCCGCTGTTTGACGGTGGTCGGAGGGCCGCCGACGCAGACGCCGCGCAGGCACGTTACGAGGAGGCCGCCGCGGTCTACCGCGGGCGGGTCCGCCAGGCGGTTCGTGAAGTCGAGGAGGCGCTGGTCAACCTGCAAAGCACCGCCGCACGCAGCGAGGACGCACGCGTGGCCGCCGAAGGGTACCGGGCGTCCTTTGCCGGTACCGACGCGCTGTATAAAAACGGGCTGGCCAGTCTGGTTGATCTCGAAGACAGCCGCCGCACACAATTGGCCGCCGAGACAGGGCTGCTGTCGCTGCAGCGCGAACGCGCGTCGGCCTGGGTGGCGCTGTACCGCGCCATGGGCGGCGGCTGGACGCGCACGCTCGAGGGCCCGGGCGGGCCCGCCGTCGCCACCAGCACCCGGCAACCCTGAATCCTCTGTCGCTCCTGATTGACCAACAACACCATGAAAAAAATCAAGATCAAACCAGTCGCTATTATTTTGATAGCTGTCCTCGCAGTTGTAACGGGGGCTGTCGTCCTTTTTTCCTCCGTATCCGGGAACAAGGCCGAGCCAGCCGCCGTCGCGCCCAAACCGGCGCTGACCGTGGCCGCAGCCCAGCCTGAACAGACCCGCTTGCCGGTCAGACTCAGTGCCAACGGCAATATCGTGGCCTGGCAGGAGGCCATCATTGGCTCGGAATCCAGCGGTTTGCGACTGACACAGGTGCTGGTCAACGTCGGCGATGCCGTCAAGGCCGGGCAGCTGCTGGCGCGGTTTTCCGGCGACAGCGTGTTGGCCGATGTGGCGCAGGCGCGCGCCAGCCTGGTAGAAGCCCAGGCCACGGCCGCCGACGCAGCTGGCAACGCCGCGCGCGCCCGCACGCTGCAGAACTCCGGCGCGCTGAGCACGCAGCAGATCAACCAGTACAACACCAGCGAGCAGACCGCCAAGGCGCGTGTGGCCGCTGCCCAGGCGGTGCTGGACGCCCAGCAACTGCGCGGCAATAAAACCCAGGTGCTGGCGCCCGACAGCGGCGTCATTTCGGCACGCAGCGCCACCGTGGGCGCGGTGGTCGGCAATGGCACCGAGCTGTTTCGCCTGATTCGCGGCGGGCGACTCGAGTGGCGCGCGGAAGTGACCAGCGAGGAAGTGGCTCGCCTCAAACCCGGCAGCGCCGCGCAGGTGACGGCCGCCAGCGGCGCGCAAGTCCAGGGCACGGTGCGCACCGTCGCGCCGACGGTGGACCCGCTGACCCGTACCGCGCTGGTCTACGTCGATCTGCCGCGAAACCCGGGCATCAAGGCCGGCATGTTCGCGCAAGGCGAGTTTGCCCTCGGCACGACCGCTGCATTGACGCTGCCGCAGCAGGCTCTGGTCTTGCGGGACGGCTTCACCTACGCCATGCGTATTGAACCGGACAACACAGTCAGGCAACTGAAGCTTCAAACCGGCCGCCGGCTCGGCGACGCCGTGGAGATTGTTCAGGGTGCGCTGACCGGCGAGCGTTACGTGGCCCGTGGCGCTGCGTTTCTGGCGGATGGCGACACCGTCCAGGTGGTTGCTGCAAGCGCCGGCAGCCCCGCGCCAGCAGCCAGCAAATAAGCAGCCCACAACAATATGCCGGAGTCAGCATGAACGTATCCGCCTGGTGCATCCGCAACCCGATCCCCGCCATCATGTTTTTTGTGCTGCTGTGCTTTGCCGGCGTGCTCAGCTACCAGTCCATGAAGGTGCAGAATTTCCCCGACCTGGATGTGCCCAACATCGTGATCTCGGCCAGCCTGCCCGGCGCTTCGCCAGCGCAACTGGAAACTGATGTTGCCCGCAAGCTGGAAAACGCCATCGCCTCGCTGCAGGGCCTGAAAAACATCTACACCAAGGTGCAAGACGGCGCAGCCACCATCACTGCCGAGTTCCGGCTGGAAAAATCAACCCAGGAAGCACTCGACGAAGTGCGCTCGGCAGTGCAGCAGGTGCGCGCAGACCTGCCTTCGGATTTGCGCGACCCCATTGTCAGCAAGATCAACCTGGCCTCGTCGCCGGTGTTGGCCTACGCCATCCGCAGCAAGGCGATGGACGATGAGGGGCTGTCCTGGTTCGTCGACGACACCCTGACGCGCCGCCTGCTGGCCGTCCCCGGGGTAGGTGCGGTGACGCGCGTTGGCGGCGTGACCCGCGAAGTGCGTATTGCCCTGGACACCGCCAAAATGGCCGCCCTCGGCGTGAGCGCAGCAACCATCTCGCGCCAGCTTGGGCAGGTGCAGTCGGACACCTCTGGAGGCCGCACCAACCTGGGCACCAGCGAGCAGCCGGTGCGCACGCTCGGCAGCGTCAAGTCGGCGGCGGAGTTGGGCGCCATGGAGCTGTCCGTCGGCGACGGTCGCAAGGTGCGTTTGAGCCAGATCGCCGACGTGCAGGACACCGTCGCCGAGCAGCGCTCGGCGGCCCTGCTCAACGGCGTGCCCGTCGTGGGTTTTGAAGTTGCGCGCAGCAAGGGCGCCAGCGAGGTCGAAGCAGGCCGGGGCGTGCGTGCCGCCCTGAAGGAATTGCAGCTGGGCCATCCTGACATCGAGTTGACCGAAGCTTTCGATTTCGTGACGCCGGTTGAAGAAGAATACGGCGCCTCGCTCACGCTGCTGATTGAAGGCGGTCTGCTGGCGGTGCTGGTGGTGTGGCTGTTTTTGCGTGACTGGCGAGCCACGTTTGTGTCTGCCGTGGCCTTGCCCCTGTCGGTGATCCCGGCCTTTATCGGCATGAACTACCTCGGCTTCTCCATCAACATCGTGACCCTGCTGGCGCTTAGCCTGGTGATCGGCATTCTGGTGGACGACGCGATTGTCGAGGTGGAAAACATCGTGCGCCACCTGCGCATGGGAAAAACGCCTTACCAGGCTGCCATGGAAGCCGCTGATGAAATCGGGCTGGCGGTGATCGCGACGACTTTCACCCTGATCGCAGTGTTTCTGCCTACGGCGTTCATGAGCGGTATTGCCGGCAAGTTCTTCAAGCAGTTCGGCTGGACCGCCGCGCTGGCGGTGTTTGCTTCGCTGGTGGTGGCACGCATGCTCACGCCCATGATGGCGGCCTACATCCTCAAGCCCATCGTCAACTACGTTGAGAAAGACGGCGCGGTGATGCGCTGGTACATGCGCACCAGCGCGTGGTGCATTCAGCACCGGCTGATCACAAGCATTGCAGCGGGCGCATTTTTTATCGGCTCCCTGATGCTGATACCCCTGCTGCCGACCGGCTTTATTCCGCCCGACGACAACTCCCAGACCCAGGTGTATCTGGAGTTGCCGCCGGGCACCCGGCTGGCCGAGACCACACTCGCCGCCGAGATGGCGCGTGGCCTGATTGCCACGGTGCCCAACGTGAAAAGCGTGTACACCACCATAGGCGGTGGCGCAGCCGGCAGTGACCCGTTTGCACCCGGCGGTGCGGCCGAGACGCGCAAGGCCACACTCACCATTTTGTTGACCGAGCGCGGGGAGCGACCGCGCAAACAGGGCATTGAAAACGATATTCGCAAGGTACTGACCCAGCTGCCCGGCGTGCGCAGCAAGGTCGGTCTGGGCGGCTCGGGTGAAAAGTACATTCTGGCGCTCACCGGCGAAGACCCCGTGGCCTTGGCCAGCGCAGCAGCGGCCCTGGAAAGAGACCTGCGCACTATCCCCGGCCTGGGGTCGGTGGCATCCAGCGCGTCGCTGGTGCGGCCGGAAGTCACCGTGCGCCCTGACTTCGCGCGCATGGCCGACCTGGGCGTGACCAGCGCCGCCATCGGTGAAACCCTGCGTATCGCCACCGTTGGCGACTACAACGCTGCCTTGCCCAAGATGAATCTGTCCCAGCGGCAGGTGCCTATCGTCGTGCGTCTGGCCGACGATGCCAAAGCCGATCTTGCCACCCTGGAGCGGCTGATGGTGCCCAGCAACAAAGCCGGCGGGCCGGTCATGCTGGGCCAGGTTGCCCGCGTGGAGCTGGCGGGCGGCCCAGCCGTCATCGACCGTTTCAACCGCTCGCGCAATGTGCAGTTTGAAGTTGAGCTGTCTGGCATGGCGCTGGGCGACGTGACCGCTGCCGTGCAGAAATTGCCCGCCATCCAGAAGCTCCCGGCCGGGGTCAAGCAGGTGGTGATTGGTGACGCCGAGGTGATGGGCGAGCTGTTTGCCAGTTTTGGCCTGGCGATGCTGACCGGCGTGTTGTGCATCTACATCGTGCTGGTGCTGCTGTTTAAAAACGTGCTGCACCCCGTGACTATTCTGGCGGCGCTGCCGCTGTCCCTGGGTGGCGCCTTTGTGGGTCTGCTGATCGCGGACAAGTCGTTTTCCATGCCTTCGCTGATCGGCCTGATCATGCTGATGGGCGTGGCCACCAAAAACTCCATCCTGCTGGTTGAATACGCCATCGAAGCACGGCGCGGCCGCGCAGCCACCGAAAGCCAGCCCGTCCAGCCGCCGATGTCGCGGCTGGAGGCCCTGCTTGATGCCTGCCACAAGCGCGCCCGCCCGATTGTGATGACCACCATTGCCATGGGCGCGGGCATGCTGCCCATTGCTGTGGGATGGGGCTCGGCCGATGGCAGCTTTCGCTCGCCCATGGCTGTGGCCGTGATTGGCGGCCTGATCACTTCGACCTTTTTGAGCCTGCTGGTAATACCGGCGGTGTTTACCTATGTGGACGATGTGGAGCAGGGGGTCAAGCGCCTGTTTTCCAAGCTGCGTGGGCGCAATGAAGCCCGTGGCGCCGGGGCGGACCGCCAGGTGGCCCTCATCGTCGAGCCGGCGAAGCTGCCCGCGCCCTGAGGGCGGCGACGCGGCTCAGGGCGTTTGCCGGATCTTTCGCACCAACGCCGTGGTCGAATAACCCTCTGTAAGCGGGATGGCCAGCGCCTGGCCGCCATAACTTCGCACCACGGCGGTTTCAGCCAGCTTGTCCATGTCGTAGTCGCCGCCCTTGACCAGAATGTCTGGCCGCAACTCGGCAATAAGCTGTAGCGGTGTGTCCTCGTCGAACCAGGTGACCAGGCTGACAGACTCCAGCGCGGCCAGCAACGCGGCGCGGTCGCCTTCCTTGTTCAGCGGCCGGTCCGGGCCCTTGCCCAGCCGGCGGGCTGACGCGTCGGTATTGAGCGCAACCACCAGGCTGGCGCCCAGCGCCCGCGCATGCGCCAGGTAGCTGGCGTGCCCGCGGTGGAGCACATCAAATACCCCGTTGGTGAAGACGACAGGCCGCGGCAGGGCAGCTGTGCGCGCTACTGCGGCCTCGCGCGCTGCCAGCTTGGCCAGAAATGCCGGCTCGCTCACGCGGCGCGCGGCTTGGCCTCGAGCGCGATGGACGCGGCAATCTCGCGGCTCAGTTCCTTGCGATAGCGGTTGAGCTCCTGCACGGACTTGAAGCTCTGGTTCATCAGCAGGCTCATGTTGTGCAGAATGCGTTCGACCACCTTGCCTTCCCAGACCGCGTCAAAGTTGATCTGCTTGTCCAGCCAGTGCTCCAGCCACTCGGGGTTGGGCAGGCGCGACTGGATGGTGTCGCGGGGGAACAGGTCCTTGTTGACATGCAGGTTGGTCGGGTGCAGGGCCTGCGCGGTGCGGCGGGCGCTGGCCATGAGCACCCCAACCTTGGTGAAGGCAGCACGGGCGTCGTTGCCGAAATTGTTGATCGCGCGCTTCATGTAACGCAGGTAGGCGCCGCCGTGGCGCGCCTCGTCCTGGCTGAGTTGGGTGTAGATCTGTTTGATGACGGGCTCGGTGTGCCACTCGCTGGCACGCCGGTACCAGTGGTTGAGCCGGATCTCACCGCAAAAATGCAGCATCAGCGTTTCGAGCGCCGGCGCGGGCTCGAACTCGAAGCGCACCTCATGCAGCTCTTTTTCAGTGGGCGCCAGGTCCGGACGGAAGCGTCGCAGGTATTCCATCAGCACCAGCGAATGTTTCTGCTCTTCAAAAAACCAGATCGACATGAACGCGGAAAAATCGCTGTCGTCCTTGTTGTCGCGCAGAAACATCTCGGTGGCCGGCAGGGCGGACCACTCGGTGATGGCGTTCATCTTGATGGTCTGGGCCTGCTCATCCGTCAGTTTGGCACTGTCGAAGCTGGCCCACGGAATGTCCTTGTCCATGTCCCAACGGACAGATTCAAGCTGTTTAAAAAGTTCTGGGTAAAGCATGACACTCCTTACGCGGCTCTCGCCGACTTAGATGTAGCACGATTTTAGGGGTTGAATATGACATATCGCCCGAAAAGGCCTTTTGCCGCCCATTCATGCGGGTTAACGTGTGCTTGGCCCTCGTTACCATTTCTACACGGTTTCATCGGCCTTGGGTAGCAGTCAATGTCGTTGATCAATCCTTTGGCGCCGCTGAATCTGCCTACCCCGCCGCTGCGTATCTGCGGCATGCTCGGCGGTGCGCTTGTGCTGTTCTGAGCCCCGCCAGCGACACCCCTTGCCCTCACCCACCTTTGTCCGCCCGCTTGATTGGAGCCCACGCATGATCCCCGTTTTGCTGAATACCGCCCTAGCCTCCTTACTGCTCGGCGGCATGCTCCTGCCCCTCCAGGCTGCGGCGGCGGTGGCAATCCCGCTGGCCGCGCCGATCTGCACACCCTTGCTCAACCACAGTTTCTTGCGGCTGCAAGACGAAAAACCCCAAAACCTGTGTCAGTACAGCGGCAAAGTGCTGGTGATCGTCAACACGGCCAGCTTTTGCGGTTTCACCCCCCAATATGCCGGCCTGGAAGCGCTCCATGCCAAATTCCACGACAAAGGTCTGGTAGTGCTGGGTTTTCCCTCCAATGATTTTTCCCAGGAGACCGGCAGCAACAAGGAAATCGCGGATTTTTGCGAAAACACCTTTGGGGTGAAGTTTCCGATGTTTGCCAAATCCAGCGTCTCCGGCAAAACAGCCAACCCGCTCTTCAGGCAGCTGGCAGAAAAAACAGGCCATCCACCGCGCTGGAATTTCCACAAGTTCGTGGTGTCCCGTGATGGACGGGAGGTGAGCAGTTTCGGCAGCAGTGTGGACCCTGCCAGTTCGGCCTTCCTCAAAGAAATAGAAAAGAAATTGCTAGCCAAATAATTACTAATCGGTAATAATTTGACCAATAAGTATATTTTCAGCTTTTTAGACCTTTGCCCATCCTTAGCCAACCTGTGATCCCGCGTGTCTTCTGATCGATTAACAAATCTTTACGCCATGCAGTTTGCATGTCCGGGGAACTGCGCGCGTCCATCACAGCTCACACGTCCATCGGTGCAGCGCCTGAAAGGCCGCACCGGTCACACCGTTTTTTTGTTGCGAAGACTTCCAGGCCCCTGCGGTCAGGATGCAATCCCGGGGCGGTTCTCCTCCTCCTCCCTCCCTCCCTTGTTCGCGTCGGGGCGCTTCGCAGCATTTTTATCTTAGGGCCGCTGATATGACTATCACCAGCCCATCTTCGTCAACCCGTCCACGGGTCGCCATTGTTGGCTCAGGCATCTCCGGCCTGGCAGCTGCCCATGCCCTGAAGGGCCAGGCCGACATCGCACTGTTTGAAAGTGGCCCCTATTTCGGCGGGCACACCCACACCGTGGATGTCACCCTGCCGACACCCCAGGGTCCGGTCACCCATGGGGTGGATACCGGCTTTCTGGTTTTCAACGAGCGCACCTATCCCAACCTGATCCAGCTGCTGGCCGACCTCGGCGTGGACACGGCCAAATCGGACATGTCGTTTTCGGTCAAGGTGCCCGACGTGGCGCCGGGCCGGGACCTCGAATGGAGCGGCTCCAGCCTCAATACGGTGTTCGCGCAGCGGCGAAACCTGGTGGACTGGAAGTTTTTGCGCATGTTGCGCGATATCGTGCGCTTTAACCGCCTGGCCAGCGCACTGGCCGAGAGTCATGCCGAGGCCGCGATGCTGCAGCCGCTGGGCGACTTCCTCCAGGAGGGCAGGTTTTCCGCCGAGTTTCGGGACTGGTACTTCCTGCCCATGCTGGGCTGCATCTGGTCCTGCCCGACCGACCAGATGCTGCAGTTTCCGGTCGCAACCATGATCCGCTTTTTCCACAACCACGGACTGATCCAGGTGGCCAACCGGCCACAATGGTGGACGGTCACGGGCGGCGCCAGAAATTACGTTGAAAAAATCATCGCCGGCATCGCCGACAAGCGCCTGAACACACCGGTGCAGCGCATCGAAAGAGATGCCGGCACACCACATGGTGGCGTGCGGGTTGTCACGAATGACCAAACCGAGCGCTTCGACAAGGTGGTGCTCGCGGCGCACTCCGACCAGTCGCTGGCCCTGCTGCCGGACGCGAGCATGAACGAACGCGCCGTCCTGGGCGCCATCAGCTACCAGCCGAACCGCGCCGTGCTGCACACTGACACCTCGGTGCTTCCGGCCAACAAACTGGCCTGGGCCGCATGGAATTACGAACGCGCGCCCGACAGTCGGCGCGAGTCCACGCAGGTGTGTCTGCACTACCTGCTCAACATGCTGCAGCCCCTGCCCTTCGAGCAGCCGGTGGTGGTGTCGTTGAATCCGGTGCAGGCGATAGCGCGTAACTTGATCATGGGTGAATTTGACTACGCACATCCGGTGTTTGACGCTGCAGCCATCAGGGCCCAACAGGCACTGCCTGGCCTGCAAGGCCAGCAGCACAGCTATTTCTGCGGCGCCTGGACCGGTTACGGCTTTCATGAAGACGGCCTGAAATCCGGCCTTGAAGCGGCGCGGCTGGTGCTGGCCGATTGCGTGGGGACCGCCGCATGATTACCCCGGCGACGAGCGTTTGGAATCCCTCTTCGCCAGCAGGGGCCGCGAAACCGGCACTGCCGGGCCGCAGGCGCAGCGCCCCCCCGGGGGGCAGCGAAGTACACGAAGTGACAAGCGTGGGGGCGCCACTCCTTGGTTTCGGCCAGGTGCGCCATACCCGCCTGAAACCAGCCCGCAACGCCTTTGCCTACCCCACCTATTTTTTGATGCTGCCCCTGCGTGGCATGCAGGCACATGGCAACGGCGCACTGGCACGCAACCGCCGCGCCGCGCTGAGCTTTTTTGACAGCGACCACGGTGACGGCCGGGACAACTGCGTGGCCTGGCTTGACGAACTGCTGCACAAAGAAGGCATTGACGATGCGCGCGGCGAGCTCTGGCTGCACACCTACCCGCGCGTCCTGGGCCACACCTTCAAGCCGGTGAGCTTCTGGTACTGCCACGCCCTGGACGGCACGCTGCGCGCCATCGTGGTCGAGGTCAACAACACTTTCGGCGAGCGCCACTGCTATTTGCTGGATCGCCCGCACTACGGTCAGGAACTGAGCGCTGACAAGGTGTTTCACGTTTCGCCGTTTTGTACGCTCGAAGGACGCTACCGCTTTCGCTTCATGCGCACCAGCAACGAGGGGCGGCACAACACCGTGGCCCGCATCGACTACGACGATGACGCCGGTCCGCTGCTGGAAACCAGCGTGGGCGGCACGCTGGTGGCGCTCACGTCCGCCAGCCTGCGTCGCGCCTTGTGGCGCTACCCGGCCATGACCTTCGGTGTCGTCGCACGCATCCACTGGCAGGCGCTCAAGCTGTGGTGCAAACGCGTGCCGTTTATCCGAAAACCCAAGCCACCCAACCGCTTTGTCACCCGATGAATACTGCCACCAATCGTTCCTCCTCTGCAGCCTTGCATGTGTCCTCGACACCGTCATCCCTGGCGCTGCCGGGTGGCGCCCCCGCGGCCGCGCGCACCGTGCTGCGGCTGCTCACCCGTCTGAAACACGGCACGCTGCATGTGCAGCTGCCTGACGGCTCATCCCGGCACTTTGGCTCCGGCGAAGCGCCCACGGCCAGCCTGCGGCTGCACAACTGGAACGTCTGCTCCGCGTCGCTGAAGTCGGGTGACATCGGTTTTGCTGAAAGCTTTATCGCCGGTGACTGGACCACTCACAACCTGAGCGATCTGCTCAGCGTGTTGATACGCAACCGCCAGGAAGTCGAGGACGTGATTTACGGCACTTGGCTGGGGCGTTTTGCATACCGCGTCAAGCACCTGCTCAATCGCAATACCAAGTCCAACAGCCAGAAAAACATCCACGCGCACTACGACCTGGGCAATGCTTTTTACGAACTCTGGCTGGACGGCACGATGAATTATTCATCGGCGATTTTTGCCACGCCCGAGACTTCCATGAAAGACGCGCAGTACGCCAAAGTGCGGCGCGCGCTGCACCAGGCCGGCGTGAAGGCCGGTGACCGGGTGCTGGAGATCGGCTGCGGCTGGGGCGCGCTGGCCGAAATGGCTGCCACGGAATTTGAAGCCTCCATCGTCGGCGTGACGCTGAGCACCGAGCAACTGGCTTGGGCACAGGCGCGCCTGGCCCGCCTGGGTGCGGCAGACAAGGCAGATCTCAGATTACAGGACTACCGCGACATCGGCAAAACCGGTACCCTCGGCGAGGGCGAGACCTTTGACGCCATTTGCTCGATTGAAATGGTGGAAGCCGTTGGCCGCGAATACTGGCCGACCTATTTCCAGACGGTTTCGCGCCTGCTCAAGCCGGGCGGGCGCGCCTGCATCCAGAGCATCGTGATCGCCGACGGGTTGTTCGAGCGCTACGTCTCATCGACCGACTTCATCCAGCAATACATCTTTCCCGGTGGCTGCCTGCCGTGTCCGGCCGAGTTCCGTGCCCAGGCGCGGGCCGCCGGGCTCGAAGTGGTGGACGAGTTTTCATTTGGCCAGGACTACGCGCGCACGCTGAAGCTGTGGCGCGAACAGTTCATGGCACAAGAGTCACGGGTGCTCCAGCTCGGGTTTGACAAGAGGTTTATCCGCATATGGGAGTTCTATCTGGCCTACTGCGAAGCGGCTTTCACTCAGGCCAACACCGACGTCGTGCAGTACACGCTGCGCAAGCCGTGATCGCTACGCTGTTTCTGGCTCTGTCGCTGGTGCTGTGGCCGCCGGCGGGTGAGGCCCTGGCCCAAGCCGGGCCGCAGCCAGCCGCCAGCGAGCAGCGCGCTGAATTACAGGAAGTGCTCCCGCAGGCCCAACTGGTCGGCAAGGGGCGCCTGACTGTCTGGGGGTTCCAGGTGTACGACGCGCGGCTGTGGGTCAACCCAGGCTTCAGGCCGCAAGGTTTTGCCAGCGATGCGCTGGCGCTGGAGCTCAGTTATTTGCGCGACTTCGACAACCAGGCCGTGGCACAACGCTCCATCACCGAAATGCGGAGGGCCGCGCCCATCAGCGACGAACAGGCCGGCAAATGGGTGGCTGCCTTGGTCAAGGTCCTGCCCGATATCAAAAAGGGCGATCGCGTGATGGGCGTGCACCGTCCCGGCCTCGGTGCCGCGTTCTGGATGAATGGGAAACCCGCGGGCGAGATCCGCGACGCAGAATTTGCAAGGCTGTTTTTTGGCATCTGGCTGGCGCCCACCACGTCGGAGCCCGGCTTGCGCAGTGCGCTGCTTGCCGGGGTTGGCCCTTGAGGCTGGCCGCACCCAATCCGTTTGGCGCGCGCAATGGCCTGGCCTATGGCCTGCTGGGCCTGCCACTGGCTTTCGTGGCGCTACCTCTGTATGTCATTTTGCCGAACCACTACGCGCGCGAGTTCGGCGTGCCGCTGGCAACACTGGGCGCCGTGCTGCTGGGCGCGCGCATGTTCGATGCGCTGATTGATCCGCTGCTGGGCCGCCTGAGCGACCGCCTGTTTGCGCGCTCACCCCGCGCCGTGCTGGGGCTGGGCGCCGGCGCCGCGCTGGTTCTGGCGCTGGGTTTTGCGCTGCTGTTTTTTCCGTTGGTCAGCACGCCAGCTGAGCTGGTGGTCTGGGCCAGCCTCATGCTGATGCTCACCTATGCCGGCTACAGCGCGCTCAGTGTCTCGCACCAGTCCTGGGGGGCCATGCTGGGTGGTGACGAGCGCCAGCGAAGCCGCATCGTGGCATGGCGCGAAGGCCTGGGCCTGGTCGGTGTGGTGATGGCATCCATCACGCCAGTGGTTTTTGGCCTGCCGGCCACCACCGCGCTGTTTTTTGCCGTGCTGGCCTTGGGCTGGCTGGCCTGGACGCGTGCTGACAGACCCTCGCCACAACCGGCTCAGCATGCCGGTGACCGCCCTTCGATCTGGCTGCCTTTTCAACACGCGGGCTTTCGACGTCTGCTGGTCGTCTTCATGCTCAACGGCACGGCCAGTGCGGTGCCCGCCACGCTGGTGCTGTTTTTCATCCAGGACCGCCTGCAGGCGCCGCAAAGCATGGAGCCGCTGTTTCTGGGCAGTTACTTCCTGAGTGCTGCGCTGTCCATCCCGCTGTGGCTGGCGGTAGTCAAACGCGTGGGGCTGGCGCCGGCGTGGCTGATGGGCATGGGGCTGGCGATTGCCACCTTCGGCTGGGCCACCCAGATCGGCCCCGGTCAGACCACGGGGTTTGTGATTGTCTGCGTGCTCTCGGGCATCGCACTGGGCACCGACCTGGCTTTGCCGGGTGCGCTGCTGGCCGGCGTGATTCAGGCCAACGGCCAGTCGGGCCGCGCCGAAGGGGCCTACTTCGGCTGGTGGAACTTCGCGATCAAACTGAATCTGGCGCTGGCCGCAGGGCTGGCGCTGCCGCTGCTGGCCGTGTTTGGATACGCCCCAGGCGCGCGTGACGGACAGGCGCTAGACGCGTTGCTGGTGGCCTACTGCGTGTTGCCCTACCTGCTCAAGCTGGCGGCTGCG
>Ga0105050_10007080_pt1 | contig 13583 bp, 9 predicted proteins | sample FRY01_FD_78088 | JGI IMG/M metagenome (GOLD analysis project Ga0105050, IMG submission 78088) | Freshwater microbial communities from Lake Fryxell liftoff mats and glacier meltwater in Antarctica - FRY-01 | ecosystem: Environmental > Aquatic > Freshwater > Ice > Glacier meltwater ... | reverse complement strand
CGGCCTGCGCGGCGTCACCACGGCGCAGCTTGTCGCACTCTCCACCACACAGGTCGCCGGCCTGACAACCGCGCAGATGGCAAGCCTCTCCACCACACAGATCGCCGCAATGGAAACGGCAGATGTCGCAGCTCTCTCAACCACGCAGATGCGAGCGCTCGCCACTGCGCAAATCTCCAACTTGACAACCGCGCAGATCGTTGCCCTGACAACCACTCAGATCCCGGCCTTGACCACCACTCAGATGACGGGGTTCCGCACGGCACAGATCACCGCCTTGACCACCGCTCAAGTGGCGGCATTGGAGACGGCCGACATCGTGGCTCTATCCAGCACCCAAGTCGCCGCATTTACGACTGCGCAAATCGGGGCGATGTCATCACCGCAGTTGAACGCGCTGTTTTTATAGCGAAAATTTCGGCGAACGGGGTGCTTTCTCGCCGAAATTCTTCTCTCGCGCCACTCGGGGAAATGCCGGCGCCTGGCAATTGGCCGTCCAAGTTGCGGTGACCGATACCCGGATCGCTACCATCGGGATTGACAGGGATGAGAACCCAAAGTCGGTTCGTCCCGAATGCGAGCGGCGTTGAGGCTGGGGCGCCCGATGAACAAAGCGCCGGTCAGATGCTCCGTCGACCTACGATCATGTGATACAGGATCAGCACGACGATGGCGCCGATGACGGAAACGAACATGCTGTAGAGATTGAATCCGGTCACCGGCGCGCCACCAAACGTTGAGAAGATGAAGCCGCCAACGATAGCGCCAACCACACCCAGGACAATGTTCAGCACCAGACCCTGCCCGGTGTCATTGACAATTTTGCTGGCGATGAAGCCTGATATAAGGCCAAGGATGAGCCATCCGATGATCGACATTTCATATTTCTCCTGAAGTCGTCAGTGCATACTGTCCATAGTTTTCCCATCCAGACGATTACAGTATCGATGCTCCACCGGTTGCCGGCACCGGCGCGCCCGAATTGCATCGATATCTGTCCTCGCCGTGATCCTGCCGTGATCGCATCGCGTCTGTGTGGCCTGGCGGTTCCAGGTTTTGCCGTGCCATCGGCGATTGCGGGCCGACCCGCGTCGGATTGTCATTCATCGATCGTTCGTCCCTGTCGGCAACGACAGTGGACCAACGCCCCAGCCGCGCTGCGGTTGCCATGACGCGTGTTCGCGATAAGCCGCGCCGCTTGGGTTCTGCGCGGGGCCGATCAGTACGCCTCGATTGCCACCACCGTGATATTGTCGCTCGCGCGCCGCGCCAGCGCCTCGGAGACCAGCCGGTCGGCAGGCCCAGGCTCAGTGAGAAAACCGGCCAGCTCCACGTCGGACAACGTTTTGTTCAGCCCATCACTGCACAAAAGAAAGCGGTCGCCGACGACCAGCTGACCGCTGACCTTGTCCAGTTCCAGCGTGTCTGCGGCCCCGATCGCGCGCGTGATGACATTGGCGCGAGGGTGCCCCTCCGCTTCCTCGGCGGTGATGGCCCCCGCGTCCACCAGTTCCTGCACGAGGGAATGATCGCGCGTGACCTGCGCGAGCACCCCGCCGCGGAGAAGATAGGCGCGCGCATCTCCCGCCCACAGGCAGGCATAGTGCCCGTCACGCGCCAGCACCACCACCAGGGTGGATGCAATCACGGAGCGCGGCCCGCGCTCGGCGGCCTTTTCGCGCAGTGCCTGGTGCACATCCTCCACCCGCAGCCGGACCTGCGCCAAGAGTTCGGACGCCGACAGGCCTGGTGGAATCGCCTCCAGCTCCTCCTTCAGCATGCCCGAGGCAAGTTCGCCGGCGTCGTGCCCCCCTGCCCCATCGGCCACCGCCCACAGGCCGAGATCCGGTCGGTCGACGAAGCTGTCCTCGTTGTGCGCGCGCACCGCACCGGGGTGCGAGCTGGCCCAGGACTGGAACCTGATCATTCCCGCGCTCCCCCCGGCCAGGGCGGGCCGACTGGTTGTTCCTCGGTCTCGGCATCAGGCACGGCATGAAGCATCGCTGCAAACATGGCGCCATCGGGCAAAGCGGCCAGGGCAACGCGTGCCGCCGGCACGAAGGGTGACCCTTCCGTCCACCAGTTTGCAACATCTTCCCCAAATGATTCAGGCATCATGCCGTCTTGAATCGGCAGGGGCGCCTCCAGCCGGGACGCCATTTCATCCGGCGCAAGGTCCAGCTGCAACGCCGCAAGCCCTACTGCCTCGGCGGCCGCCAGCCACTCTCCCGGCCGCTCCGGCAGGGTGCCGACGCGTGCCAGGGTCAGCGGGAAATGCCGCCCCGCCGCATCGATGCTCGGCATCCACACGCCCAGCACGGGAGCGGCACCGCAGTGGCCAGCGGGCAGCACGAAATGCCAGATCGGCGCCTCCATCCACGCCGGTAACCAGAGTGCCCCCAGACGATCGCGGCTGTCGGACAGGACGCGTTGGAGCCAGGAGTCCCAGGGATCAACGAAGGCGCGCGGCAGGCCGCCGCGCACAAAATCCCCCCGGGCGGGGATCTTTCCGAAGAACCCCATAGCGACCGGACTGGCGGGGTTTATCGGAGCACCGGGCACCGGAACTCCTGCAGCACGCCAGGGGCGAAGGGATTCTGGACCGAGTTCGCATGCACCTCGAACACCGCGCGACGCTCGCCCTGCTGGAAGGTGAGCTGGTAGCGTTCGGACGATCCGGCCTGGACCATCTGTCCCTGGCCGAACAGGCGGAACAGCGCCCAGGGCCCGTTGGCAGCCAGCGCGCCGGTGCCAGCGGGCGGTGGCGGATCGAAGGTCAGCCGCACATTGGCCATCCGGTTGGGTCCGGGCCACGTGATCTGCGTCGAGCGCGAAGGTCCACCTTCGTAGGCAACCACCACGCCATCCAGGTCCAGCGTCACCTTCCGGGCGCCGGCGTCCATGGACATCGGCGTCAAGTCGAAGCGCACCGTCGGTGTGTTGCCGCCAAGGCCGAAGAACAGGTCGCGGATGACCGCCGCACGCTGGAACTGCGTCACGTCACCGGCCGAAACCGGCGGGTCCACGCCGTCCATCGCCCTTGGTCGCCAGGACCGGCCCTGGAAGTCCACGAACTGGCTCAACTGCGTGGTGAAAAATGCATCGAGCAACCCGGCGCGCGCGAACAGGCGGGCGAAGTCGTCGAGCGGCGTTTCCTCGACCGCGTTGCGAAAGAACGGGTAGCGCCCATTCACCGCTGGGCCGCAGAGCGTTGCCGGCCCATCGGGGCCTGCGGCGGCGGCGGCCACCTGCGCCTTGGCGCCCCCGCCGCGCAGCGTGCTGCCGCCTGAGGCCAAGCCTTGCAGCCAGCGTGCGACCGGCTGCGGCTGCCGGCTTGCTTCCGCCAGCAGCAGGCGCACTGGGTCGTCGCCCGTCGGCGGCGGCGGTGGCCCGCCGATGGGGGTGGCCGCAATGCGGCCCAGTTGCTTTTGCATGTCGTCCATCAGCTTCAGCACGATGTCGATCGGCGCCCCGGCACCCAAGCCCACGAAATCCCGCAGCGGCTTATAGCGGTCGTCGATCGCCTTGCCGGGCGGCTCCGGTGGCGGCCCTGCCGGCTGGCCCATGACCGACGCCAAGCGCCCGGCCGACGATTGCGCCGCGGCCGAAACCCCGGCCTGGGCCGAGGCGGCTGCTCCCTGCACGGCACCGGCCACGCCGGGCGGCGGCGGTGGCGGCACCGACAACGTCAGCTGCCTGGCTATACCGGCCAGCAGGTCACGCATCGGCGATTGCTGCGACGACAGCAAATAGAGGTCCTGCACCGCCTGGTTCATGCTGCGCATCGGCACGACGTTGATGTCGGCGAGGAGTGCGTCCCACTGCTTGGCATATTCATCGGTGTAGAGCTTCGCCACATCGCGCTCGAGCGTCAGCATCTGCGGGCTGCGCGGATCAATCTCCTGGCGCGTGCCCAGCACCCAGCTTTCGCCTGCGACCTCCCTCGCCGCCTTGGGGAGGGACGGCAGCACCACCTTGTGGAACCCGTCCACGGTGTAAAAGCCGGGAATGCCCTCCGTCATCGGCCGGCCGGAGGAGCGGACGAAGACCCGCGTTCCCGACGCACCGGCCGCCTCCGCCGGGCGCCAGGGAGCGATCCCGGCGGCGGTCGCCAAAGGGCGGATCCGCGAGTACACGCGCTCGGCCAGTGAGACGCGGCTGAAGGTGCGCTGCGCCTCCTCCACCAGCGTGCCGTCCAGCCGCACCGCCGGGAGCGGATCTTCCAGCAGCGCATCGACATGGCGGGCCATGGCCTCGCGGAACGCCGCCGCCCCCGGGCCCGGCCAGGTCTGGCCCCAGTCCAGCGCCAGCCATTCCTTCACCAAGCCGCGATCCAGCGGACCGAGCGTGCCCACCATCAGGTAGATCCGCGTGGCCTCATAGACGAAGTCCGGGCGGTTGATGTTGCCACGGATCTGCGATTCCAGCCGCCAGATGATCCGCGGCAGCAGCACCCGCTCCAGCACGTGGCGGTACACCGTCATCGCCGCAAGCGACAGTTTCTCGGCCTGGCCCAACCCGAACGACCAGCCCTCGGGCTCGCCACGCCGGTCATAGCCGTAGGGCAACGCACGCGCCTGTTCCAGCAGCACGATGAAGCCCGGCAGGTCGGAATCATTGACCGGATCGAAGCGCAAGGGCTGCGCGGTGGCCTCATAGGCGGCGAGCGCCTGCGCGCTGGCGTCGATCTGCGCCTGTGCCCGGCGCTGGTCGCGCCACGTCATTCCCGCCAGCCCGAGCGTGACGAGTGCTACCGCCGCGAACGCACCGCCGCGAAGCAACCAGCGCCGCCGTGCGGCACCAGGCTTCTCGGAGACCAGCATCGCCTCGCCGAACACGACATCACGCAACAGGCGCCCGAGGAAATAGCTTCGGCCCTGCTCCGGCCGCAGGCTCGGTGCACGCTTCTGGTCCAACCCGAACGCCCGCGACAGCGCCCCGGTCAACCGGTCGATCGGTGTGCCTTCCTGGGTGCCGGAGGCGAAGTAGACGCCGCGCAGGAACGGCGCCGGGTCCAGCTTGGAACCGCCGAACGCCTCCTGCAGGAAGCCCGTCAGCGGATGTTCCAGGCTGGCCACCTGGGCCGGGAAGCCGGACAGCGCGGCCCGTCGCTCCGGGCTCCGTTCGGCCTGCAAGCGGTCGATCAGCCTGCCGTCCAGCCGCGCCACCAGTGCACGGAACGCAACTGCGAAGTCCGCCAACCCCTCGCCGTCGCGCAGTTTCACATCGAAGGTATGGCCCCATACCTCGTCGCGCTTCTCTCGGTCCAGATCGTCGAAGAACTCGGTGAAACCCGCCAACCGGTCCGCCTTGGTGATCAGGGCATAGATTGGAAGTCGCACGCCCAGCCGGTCGGTCAGTTCCTTGATGCGCCGCCGGATCGCCCGCGCATGAACGCTGCGCTCGGCGGGCGACGCGGTTGCGATATCCTCGACGGAGATCGCCACCAGCACGCCATTCAGCGGCTGGCGCGGCCGGGTGCGCTTCAGCAGGTCGAGGAACGCTTCCCACCCTGCCCGGTCCACGCCGGCATCGGAATCCTGGGTGGTGTAGCGCCCGGCCGTATCGATCAAAACGGCGTTCTCGGTGAACCACCACTCGCACATGCGGGTGCCGCCGACGCCGCCCACTGGGTCCTGCCCCATTTCGGCTGCCAGCGGGAATGGCAGCCCGGCATTCTTCAGCGCCGTGGTCTTGCCTGCGCCGGGCGGCCCGATGATCACGTACCAGGGCTGCTCGTACAGGTAGCCGCGCGTTCCGCGCGCCCGCCGCAGCAGTTCGAGCGCGGTGGAGAGCTTCTCCCGCAGTGCCGCCGCCTCCTCGGCCGAGGCATCGGGCAACACCTCGCCGCCCGCCGCCCCCGCCACCAGGTCGGCATCGGCCTTGGCGCGCCGCTGCATGATCCAGAAGTTCACACCGAACCAGACGGTGGCAATCAGCACCACGATGGCCAAGCGAGGGATCCAGTCCTCCAGCACCGCCAACAGCGGGCCGAACACCCACACCAGCACACCCAGCAACAGGGCGCCGATCCCGGTCAGGAACCACCGCGAGGTCAGGAAAGCGAGCAGCGCACCCATTGTTCGTTTCCTCGGCCCTTTGCGTCGTTGACCCGGGCCTAGCCCTGCCGCCGCAGCACGATTTCGATGCGACGGTTCGCGTCGCGCCCCGCGGCGGTATCATTGCTCTCCACCGGCTCCACGTCGGCACGGCCTACCGCCCTGATGCGCTCCGGCTCGGCCAAGGTTCGCAGGATGACGGCACGCGCTGCCTCGGCGCGCGACCTGGAGAGCTCCAAGTTGGACGGGAACTGCACCGTGCGGATCGGCTGGTTGTCGGAATGGCCCAGCACCTGCACGCTGCCCGCCTCCTGCTTCAGGGCGCTGCCGATGCGCTCCAGCAGCGGGACGAATGCCCGCTGCACCGTGGCACTGCCGGAGCCGAACATCGCCGGCGCGCCAGGGGACACACCGTTGTTGCGGATGCGCACGACCGGCGTGTTCTCGTCGCCGAGCACGACCACCATCCCCGCATCGATCTCCTCCCTCAGGAAGGTGCGGAGCTTGTCCAGAACACCGGGCTCCACCGGCGGTAGCGGAGGCGGGGGCGCGGGTACCACCAGTGCCGTTCGCGTGATCGCCGGCATCTTTTGGGGTGCCGCCACCCTCATGCGCTCCAAAACTTCATCGGAGGCCGCGCTGAGGCTGGTGGAAAACCAGGCGAACATCCCCGCCACCAGCGCGAGCCCGACAACCCCGACCACCCACACCGGCAACGAGGCCCGCGCCGGACGATACGGCGCACTGACCCCCATCCACTGCGGCGACAGCCCGGGCTCTCCCGCCTGTCGTTGTCGCACAATGACGGCGTAGATCTCCTCGCGCAGCTTCTCCAGATCTGATAGTCCGCGCGGCGTCAACCTGTACCGTCCCATGAAGCCGAGGGACAGGCACAGGTACATCAGTTCCAGCACCGGCAGGAACATGCCGGGATTGTCCTTCATCTGGTTCAGCAGATGGAAGAATCGCTCCCCCGAGCGCACTTCCTGATGGAAGGTCGAGACCAGGGAACGCTGGTCCCACACGCCCGAACTGCCCCAGGGCGTGTTGAGTACCACGTCGTCCAGGCTGGCGCACAGGGCATAGTGGGCCCGAGCCAGTTGGTCCGCCGGCACGCCCGCCTCGCGCGCGGACTTCTCGAAAGCCTGCACCGCGCGGCTGGCACGCTCACGCAAGTCGGCGGGATCGGGCTGGCTGATCGTGTTGCGCAGGCGCGCCAGCAACTGCAACAGTGGCGCGGCGGCTGCCATGAGCGCACCGCCGCCAAAGATCAGCCGCTCTGCACCCTCCCCCGTCACCGCCGCCGCCGCCACTGGGGCGGGCGAGGATGCGGGAAAGGCGGGAGAGGGGGCGAAACCTTGCGCGGGTCCCGACGACGCCGGGGGCCGTCGTCCACCGGGCGCGGGGCGGATCACGGTGCGGTCGCTGTCTTCCTCGAAAGGATTATCGACGCTCATTGTTCACCTCCCGCCACTAGCTGCCCGCCACTAACCGCGGATGGCCCACAATTCCATGCGCAGGTTCGGGTAGTCGCCCGACACATGGATCGCGAAGCCGCCGCTGCTTTGCATCTGCTTCCAGTGCGGTGAGTTGCGGTCCAGTTCGAAATAGCTCGCCCCCGCATAGAATGGCAGCTGCCGCGGCGCGACCGGCAGAGCCCGCACCGCGATCCCTGGCAACTGCGACATCACATGCTCGCGGATATGCTCGACCGCTGCGATCTTCACCTGGCTGGGGAACAGCCGCCGCAGCGTCTCGGCCGGAAGGTCGGCCTGCACCATCAGCACGAAGCTGGTGGCCCGCAGGATCGTGCGGTCGACGATCTGGCCGATCCGGCCCGCGCGCCGCTCCTCCAGAGTGATCTGCACCGCCGTCTCCTCGATGGCGGTGGAGAGCGCCCGGCGCAGGTCGGCGACCACCGGGGCGAAGCTGCGCTGCAGGTCGTCGTGGCGATAGGCCGGGTAGGTTCCGGGCCGTCGCGTCGCCGTGTCGGTATAGGTCGCCAATTCGCCGGCCATCTGCAGCAGCGCGCGATACAGGTCTTCCGGATGCAGGTTGCCGCCATCGGCCCAGTGCGCCAGCAGCGGGTGCCAGCGGTTGACACATTCCAGCAACAGATAGTCCTGCACCTCCGCCGTGCCGCGCGACCCGCCGGCGACCATGCGCGCGGCCAACGCCTCGGCACGTTGGTTGAACATGCCCGTCAGTTCGGCCAGCAGCCCCGCGAGCGGGGGCACCGCGGCACACACCAGCGCGGGCGCGATCCAGTTGCGATCCAGCGTCACTCGCCGGTCTGCCGACACCTCCACCACGCGGGCCAGGCCGATGCACAGGAACCCCGCCCGCTCATCGGTCTCCAGCAGGTAGCGAAGGCGCAGCCGCCCCACCTGCAGGTCGGCCGGCTGGGGGGAGGCGGAATGGGTGTCGTACGCCTCGAACGGATGCAGGTCGTAGCGCCCGTCGCTTGCCCCGACGGCCGCGATCTCCACCGCGCCAGGCTCGCGCACCGGCAGGGCGAGATACACGATCGCGTTGCGCGCCGTCTCCGGCAGGTCCAGCGGCGGCGGCTGGTCGGTCTCGTTTGGCAGCGAGAACGGCGTGCCATCCTCGAACACGCCCGCCGCCTGCGCCAGCGCAAAACGCCCGGTCGCCAGCAGGTCGCGATTCATCGTCATGTCCGTCAGGCCCCAGGGATGGGGCCGCAGCGATGCGGTGCGCTCACGCGACGACGCCTCCAGCCAGCGATCCTGCTGCTGGAAATGTTGCGCGCGCAGGAACATGCCTTCCTGCCAGACCACGCGGTTGGTCCACGTCATGGAGTTGGGCACCTGCGATCGGAGGAGGACAACATTGGCATCATCCATGGTCCCTGTCGCTGACTTCATGCAGGGCTCGTTCATAGGCGCGGGCGAAGGCCTTGCCGAACACGCTGTCGAAGTCGTCGGCCAGTGCGGCGGAAATCTCGCCATGCAGCTTCTCGAACAGCTCGAAGGCGCGCGCTCGTCGTTGCGCGCCCAGCAATCCGCCAGACTTCTCCCCCTCGGCGCGCAACGGCGCGGGATCGAAGCGCTCCACCAGGGCGCGCACCGCGCTTTGCATGGCGGCCATCGTGGCAAGTTCGTGCAGGCGGATATCGCGCAGCGCCTCACCCACCGCCGCCGCCGGCGCCTTGTCGGTCCGCCGCCCGGCGCCCAGCAGGGCTGCCATCGCGTCGTCGTCTCCGGCGGAGAATTTCAGCGGATTGTTGCCCCGCGCGCGGATCATCGTCTGCTCGATGCGGAACTCGCCCTTGATCGCCGCGCGTGCGATCAAGGTCTGGCGCAGGCCGGAAACGAGGGCCCGGAACGCGGCCCCCAAGTGCTCCATCGCGGCCTCGGGATCGGCCGGCCGCGCATCCTCCATCCCCGCCCCGCGCAGGAACGCCGCCAACAGATCAGCTCCACCAGCCGCGGCAGCCGGCCTCGGCACCGGTGGGGCGGATTGCACAGGTGCGACAGGCAGCGCCGGCGCATCCCGCCCGGGCTCGGCAAACGGATCTTCCGGCGCAGAAGGCGGCGACGCGGGTGCCACGGATGCGATGGGCGGCACCGACGCCGGCGACTCCACCGCCTGGGTCGCCGGCCGGCGCACATCGATGTCCCAATCGGCCAGTGGGTCGCCAGCCTTCGGTTGCGGCGCTGCGGCCGCCTCACCGACCGGCTTGGCGAGATCAAGATCCCAGTCGTCCAGGCTGTCGGCCCTCGTTGGTGTCGGCACGCGGAACGACTGCTCGAGTGCCGGTGCGTGGTCAGATTGGGTTGCGGCGCGGAATGCCGCCTCATCCCGTCCGGCTTGCGCCGCCCCGAACGCTTCATCGCCGAAATCCGGCGCCAGGGTCGCCCGCGGCGCATCAAATCCGCCCCCGTGGCCGAGCGGCGAATCACGCTCGAAACCTTGCGGCGAGGGGCGTGCCTGCCCGAACGGGTCATCGCCGAACGGATCGGTGGCGGCTGGCCCGTGTCCGGAACCCTGCCACGCCTCCTCGCTGATCCGAACCTCGATCTCGTACGCGCCAAGCCGCAGCCGATCTCCATCGCGCAGGTCGCGCGGCCCGCCCTGCCCCACCGGATCAGCCTCGCGATTGAGGTAGGTGCCGTTGGCGCTCACATCGGCCAACTGCCAGCCCCCGGAGAGAAACGCTATCACGCAATGCCGGCGGGACAATGTCCGGTCCGGGTCCGGCAGCGTCCAGTTGTTGTCACCGCCCCGGCCGATGCTGAAATCGCCCCCGGGCACCTGGCGCGTCTCCGGCGGAACCGCATCCGGGCAGCGCAAAACCGAGAGTGTCAGCCCCATCGCGTCACGCACCCGACCGGGCCTGGGCGCACGACGCCCAGCCACCCGCCCGTCCTCATTCGCTCCGCAGCCATGGGGCATTCCTCCCGCTGGAGCAAGCTTAGCCAAGACCGACCGGCGCGCGAAGCCTTACCCAACCGACGAATGCTCAATCGGCATCGACTTCACGCGATGGTCATCGCCACCGCGCGCGCGAAACGCTGCGCCGGTCATGTGCCCAGCCCCATCCCCAGCGCCGGCTCCACGTCATCCAGCAGAGGACAGACATAGGGGTTGCCGTCGGTCCGCGCCGCGAAATCGGCCTTCGCCCGGGCCAGCAATTCCGGATCGCGCAACGCATCGGCGGCCGTCGCCGCCATCACCTTGGCCGCATGCACCATGCCCTTGTGCGCGATGCCGCTCTTGCCCTGCGCCGTCAGCTGCCAGGAATGCCCCGGCGTGCCGATGGTATAGGTCGCCCCGCGGATCTGCGCCGTCGGCACCACCCAGGACACATCGCCGACATCGGTCGACCCGATTCCCTGGCCGCCGCCGTTGCTGCCCAGCGGCACGATGCGGTCGCACAGCAGCGTGTCCATGTCCGGCGTGAGCCCGAACCGCAGATGCGCCCCGGCGACGTCATCGGGCCGCAGCGTGGCGCGGATCTCCTCGGCGAGCTTCAGGTCTGCGTCGTCCCACTCCGGCGGACCCAGGTGCATCAGGTTGTCGAACAGCGCCTGTTCCAGCGGCGAATTGCCCAGCAGGTTGGACATGCCGCTGATCGCCTTCCACTCTACCCGCGTCTCGCTCATCAGCGCCGCCCCCTGGGCTATCTTCTTCACCCGCTCCACCAGCCCATTCAGCTCCGGCAGTTCACGGGCGCGCACGATATAGCGGACCACGGCCCTGGACTGCACCACGTTCGGCGCGATACCGCCCGGGTCGATGGTGGCATAGTGGATGCGGGCATCGCTCGGCATGTGCTCGCGCATGTAGTTCACGCCAACATTCATCAGCTCCACCGCATCCAGCGCCGACCGCCCAAGATGCGGCGAGGCCGCCGCATGGCTCGCCCGCCCGGTGAAGGTAAAGTCATACGACACCAGCGCCAGCGAGATCGCCGGATTCACCACGCAGAACGGCGCCGGATGCCCGGACAGGGCGATGTCCACATCCCTGAACGCGCCCTCGCGCACCATGAACAGCTTGCCCGCCCCGCTCTCCTCCGCCGGGCAGCCGTAGTAGCGCACGCGCCCCTTGATCCCCTGGGCCGCCAGCCAGTCCTTCACCGCGGTCGCCGCCAGCATCGCCGCGGAGCCCAGCAGATTGTGCCCGCAGGCATGCCCCGCCGCCTCGCCGGGCCGTGGCCGCTTCTCCGCGATCCCCGCCTCCTGGCTCAGCGCCGGCAGGGCGTCGAACTCGCCCAAGATCGCGATGACCGGCCCCTCGTCACCCGCTTCGCCAATGATCGCGGTCGGGATGCCGGCCACGCCCGTCGTCACACAAAACCCCTGCTGCTCCAGCATCGCCACGTGCTCAGCCGCCGATCGGTGCTCCTGGTAGCCGAGCTCCGGCATCTCCCAGACGCGATCGGCCAGACCGATGAACTCCTCGCGGTGGTTGTCCACCAGGGTCCAGACCTGCTCCGTGTTCCGTTCGTTCACAGCACCACCCGTCCGATATTGCCGTCGATGGTGATCTTGGTCCCCATTGCCTCCGACAGTTTCGCCAGGTGGGGCAGGATGTCCTCGTCCTCCGAAAGCCGCGGCGTGCCACGGCGGGAGCGCGCGACGCCAAAGCCCAGTTCCACCGGGATCAGCTCGATCAGGTTCGCCTCGTCTCCCACCATGTTCCAGCGCGCGAGTACCGATTTCCACGCCCAGGGATCGGCGGCGAAACCCTTGGTATTCGAGTCCGACCTTTTGTCGATCGCGTCGGCCACGTTCTCGGTCAGGCCCATCTGGAACTTGTCGTAGAAATCCTGCGGCAGATGCGGGATCGTCTCGTTGTGAAAGATGAAGTTGCCGAGAGAATGAAAGATCGGCCGCTTCCGGTACACCTCGATGCCGCGCAGCACGTGGGGCCCGTGGCCGATCACCGCGTGCGCCCCGGCATCGATGCAGGCGCGCGAGAAATCCACCAGGAATCCCGCCGGCACCGCCTTGTCGATGCCAAGCGCCTCATGGGCATGCAGGCTGACCAGCACGTAGTCGCCCTGCCGCCGTGCCAGCGAGATGCCCGCCAGGGTGCGCGCAACATCTGCCTTGTTGGCCTCGGTCACGCTCCCGGCTGGGCCTTCCTTGAAGGCATGGCCACCGAACAGCACCGTGCCCGCCTCTGGCGCCTTCCCGAACCCGGCTTTCACCCGCATCTTGTGCCCGTCATTGACCCCGCTCGCCTCGGCCATCGCCTCCAGCGCCGCAAGCTGCTCGCGTGGCAGCGTGTAGGTGGTCGTGAAGCGCAAGGGGTTGATGCCCGGCCGCCCCGCCATGTCCGGCCGCTGCTGCCCGGCCGGCGAGGCCTCGTGGAACGTCGAGCAGATGCCGATCAACGCCACCCGCCCCTGCGGGCATTCCAGGTACTGCGGCGCCGCAGCTTCGGCGAGATTCCGTCCCACCCCGGCATGAACGATCCCCGACCGGTCCAGCGCCGCCGCCGTAGCGGCAATGCCGTCATACCCGTAGTCGAGCGTATGGTTGTTCGACCAGGTCAGCATGTTGAAGCCCAGCGACTGCAGGTCGCCGATCACGCCCTCCGGCGCGCGGGCCCAGGTGCCGCCGCTGACCGCGAAGGGGAAGGCATCGCCGGGCGTCAGCACCTCGAAGTTCGTAAAGCGCGCGTCGGCATCGCGCACCACGTCGGCAAGCTGCCAAAGTGCCTCCGATGACGCCAGCCGACGGGTGATGAAGCTGTCGCCGGTGGCGACGAAACGCATGGGGGGGAGCGACATGGGGACTCCAGGTTAGGCCGGCGGAGTGTAGCGCGCGCCCAGACCCCGGCAAGGCGTTGGCAACCCCGCCACCACACCACGCAAAAGCAGCGAAACCATCGGGAGCCGGCCATGACCGGCATATGGAATCGCTATGACCGCACCGCCGCCCGCATCCACGGCGCACCGTGTGCCCGCCCGCCTGGTCCCCTTCGGCACCGTGCCGCTGCCGGCGGACGGCGCCCGCGTCGCCGGGCTGGAACACTGCGCCACAACGCTGG
>Ga0105050_10007075_pt1 | contig 13589 bp, 7 predicted proteins | sample FRY01_FD_78088 | JGI IMG/M metagenome (GOLD analysis project Ga0105050, IMG submission 78088) | Freshwater microbial communities from Lake Fryxell liftoff mats and glacier meltwater in Antarctica - FRY-01 | ecosystem: Environmental > Aquatic > Freshwater > Ice > Glacier meltwater ... | reverse complement strand
CGGCGGCATCCAGACCACCGGCCAGCATCGCCTTGGCCGCCGACGTGTCCCAACCGGCATACCGCGCGGCCCGGGCGGTTTCCAAAGCGCCATCTTCCAACAAAGCCGCCGCACTTTTCAGCGCGCGCGCGCAAGTGTCCATCCCGCCGACATGGGCGAGGATAAGGTCTTCGGCATCAAGGCTTTGACGCCGCACTTTGGCATCAAAATTGGTGCCACCAGTGGTATAACCTCCGGCTTTCAGGATTTCGTAAAACGCCACGGCCTTTTCGGCGTGGTTGTTCGGGAACTGGTCCGTATCCCAGCCGGACTGGTAATCGTTACGGTTCATGTCGATGGATCCGAAAATGCCCAAGGCCGCCGCAAGGCCGATTTCATGTTCAAACGAGTGACCGGCCAGAATGGCATGACCCTGTTCGATATTGGTCTGGACCTCTTTCTCAAGCCCGAACTCTTTCAGAAAGCCGTAAACCGTCGCCACATCGTAATCGTACTGATGCTTGGAAGGTTCCTGCGGTTTCGGCTCGATCAGGATTGCGCCTTTGAAGCCGATCTTGTGCTTGTATTCGACGACCTGTTGCAGGAACCGCCCGGCATGTGCCCGTTCGGCCTTGAGGTCGGTATTCAGTAGGGTTTCATAGCCTTCGCGCCCGCCCCACAACACATAATTCTGGCCGCCAAGTTTCATCGTGGCGTCCATGTTGGCCTTCACCGTCGCTGCGGCATAGGCGTAGACATCCGGGTCCGGGTTGGTCGCGGCACCCGACATCCAGCGGCGATTGGAGAACATGTTGGCAGTGCCCCACAAAAGCTGCGTCTTGTGGGTTGCCTGCTTTTCACCAAGATAATCAACGATTTCGTCCAGGTTGCGCTTTGATTCCGCAAAGGTCGCCCCCTCGGGGCGGATATCGGCATCGTGAAAGCAGTAGAAGGGTGCACCGAGGATATCGAACATCTCGAACGCCACATCGGCCTTCAGTTTCGCAAGCGCGATGCTGTCGCCGAACCACGGGCGCTCAAACGTCTGGCCGCCGAACGGGTCGCCTCCGGGCCATGCGAAGCTGTGCCAGTAGGCCACGGCAAAACGCAGATGATCCTCCATCCGCTTACCGAGGATCACCTCATCCGGGTTGTAGTGGCGAAAGGCATATTCGTTGGTGCTGGCTTCGCCTTCGTATGCGACGACGGGGATGCCTTTGAAAAAGTCGGTCATGTCAGTTCCTTGATGGCGGATTGTGCGGCGCGGTAGCGGGCAAAGCCCGCATCAAACGCGGCCGTCAGATTTCGGACGGGTTCAAAGATTTTGGCAATCGGGGGGAGGCCTGCAATTTCCGCCCCGGCCCCGGTCGCTGCCATGATGGCAAGACGGGCCGCGCCAAACGCGCCACCGAAATCGCCCGCCGCCGGCAGTTGCACAGCCACGTCCAACGCGGTCGCTATGGATTGCAGCCAGTAGTCGGACCGTGATCCGCCCCCCACGGCGATAAGCCTTTCCAGCTTGGTGCCCGTGGCAGCCAGCGCGTCGCGGCTGTCGCGGATGGCGAAGGTCACCCCTTCCAGCACGGCGCGGGTGCCTGCGGTGCGGTCGGTTGCGTGCTCCAGCCCAAGGAAAGCCCCGCGGATCGCAGCATCATTCAGCGGCGTCCGCTCACCGCCCAGATACGGCAGGAACAGCGTCTTGCCGGGCGCTTGCAGGGCGCCAAGACCACCCGTCAGGCTTGCGGCATCCTGCCCGACCAGCCCGGCATACCAGTTCAGCGCATCGGTTGCCGCCAGAATGACACCCATCTGGTGCCACGCCCCCGGCAGCGCGTGGCAGAAGGTATGAACCGCCGTTTCGGGTGCTGGCCGGTAGCCGTCATTGGCTGCGAACAGCACGCCCGAAGTGCCAAGCGACACGAACGCCTCGCCTGCCCTTACCACGCCCACGCCAACCGCCGAGGCCGCGTTGTCGCCACCGCCACCCGCCACGACCACACCCGCAGGCAGGCCCCAACGCCCCGCCAAAGCAGCGCGAAGGGTTCCCGACACGTCCGACCCTTCAACCAGCCGGGGCAATTGATCACGGCCAAGCGCGGTCGCTGCCAACAGATCGTCCGACCAGTCACGCCTGCCGGTATCGAGCCAGGATGTTCCCGCCGCATCCGACATTTCGGCCACATGCTCGCCCGTCAGCCACAGGCGCAGATAATCCTTCGGCAGCAGAACCTTGGCCACCTTTTCCCAGATGCGCGGCTCGTGGGCATGGACCCACAGCAGTTTCGGAGCGGTAAAGCCGGGGAATACGATGTTGCCGGTAATGCGCCTGAACTGCGGGTCACCATCAAGTTCGGCTGCTTCCTCATGGCTGCGGGTGTCATTCCACAGGATGCAGGGGCGCAGCACCTCGTCCGCCGCATCCAGCAGCGTAGCCCCGTGCATATGCCCCGACAGACCTATGCCGCGCACCGATCCCAGGCCATGCACGGAAAGACTGTCCATCACTGCTTCTGCTGCCGCGATCCAGTCGGCGGGGGATTGTTCCGACCACCCTTCCGCTGGGCGCTGGACGGTCAGCGGGGCCACAGCCTCGGCCAGAACGCGCTGATCGTCGTCGATCAGAATACCCTTGAGGCCGGATGTGCCCAGATCAAGCCCGATATACATCACGCGGCCTTGGCGGGGGATTTGCCCAGAATGATCATCCCGAGGATATCGTCATCGGTCACGTCGTTCACGTTCACCGTGCCGACCAACTGGCCATTCTTCATCACGGACGCGCGGTCGCACAGTTTCATCACCGCATGAATATCGTGTTCAATCAGGAAGATGCCCAGACCCTGGCGTTTCAGTTCCTGAATAAGCTCCGCCACCATCTGCGTTTCCTGCGGGCCAAGCGCGGCGGTCGGTTCGTCCATGATCAGGATCCTGGCGTTGAAATAAACCGCACGCGCGATGGCAACCGACTGGCGCTGCCCGCCGGAAAGCGCCGACACCGGCACGTTGAACTTGCGGAAGTTCGGGTTCAGCCGTGCCATGATCTTGCGCGTCTCCGCCTCCATCCGGGCATCATCGACGAAGCCCATCGGCGTGACCAACTCGCGCCCCAGAAACAGGTTCGACGCCGCGTTCAGGTTATCGGCGAGTGCCAGCGTCTGATAGATCGTCTCGACGTTGTGGCCGCGGGCGTCGCGGGGATTGGTGATTTCCACCTTCTCGCCGCTGATGTAGATCTCGCCGCTGTCGGCCTGATAGGCGCCCGACAGGCATTTGATCAGCGTCGATTTTCCCGCCCCGTTGTGGCCCAGCAAGCCCACAACCTCGCCCGCATGAAGGTCTATGGTGACGTTATCCACCGCGCGGATGCCACCGAACGAAATCGAGATGTCGCGCAGTTCGACCAGAGGTGTTCCTGTGTTTGCCATGATCCCGCCCCCTTATTTCACGCCAGAGCGTTTGCGGTATTGAATGTCGATCCACACGGCGAGGACCAGCACAAAGCCGACCACGATGTTCTGGAACGGCGCGTCCACACCCACCATCGCCATGCCCGATTGCAGCGATTGCATGATGACCGCGCCCAGAATGGCGCCGTAAACCGTGCCAACGCCGCCCGCCAAAGCCGTACCGCCGATAACGGCGGCTGCAATCACGCGCAATTCGTCCAGCGTGCCGATGTCGAGCGAGTGGTTCGACAGACGCGCCGAAGCAATTGCCGCCGAAAGCCCGCACAGCCCACCCATGAGCGCGAAGATCTTGACCGTCAGCAGACGCGTGTTGATGCCCGACAGTTCAGCCGCATCGGGGTTGCCGCCGGTGGCAAAGATATAGCGGCCAAGGCGGGTGCGGGCGGCCATCACCGTCAGGATCAGCGCCACCACGATCAGAATCAGAACCGAAATCGGCACACCGTAGGCTTGGGTGTAACCTTCCGGCATCACCTCACCACGCGCATCGAAGATGCGTTTCAGGCGGGCCGCCGGCACAAGGTTGGAATTCAGCAGCCACACCAGCCCGAGGATCAGTGCAACCGCAATGCCGGTCATCGTGGCTTCGGCCCAGACGGGTTTCACCGCAAAGCCGTGGCGTTCCTTGGATCGGCGCGCCTGCCAGATGGCATATGCGGCGGCCAGGGCGGCCACGCCGCCGATGACCCACGAGAACGTCGCCCCAAGGGTGCCGTTGCTGCCGCCAAGCATCAGGAACGTGCCGTCCAGCGGGCCAACAGTCTGGCCTCCGGCGACGAAATAGGCAACGCGGCTCCAGATCAGCAACCCGCCGAGGGTCACGATAAAGCTGGGGATTTTCTGATAGCCGATCAGCCAGCCCTGAAAGCCGCCGACGGTCACGCCGGTGGCAATACCCACAAGAACCGCAATCGGCGCGGTCAGCGGGTGTTCAAGACCAAGGCCAAAGGCATTTGGCAGCACGCTGGTTTGCAACACAGCCATGACTGCGGAACACAGCGCGAGGATGGAACCGACCGACAGGTCAATATGGCGTGTGACGATCACAAAGACCATACCGGCCGCCATAAGCGCCACGCTGACAGTCTGGATCGCAATGTTGAACGTGTTCTGCGGCACAAGGAACCGCCCGGCCCCCAGCCATGCAAAGGGGTTCAGCACAAATTCGGGAAGCGCACGAATGCCTGTCCACATCTGAAAAGCAAGGCAGATCACCAGAAACGCACCGACCATGCCCAGCAGGCGCGTGTCGATTTCCAGCGTTTGCAGAAAGCCGCGTTTCTGTTCGGTCTGTGGGGAATGGGTTTTGGATGCCGCCTGGGTCATATCCGGTCCTTCAATGAAAGGATGATCCGCGTGGGCCGCGCGGATGGCAGACGCCCCGGCACCTGGCCGGGGCGTTGCAGCAAGTATCAGATCAGTTGCAAGGCGCCGGGCCGGCGGTCACGCCCTGGCACAGCACTTCCTTGGTGATCCAGCCCGCATCAACGACAACCGACAGATTGTCCTTGGTGATGGCGACAGGCTTCAGGAACACCGAGTTCATCTCGTTCCCGCCGGGTGTGGTGAACTTCTGCGCGCCGGGTATGGCGTCGATCGCAGTGCCGCCGGCCAATGCAAGTGCGACTTCCGCAGCGTTCTTGCCAAGCTCGCGGGCATCTTTCCACACCGAAACGGTCTGCGTGCCGGCAGCCACACGGTTCAGCGCGGCAAGATCGCCGTCCTGACCCGACACCGGGATGCCTTGCAAACCCTGCGCCGTGAGTGCCGCAACCACGCCACCGGCGGTGCCGTCGTTCGACGCGACAACCGCATCAACTGCGTTCGAGGTCTCGGTCAGGATCTGCTCCATGTTGCGCTGTGCGTTCGCGGGCAGCCAGCCATCGGTATAGGCTTCGCCAACGATCTTCACGTCGCCCGCATCAATCGCGGCTTGCAGCACTTCTTGCTGACCGCCACGCAGAAAGTCAGCGTTCGGGTCGGTGTTGGCGCCTTTGATCATGACGTAATTGCCCTTGGGCGCAGCCGCCAGAACCGCAGCCGCCTGCATCCGGCCCACTTCGACGTTGTCGAAGGTCAGATAGAATGCGCGCGGGTCTTCGATCAGGCGGTCATAGGCCACAACCGGAATACCGGCATCGGCAGCTGCCGACACGGCGGGAACCACGGCGGCGGTGTCCTGACCGAGGATGATCAGCGCGTTCACGCCCTGGGCGATCAGCGATTCAACATCAGACAGCTGCTTGGACGCGGACGCCTGCGCATCAGCCGACACATAGGTTGCACCAGCGGCTTCAAGCGCTGCCTTGATCGCGGCTTCGTCGGTTTTCCAACGCTCTTCCTGGAAGTTCGACCAGCTGACGCCAACGGTCATCGCTGCATGGCTTTCCGCAAAGGCTGCGGTCGAAAAACCAACTGTGGCAATCACAGCCGCCAGAATGGGGTTACGCATGTTTATCCTCCCTATGGATGCGGCCAGCGAATGGCCGGTCCGGCGGATTCGCCGACACGGCGCGAAATTGCCGCGAATAAATTCAGTTGTCAAAATAAAAATGATGCTTCAAGCTGTAAACGAGAAGATTTCCTTGCAGATTTCGCCGCTGCGCAGCAATTATTGGGCAGTCAGCGATAATATGCCCGTGTTTTTAGTTTGGAGACCGAAGAAATGATGCTGCGCACTCAGGCCTTGTCGCCCGCCGATATGGCGCAGGGCTGCGGGCCACTGATCCCGCCTTTGTCCGACACGCTGCGGCCTATGCGCCAGCAGGTTTTCGAACGGGTGCGCGCAGCGGGGCAGATTGCGCGGGTGCAGGTGGCCAAAGATCTGGGAGTCAGCCCGGCGTCGGTAACCACCATCATGTCGGAACTGATCGAGGCCGGGCTGATCGAGGAAACCGCAGCGCCGCGTGAAGGCGATAACGTGCGCGGGCGGCCCGCCGTGGCGCTTGGCGTGCGACCCGGTGCGCACCGTGTGGCGGGGATGAAGCTGTCGGACCGCGAACATACGGCGGTGATCGTTGATTTCGCAGGCAATCTGATCGCCGATGACGTGATCCCCCGCCGCCCCGGTGCAATGTCGGTGGCGGAAATGCTGGATACGATCGAAGCGCTGCTGGACCGCATCTGCGCCAAGGCGGGCATCACGCGGCACAATCTTTCGGCGGTCGGCATCGGCGTTCCGGGTTTCGTGGATTGTGAGGCGGGCATGGTGGAATGGTCCTCCACCCTGAATGAGCGCCGGGTGCCGCTGGCCGCAGCGGTACAGGCACGACTGCAATTGCCGGTCAGCATCGACAACGACGCCAATTTGGTGGCGTTGGCGGAACTGTGGTTCGGGGCGGGGCGCAGGCTTTCCGATTTCGCGGTGGTGACGATTGAACACGGCGTCGGCATGGGCCTTGTCTTGAATCACCGCATCTACCGGGGTGCGCGCGGGCTGGGCATGGAGCTGGGCCACACCAAGGTGCAACTTGACGGCGCGCTGTGCCGCTGCGGGCAGCGCGGTTGTCTGGAGGCATATGTCGCTGACTATGCTTTGGCGCGCGAGGCAACGACGGCGCTGAACTGGGCGCACAAGGACGGACAGAGCATCGCCGTATTGCTGGAAAGCCTTTATGACCACGCCAAAGCCGGCAACGGGGCCGCACGGTCGATCTTCCGGCGGGCGGGGCGGTATCTGGCGGTGGGATTGTCCAATGTCATCAACTTGTTTGACCCCGCGCTGATCATCCTGTCGGGCGAAAGAATGCGTTACGATTACCTCTACGCCACCGAAACACTGGCCGAGATGGAAAATCTGACCATCGCCACCGGGCGGCCCCGACCACCCATTGAAATCCATGCCTGGGGTGATTTGCTATGGGCGCACGGCGCGGCGGCGCTGGCGCTTTCGGCGGTCAGCGAAGGGTTGCTGTCACCCGCGCGGGAGTTGGCGGCGCAATAGGCGCTGATCCGCGCAAAACCCGAAGCCGGGTTTCAACCAGCCGGGAAAGTGGTGTGAGGCCAGGCCCCCGCGCATTGCCCCTTCTGGGTCAACCTGCAATAATCATGTGTGTGTGTGCAGTTTCGGGGGTGGGCGTGGCCGGATTTCGTGCAGGGTCTTTGATTGGTCTATCCGCCTGTTTCGGGGTTGCGCTGATGTCCGCAACTCCTGTGGCGACTGCTTTGGAAACGCTGGACTTCAAAGTGTCGGGTGGTGACAGTGCGCTTGCGAAAGACCTGCGCGCCGCGTCGCTTCTGGTTTCAGCACAAACCGAAGGCACAACCGAAGCGCAGGATCTGTTTGGTGCGGCACGGGCAGAATATGGCCGTCTGGTCGGGGCGCTTTATGCCCAGGGCCATTATTCACCGGTGATCCGTATTCTGATCGACGGGCGCGAGGCGGCAAGCATTGCCCCGCTGAACGCGCCTGCAACGATCAACCGGATCGAGGTTCTGGTCGAGCCCGGCCCGGTCTTTCAGTTCAGCCGCGCGAATATCACCCCACTGGCGCCAAAAACCGAACTGCCTGCCGACTTTGCCGTGGGGCAGACGGCCCGCAGCGACCTTGTACGCGAGGCTGTGACCGTGGCGGTGGATGGCTGGCGCGGTATCGGGTTCGCGAAAACCGCCATCACCGGGCAGAACGTCATCGCCGATCATGCGCGCAGCACGCTCGCCGCGGATGTCACGCTGAACCCCGGTCCGCGACTTCGCTTTGGCACGCTGACCATCAGCGGCCAACAGCGCATGAAGGAGCGCCGCATCCGCAAGATTGCGGGCCTGGCGGAAGGCGAGGTTTACTCGCCCGGGGAACTGAACCGCAGCGCCGACCGCCTGCGCCGGACGGGTGTGTTCAGTTCCGTCACGCTGACCGAGGATGAACGGGTCACCCCGCCCGACCTGCTGGGCATCACCGCGACCGTGGTGGAACAAAAACCGCGCCGCTACAGCTTTGGCGCCGAGCTTGCCAGCTTTGAAGGGCTGACGCTGACCGGAAGCTGGCTGCACCGCAACCTGTTGGGCGGGGCGGAACGGTTGACCCTGAACGGCGAAATTGAAAATCTGGGTGCACAGAACAGCGGTGTGGACTATATTCTTGGCGTCACGCTGGACCGGCCTGCGACGCTGTCGCCCGATACCACGTTAGGTTTCCATGTGGATCTGGAGCGGCTGGACGAAGATGGTTACCTGTCAACGGGTGGGGCCGTCGGCGCAACATTTTCGCATATTTTTTCCGACCAGATCACCGGAACGGTCGGCATCGAATACGGATACGCCAAGGTTGAAGATGTGACCGGCGAGTCCACTTTCCGCCAGCTGGCTCTGCCGGTCGGTGCGATCTGGGATACCCGCGATGAAAAGCTGGACGCAACCGACGGCTATTTCGTCGAAGCGACCGCGACGCCGTTCCTTGGCTTTGGCAACACTGATTCCGGCGCGCGGCTGAGCGTGGACGGGCGTGCTTACCGAAGCTTTGGCGACGCGCGGCGGGTGACCTTTGCAGGCCGGGTGCAGGCGGGCACGGTTCTGGGCACCAACCTTCGCACGACGCCACGCGATTACCTGTTCTACTCGGGCGGTGGCGGGACGGTGCGGGGGCAACCCTACCAGTCGCTTGGCATCCCGCTGGACACATCCGCCGACCCCGACCTGATCGGCGGCATGGCATTTTTGGCGGCATCGCTGGAGGTGCGGGCCAAAATCACGCAAAAGATCGGGATAGTGGGATTTGTCGATGCGGGCAGCGTCGGCGGACAGGATTTTTTTGATGATCTGGGCGGCTGGCATGCAGGCGCGGGTCTTGGCCTGCGTTATGACACCGGTTTTGGCCCGATCCGGCTGGATGTTGCGGCCCCGGTAGGCGGAAATACCGGCGACGGTGTGCAAATTTATGTGGGCATAGGACAATCATTCTGATGTTTCGTATTTTCCTGATCCTGTGGCTGGTCCTGCCCTTCGCTGCTTTCGCGCAAGAGGACGACCGCGGCTATCTGACCGCGTTTCTGGAAGACAACCTTTCGGGCGCGGGCCGTCAGGTTGTGGTGACGGGGTTTGAAGGCGCGCTGTCATCCAGGGCGAAAATTGCGGAATTGACCATTGCCGATGCGCAAGGCATCTGGCTGACCCTGCGCGGGGTGGAACTTGACTGGAACCGTTCTGCCCTGCTCCAGGGTCAGGTCTCGGTGAATGCGCTGACAGCGGCCGAGATTATCGTGGCCCGCCCGCCGGTGATGGAAAGCGACATGCCTTCGCCCGAGGCCCGGGCCTTCGCTTTGCCCGAACTGCCGGTGTCGATTGAAATCGGGCGACTGGCCGCCGACCGTCTGGAACTTGGCGCGCCGGTTTTGGGAACCGCGCTGGAGGCGACGCTGGAGGCGGTGGTGCTGTTGTCCGGCGGCGAAGGCGGTGCCACACTGACGCTGGAGCGGACCGATGACGGGCCTGCGGGCCGTGCGGTGCTGAACGTCAGTTATGCGAATGAAACCCGGGTGTTGCTACTGGATCTGGACGCGTCGGAAGAGGCGGGCGGCATTGCCACAACGCTGCTTGGCCTGCCCGGCGCGCCCGCACTCGATCTGAAAATCGCAGGCACCGGACCAATTGACGATTACACCGCAGATGTAAGTCTCGCGACCGATGGCGTGGACCGTCTGGCAGGCAGTGTTCATCTTCAATCCAACCCCGACACCGGGCAACGTTTCAGCGCCCAACTTGCCGGCGATGTCGTGCCGCTGTTTGTGCCGGAATATGCCGAATTCTTCGGCCCCGATGTTCGGCTGGATACCGAAGGCGCGCGCGATGCCACCGGGCGGCTGGACCTGAGCCGGCTGTCGCTGGTCACCCGGGCGCTGACGTTGGAGGGTGAGCTGATGCTGGCCCCCAATGGCATTCCGGAAAAGGCCAGCCTGTCCGGGCGTGTGGCGCTGGCCGACGGGTCGCCTGTGCTGTTGCCGTTGATCACAGATCAGGAAACCCGCATTCAGGGCGCTGACTTGTCCATCAGCTATGACGCGACGCAGGGTGAAGGCTGGATTGGCAGAGCCAGGATAACCGGACTGGACCGCGCCGATTTTGCCGCCGATCTGGTAGAACTGACGGGTTCGGGCCGTATCCGGCAAGGGGTGCGGGCGCTGATCGGTGGGACACTGGCGTTTTCCGCCACCGGGCTGCGCCCTGCTGATCCGGCGCTGTCCGAAGCGTTGGGGTCTGAAGTGACCGGCGATGCCACGCTGTTTTGGGAAATGGGCGGCGATGGCTTGCGCATTCCGCGCATATCGCTGGCCGGGCAAGGTTATGCCGTGCAGGCCGCGGGCGGGTTTGACGGGCTGGACAGCGGTCTGGCCGTAAAGGGCCGCGCGACCGCACAGGTGACCGATCTGTCGCGCATGGCGGCGCTCGCCGGGCAGCCTCTGGCGGGCAGCGCGGTGATCGCCGTGACCGGCGAAGCCGCACTGCTGACGGGCAGTTTCGACGTTGAGGCGGACGTGACCGGCACCGCTCTGGCTATTGGCCAGCCAGAAGTAGACGGGTTGCTGCGCGGCACATCGCGCATACAAGTGTCGGCGCTGCGTGATACTGCGGGAACCTTGTTGCGCGCTTTGGATGTGACAGCAGGCAGCCTCAAGGCGAAAGCCTCGGGCCGGGTCGCGACGGCAGGGAGCGATATTTCCGCCGATCTGGCCTTTGGTGACCTGTCGGTTCTGGGGTCGGCATACCGTGGCGCGCTGACCGGGCAGGCGCGTTTCACCGGCACGTTGGATGCGGGGCAGATCAGCCTTGAAGCGGATGGCGACGGTATTGGCATTGGTATCCCCGAAGTGGATATTCTGCTCCGCGGCCCGTCAGAGATCCGGCTGACGGCGGGGCTGGACAACGGTGCACTTGACCTGCGTGAAGCGAAAGTGAATGCCGCGACTTTGGCCGTCAGCGCGACCGGGCGACTGGCGACCAAAGGCAGCGATCTGACCGCTGATCTGGCGTTTTCCGATCTTTCGGTGTTGGGTGGGCGCTATCGAGGCGCGTTGAATGCAAAGGCAAACTTTAAGGGCACCACGGATCAGGGGCGTCTGACCGCCGAAGCTACGGGTGACGGCCTTGCCATCGGGCAGACCGAGGCGGACCGCCTGCTCGCCGGCCGCAGCACGCTGGCTGTCGCGCTGAATATCGACAACGGCCGGATCAAGATTGATCAGGCTCGCCTGATCAATCCTCAACTGGCAGTGGACGCGACCGGCACAGTGGACGGTGCCGAACGTCAGCTGAACCTTACCGCGCGCCTCGCCAATCTGGCGCTGCTGCTGCCTGAATTTCCGGGCGCGCTGACCGTCAGCGGCACGGCCGGGGATGACGGATCAGGCTACACGCTGGATCTGCGCGCCCAGGGGCCTGGCCAGATTGACCTGCGCAGCACCGGACGGCTGGCCACGGATTTCGGGTCGGCTGATCTGACGGTCGCAGGGTCGGCGCAAGCGGCACTTGCCAACGCTTTTTTGACGCCACGTACCGTGACCGGCCCCCTGCAAATCGATCTGAGGTTGAACGGGCCGCTGCAACTGTCATCGTTGACAGGCCGCGTGACGCTTGTGGGTGGCCGCGTTGCCGATCCTGATTTCGGGCTGGCGTTGCAAGACACTTCACTGACCGCCGATCTGTCGGGCGGGCGGGCGCAGGTTGCGGGCAACGCCACGGTAAGCGCGGGCGGTGTGCTTTCGGTCGCGGGGGGTATTGGGTTGGCGGCACCCTTCAACGCCGATCTTGCCGTGACGATCGGCCGCGCGGTGCTGAAAGACCCCGAACTGTTCCTGACGCGTGCCAGCGGCACAGTGACACTTCAGGGCCCGCTGACCGGCGGCGCACAGATTGCCGGGCGCGTGGCGCTTGAGGAAACCGAACTGCGCATCCCGTCCACCGGGCTTGGATCTGCGGGGGCGCTGCCGGACCTGCGCCATGTGAATGAACCGCGCGATGTGCGCACGACACGCCTGCGGGCCAACCTGATCGAGACGGCAGCGGCTGGCGCTTCCGGCGGCCGCCGCCCCTTCGGCATCGACCTGACAATTTCCGCCCCGAATCGGGTGTTCATTCGCGGGCGCGGGCTGGATGCTGAACTTGGTGGCGAGTTGCGGCTGACTGGCACTACCAATGCGGTGGTTCCCAGCGGTGCCTTCAACCTGATCCGCGGGCGGCTGGAGATTTTGGGACGGCGGCTGGATCTGAGCGAGGCATTGTTGCAGATGGAGGGTGATTTCAACCCGTTCATCCGCATCGTCGCATCGAATGAAAGCGACGGCATCGTCAGTTCGGTCGTGATTTCGGGCGAGGCGACAGAGCCGGAGGTCAGTTTCACCTCAAGCCCCGAACTGCCCGAAGAAGAGGTGCTGTCACGCCTGCTGTTCGGGCGCGAATTGATGTCGCTTTCGGCGTTGCAGGCGGCACAGCTGGCAGGCGCTGTGGCAACATTGGCCGGGCGCGGCGGTGACGGGGTGATCGGCAAACTGCGCAAAGGGTTCGGGCTGGATGACCTTGATCTGACAACCAATGAAGAAGGCGAAACGTCGCTGCGGGCGGGAAAGTACATTTCCGCCAATACCTACACCGAGGTCGAAGTGAATCAGCAGGGCCAAAGCCAGATTAACCTGAACCTGGACATCACGCCCAACATAACACTGCGCGGCAGCACGGGAACGGATGGCCAGGCAGGTCTGGGGATTTTCATCGAGAAGGATTACTGACGCATTCCGCGTATTCCCAACAAAAGCGAATACCGGTCAAACCGGGCATTCGGTGTCACTTTTCGGCTTCGCGTCTTGCATTCGCGGCCATTTCCGCATCGACCGCCGCCCCCAGCAGCACCGCATAGGCACTTAGATACAGCCACATCAGCAAGGCGACCACGGCACCGATGGAACCGTAAACTTCGTTGTAACTGTTGAAATTAGCCAGGTAAATCACCAGTCCGCGCGACACCAGGGCCCACAGAACCACCGCCAGCAGCAAACCACGGGTGAACATCGGGCGACGTGCGTCTTTCGGGCGGTTCGGGCCAAGCCGGTAAACCAGCCCCACCCCGAACACCACGATCAGCAGGCCAAGAGCGACGTTCGCAAGCTCCAGCGCCTGTGCGGTTGCGCGCCCGAGCGGCAAAAAGGCAATAACCAGCGG
>Ga0105050_10007070_pt1 | contig 13597 bp, 17 predicted proteins | sample FRY01_FD_78088 | JGI IMG/M metagenome (GOLD analysis project Ga0105050, IMG submission 78088) | Freshwater microbial communities from Lake Fryxell liftoff mats and glacier meltwater in Antarctica - FRY-01 | ecosystem: Environmental > Aquatic > Freshwater > Ice > Glacier meltwater ... | reverse complement strand
TGCTGTTGCGCCGGTTTGGACTGCATCCTCGCCCTGTAACTCCGCGAGCGCAGCGCCTTCCACCCCGGCTTCGAGGGCGCGGCGACCTGTCCTGCCTGTGCTTCTGCCGACTGCTTGCAGAGACCGAGCCATAATCGTCTTCGCCTGTGTCTCTACCACCGGTGTGGCCGCGCGCCCGACGCTCGCGGCCCGAAACGGTGCACGACCAGTTAGGATAGTGCCCACATCGCCAGCAAACTCACCCACAGCCGTTGCAATAGGCGCTTGTTCCTGAAAACGGCGGTCGGCGTCCTGTTCCGCCGCCCTGCCCCGCTGGAATGCGCCACGGATACCCACATCCCCGGCCCCGCCAATGACAGCCCGCGCTGCGTCGGGGATACCCAAGATGCCACGACTGGACATCGCGTTCACGACCTGTCCCGCCGTGCTTGCCGCGCCGCCTATCACGTCGCCCGCGACATCCGCACCGGCGCGGAAACCAGCCCGCACATCCTGCCCGGTAGGCGCAACCCTGGTATTGCGAACGCGACCAGCGGACGCAGTGGGATCAATGGCACCGCCCGTCAACATGGATATCCCGCGCGATATCAATTCAAGAGGATCAGGCACGGCGGATGCAAGCGGCAAGCGTTCGTCGTCAATGCGGCGCGGGGTGACAGCCTCGAACAACGCTTGAGGGAGATCCGCCACGTTATCGACAAACCGGTTTGCTCCGCCGCGAAGAACAGCCGCCGCGCTCGAAACATCCTGTTGAGGAACGCCGAAGTCGCTCTTGCCCTCACGGTTTACCTGTTGCTGCGGCGTCCGTGTCCTTGCGCCGCGAGCGCGGGTAAAGAGATCAGCAGCGGTATGACTGCTGTTCCCGCCACGCCGAACCCGCGCAGAAAACAATTCAGCGGCTGTGGCCATCACTGCCCCATCATTTGTTGAAGTTCCGCACGAACTTCCGCACGGGTCATATTGTTCTCACGCATCATCTGCTGAATATCAGCCTCGGTAATCGGCTGGCCGTACCCTAACGCGGCACCCGCTCGTTCCATGAAACCACTCACCGGCTTGGTGTCTCCCTCCGTCGGCTCCTCCTGCTGCTGATCTGCCGTGTCGTCACCAAGATCAGGCGCTCGCCCTTGCTGGATGCGCTCTAGGTTGCCAAGGCCCCTGCTGACGAGTGCGCGCAAGTCCTGAAACTTCGAACGCGCCACTTCGGCGGTGTCCGGGAGCGGAAACGTTCGCGGTATCAGGCCTTCCATGCGCGCTAAGTCAGTGTCACTAAGTGCCCCCGTCGATCCGAACGTGCGGCCAAGCTGCGAGATTGTACCTTGTGCCAGATCACTAAACTGGCTGACCCTCGGGTCGTCCTGACTGAGCATTTCAAAAAAGTGATCAACGGCTGCTTCGGCACGGTTCATGAACCCTGGTTCCACATTGGAGAAAATACCGTCTTCGCCGTCGCCTCCCAGCGCCAGCGTCTCAAGCTGGTCTATAACCGCGGTCGCCGATTCTGCGCTTTCAATCGCCTTTCTCTCGTCGCTCGAAAGCACAACGGCTCCGGCATCGCGGGCCTGACTGAACGTGGTCCCAATCGGCGGCGTTGAACCATCAGGCATCCTGATATCGTCAAGTTGCGGCACGGGTATCGGCTCGTTGAGCTTTTCGCCAATGTTTACCGTAGTCCCGCCACCGCCTGCGAGGCGGAATACCTCGTCGTTTGTGAGGGGTCGACCAATGCGCGCCTCGACGGCGCTGGCTTCACGTTCAAACCCGGTTGGCGACGGGAACGCTTGCGCCAGAAGGCCTTGGGCGAATGAATCCGGGGAAATATCAGCAAGCAGCCCCATGACTTCCGGGCTGTTCGGCGCTGCGCCGCCCGCGATCAATTCCTGCACGCGGGCTGTGGCCGTCGCCTTGCGCTGTCGATCGCCTAACTGCTGGCGTAAAGCATCGTTGCGAATGGAATCCTGATCACGCTGCGTGACCGCCTGGTTTGCCGAAAGCAACCCCTGCCCGATGGCGGACCCTAGCGGAGCCCCGCTGCGGTTCGCCGCGAGAATTCCCGCGCCAAGATTGGACAGAAACGCGGACGACAGAAAGCCCTCCGTCCCGACCCGGCTCAAAAGACCCTGGGGTTCAGCCATGCCGCCACCTCCTGCAAGTAATCCGTTTGGAATGATTGATTGTGGCCCGCCCGCAGGCGAAGGCACGCCTATAGCGTTGCGGAACCTGTCCACGTACTCGGAACCCGTTGTTCCGAGTTGGTCACTAAGGCCCGCGCCCTGTTCAATGGGCTTGCCAGTGAACCACACAGACGCGGCTTGGTCCGGCCCACCGTACTGGTCCGAGAACTCGTTGAACTTCGCGTCGAATACCGCGTCTTGTGCCGCTTGGCTGTTCAGAAACTCAGTCGGAGCCATTTCCCGCCCGAGAACGGCACGCGTCCATGACGGGATATTCGAGCCCATAACCTGATAACGGCCATAGGCGCGGTCCCCGGTGTTTGTTACCGGACCCAACGCTGAATACCCGCCGCTACCCGCACTCTCTATCGAGGCGATGGCGTCCCGATATGGCGACCCCATTAGCCTAACAGTAAACTGGAAAGCAGCCCGCCCCCGAGCGATGCCCCGCCGCCCGTAGCCAGACCGGCGATTGATAGACCGCCGCCCAATACATCACCGGCCTTTGAACCGCCCTGCGAGGGCGCTGTGGTCGTTTGCCCGAATAGTGGTGCCTGCGCACCCGTAACGCGCAAAGCGTTGCTGAATAGCCGTTCCTGAGCCGCCAGAGGCCCTTCACGCTGCGCTTGTGCCTGCTGCTGTCTTTGTGCGCCCGTGCGGGACAGGATATTCGCCCCGGCAAGCCCGACATTCGGCAATGCCGCCGCCGCGTGCATCTGACGCCCGCGCTCGTCATTGAACAGCCGCGCAAACGCATCACTCGACGCCTGCCCTATGGCCTGCTGTGACAGGCCCGACACACCACGTCCCGCACGCCCGAACGCGGACAGAATGCCCGGCGTTGCCGCCCGTGTCGCCGCCGCTACAGCCTCATTGAACCCGGCCCCCCCATGTAGGAAATCCCCGCGAGCCGTCGAGAGAAGGGTGTTCTCCGCCGTAGGCAGGAACCCGCCGCCGCCGCGCGCCACCGCCTCGGATCGGTTCAACGCCTCCATCTGTGTCGGATTCATGCCCTCGATAAGGTTGGTGCCGGAAGGCAACAGACCCTCGATATTGCCTAGCGCGCCGCCGCCGATGTTCGCGCCTTGCTCGATAAACGGTCGCAGAAACTCAGGGATTTCGACTGTCTGCGACGTCGTTTGATCGCCGCCCTTGCTATCACCGCCCATCGGGTGCCTCCATAATAACGGACTGGCGCGTCCATCCCCGTTTGCCGAGAATGCGCGCCAACCCAACGCGACACGATGCCCGAATGCACCGCGCGCCGATAATGTCCTTGTAATCAATAAGCATTTGTTCGACTTCCTCTACCCATTCGGCCATACGGACGCCCGCAAGCATGACAACGTACAACCGCCGCCCGCGCTCGTCACACAGGATGCGGAACACGAGCACCGCCAGGATACCGTCGCAGCCTTTTTCGCTGATCGCCCAAGCCTGCATTTCGCCCGCAAGCAAGGATAGGCGGATAAACTCAGCCGTTATGGTGTCACCCTCGCCGTGGCGCAACCCGCGCTCGATATGCGGGAGCATGGCCGGCCAGACTAGGCCCAATCCATCCGGGGATACGTCTCTAACCGAGAACCGCATAAGAGAATGTCCGCGCCGTCGTCGCTGAGTTGGTATGCGTGATGGTAAATTGCTCCGCAGTCACCGCAGATACGTACATATTCCCGCTTCCCGCTTCCGTCGCCGCATTCGCCGTTGACGGGGTCAGAAGGATAACGCTGTTCGCCGAAACCTTGCGGTCGGCAACGTCCGTTGACGCTACGCTTGTTCCGAGCGTTACCGTGCCCGTATTGTTCAACCGCCCGAGCAAAACCTGATTAAGCCGCGTTGCGATCTGGCGTCTGTGCTCCACCGCATCCGCGTGGACCGGAGGGACATTAGGGTATGAGACTGAGGGCATTAAGGCCTAGCCCCACCTTGGACCGCATCACCCTTGACGATCTGTATTCCGGTCGCATTACTCCAGTCGCCCGTCATGTTGAGGCGGAAACGGTGATAAACGGCATTGCTGCGCTTCGTGAACCGACCGTTCTTCAATGATAGAGTGCTTCCAAAGCTCGGGGTTTCGCCCAGCAGGTCGCGCTTGCCTATCCGCGCCGTAACGGTGCCACCCTCGATAATCGGGCGGAACGATTTCAATCGCGTGTGGTGCCCTTCAAAGAACTCGTTATCGCCAGTTTCCAGTTCTGCATTCATGTTCACGTCACCATCAAACGCGCCGGTTTTGAATGTGTCATCGAATGCCTGGACGTTCTGACCGCTACCCTTGTATCTGTCCGAATCAAGCGAAATATCCACCAGATCGAGCGTGGCGTCGTCGGTCACAGCCGGGTCGTCCGTGTCTATATCAATAGCCACGCCGCCGCCCTGCCAAAGCAACTCGTGTTCCATTTCCACCATTGACCAGCGGTTCGTGGTGGTGTCGAAGATTGCAATCTTGTTGGGACGGCCCGCAGTGTTGCCCGCTCCGGGATAGCTGAAAAACACGCGCCCGGACAGAGGGTCATCCGTTGCGGAAACCCGGTTAAGATTGCCCGTGTCGATATCCGCCAGGACCGTCTCGTCGACCTTGTTCGCGCCGATATATTCCGCCGAAGTGCCGTCCGTGAGCGCAACAAACCCGCGCTGCGAGAGGAAAAACACTTGCCGCCCGCGCCGCACCATGCCGCCAGATGCAAGCAACCCTATCCCCGGTAGGACCTCGGGCAGTTCGAACACGGTAGGCGACCCGACATACTGCATACGGCGAATTGACGTTTCCTGAAAGATAACCCCGAACTCACCGCCCGCAATGCGCTGGATAGCACCGCCCGTTCGCAGGTCCGTAAAGTCCGACTGCGTGGACGCACTAACCGTGTATGTTGTCTCATCGCCGAACCCTGACCACCGCAATCTGTCAGACACGGCACCGTCAGTGCCGTCGAACGTATTGCCGAGCACAACGAAGTCGCCCACCACTGCAATATGACGGGCCTTCACCGCCGTCGTCAGGTCGGTGAAATTCGCACCGCCCATTGTCATTTGTTGCGGGTTATCCGTGTAGTTTACGGCGAGCACCTTGTTCGCCCACTTCACGAATTCCCACCGCTCAGTCGCCCCCGTTGTATAGGCCCCGCCGGTGTTCGTAACATCAGCCCATTCGGACGCCGATAATTCGTAAATCTTCGTTGCGTCGCCCGCATACGAATGAGCGGTCCCGCTGTAATCCTTCGCTCTGATAGCGCCCCTCGGTCGCGCGGTGAGCGCGTTCGTAATCGCCGCCCATGACGGCACGGGCGCAAACCCAGTGGCGGACGGAAAGGCGTTCTTTGCCGTTATCACGCCGGGGTTCCCAAGCGACGGCAGGTCGGGCAAATACTCGTTGAACGGGATTATGGGCATGTGCCGACAACCCGCGTTGCAAGGCCGGACCCGTGGCGCGACCGCCTGTCAGACAACAGCAGCGCGTCGAGCGATGCGTTATAAAGTGAATTCCACGTGCTAACCCGTGCGTCCTCCGATAGCCACGACGCGGACGTGACAAGCGCACCGTAAAAATAACACCCAGGCGCACGGGTCAACAATGCGTTGGACGTGTTCGAATCCGACAGTGCAGTCAGCGACCCATAATAGACCATCTCCACAGTGAGCGGCGAGGCGTCCGCTATATCTACGTCGAACTCGATTTCCTCGTGTATGGAGAAATACGCCGGAATGCCGTCAATAGCCTGCCTGTACCGGGTGAGTGTTACAAGATCGACCTGCTGCGGCATGGCCACCGGGTCACTCAATATCCGCAGCATTTCCATTTCCAGGAAGTCACCCGGCAATGCCACATACCGCGTTGACGCGGACGCCTGCGAGCGTTTGATCATCCCGCGAAAGCGAATTTCTTCCTTGTGCCGCGCTTCGGCAAGGTCGATAAAATCATCCACCTTTGACGTAAGGTCGTCGCGGTCAAGCTCATCAATAATGGCCGATTTCAGATTATTGTACGTATCGAATGCCATCGGTTATTGCTCCGTCCAGCCGGGTGAAACTTCGCTTTGTGCCGACCATGCCCCGGTGTCTTCTGATTGCCCGGTCCATGTATGGTTGCCGATTATCGTTGAGCACCGGAGTTGCCCGTCCTCTGTGATCCGCACCACAGCCGCCTCCGTAACGCGCACCAGCAGCCGCGTTGCGATTTCCGACCATGCGTTCGACCCTTCCGATGCCGCGCCCCATATGTCGGATTGCTGGCTCTGGTCGGACCAAGTCATATCTGGAACATCCGATAATCGCGCCCGTGCGTCATTGTTTTCCAGACCCGCTGCGCACGGTCGGTGCGGTTGGACATGATTTCACGGAATGCCTCGCCGTAGGCAATGCCCCATTCCTTGGCATTGATCCTCGCCGCATCTTCAATGAGTGTTGCAGGGATGGACGCCTTGAAACGGAACGCGCTCTTGCGGTCGATAGGATCGTGGCGGACACGATCCACGCGGGCGATGATAGGGTCAGACTCTTGCACCGTTTGCACGGTTATCCGGTCGTTTCCATCATCGCCCGTATGAAGCCACCAGTTCTCGCGCCGGTCGCCGGATTGTTCCCTGCCCAGAAGTTTCGCCATGCCGGGCCTACAGGGTGAAGCCGGTCATCGTTACCGCCCCGGTTCCGGTGCCCGCCGCAAGATCGGCATGCGCCTGGATCCCTGGCGTAACGGCGATCGGCGACGCGAACGTTATCGTGAACCCGTCATAGACGTACCAGCGCCCAACCTCAGTGGATGTGCCTTCTTCCAGCGTCAGCAACGCCCCGGCTTGCGTCGAAGAGAACGATGCCGAGATGGACGTTATGAAGTGCCGCAGGCCGCCAGCAGGGGCAGCGCGGGCAGCAGACGCCGCCCCCGCTGCCGCGTTGTCCGTCTCCATCCATGAATGAACCTCGCGCACTACCTGACCGCTCATCAGGTTGCCTCCAGTTCCAACGTAATGCGGGACTTCGATGTGGTTGACGACCCGCCGTCCGTAATGACCTCGATAGCCTGACTTTCCGTGAATGAGTTGGTCGCGCCGACAGGGACGACCGCAGAATCCACGTCGCCAGCAGCAGAACTCGCCGTGGCAATGGTCAATGCCGCGCCGGCTACAGCCGTGCCGCCAATCTCAACCGTAATGGCCGCATTAGCGGACGTGATGGCCGCGTTGATAACGGAGTGAATGGCCTTGATCCGACCACGAAAGCCGGGGACCACCCAGTTAGAGGACGCCGTCGAAATGTCCACAATGTCGACCGGGACAAAGCGGTGCGTGAGCGGCGGCTGCTTGGGATATGTGCTCATGTATTAGTTCTCCTTGAATGGAAAGGGCGGCTCCGAAGAACCGCCCGCCACTCGTCTGTTGCCGGGATTACTGATCCGCGTAGGACGCATCGCCAGCACTGTTGATACGACCATCCAGAATCCAGTTGGTCCCGTCGCATACCATGCTGACCCTGGTAGCCACGTCCGGCGTCAGGACGACCAGCCGGGAATTACTGTTCCCGTCCGGGCCGAAGAACCCGACTTCATCACCGGCTGTGGTATCGAACACAAGAACACCCCCGACGAAATAGTTGGTGTTCGACCCCGTGTTGATCTGCCAGTCCTGCGCGTCCGCGACAATGCCCGAATAAACGAACTCATAGGACAGGCCCGCAGCCGCCGCAGGCAACGAGATAACGATATCGGCGGTAAGGTTGGGAACAATGTGGACGACGCCGCTATTGGCCGCCAACGCCGTATAAGTTGCCGCGTCGGTAACGGCGACAGTCTGTCCGAGCAACTGCTTACGCAGAGCCGCGATAGTCAGGCTGCCAATGGCAAGCCCGCTAACGTCCATCACGGGGATTTTGTCGGTATCGACCGGCGTCGCGACCGCCGCTTCCTTGTCGAGATTGTAAATGCTCATTTCAGTTTTCCTTTTGAATAGGGGCGGGCGACCCCGGAGGGCCGCCCTAGATGGGTTTCAAGCCGATTAGCTCGTGGTGAGGTCCGCAACGATGCCGTTGGCCGCTTCCTGGCGACACTCAAGCGTGTACTCGCTGAGAATCTGCTTGCGTTCCGTGTCGCCGGTCTTGGCCAGTTCGTACTCGGCCATATTGCGACCGGGCAGGAAGGCAACCGCCCACATATCGGTTTGCAGGATCAGTGCGTCACGCGCCTGCTGGAATCTGTTCGGAACGATTCGCAGGCTGCCAAAATCGCTTTCGTACACATCGAACGCCGTGTGGAGCGTCTTGTCCTCGACCTTCTGGAGCTTCGTACCAGCGCCGAAACTCGACGATATCTGGCGATTGAACCCACCCACCATAAGCATGTCAGGCATACCGCCCGCATCAAATACGGCCTTCATAACGGTCTTCACCTGATCTTCGGTAAAGGCGCGCTGTGTGCCGTTGGTGCGCGTATCGGAGCCGTCGCCGGTCGGTGCCGTGCCGCTCGTGCTTTCGTTTGTCGCGATCCATGTCGGGACGCCACCGACGAATCGTGCGGCGGAATCACTGCCCGCAGACTTCGCCGTGTTAGCGAGGAGTGCGGTTTCCATGTCGCGCTTCAGTTCCCTGCCGCGCTTCAGCATCTGATAGTCCATCTCGTTGGCGCGACCTGCGGTGTTAACCGCAACAGCCGTGCCGGTGACGCGGGCCACCTTGTCGCTGATCTGCGTGTAGTTGCTGAGGCGGGTCGTCGCCGTCGAGGCATCCGTGGACGCTTCGTCGCCTTCGATAACCGCGTTAGCCGCTGCGGCTGCGAGCGAGTCAGTCTGCCATTCATGCAGCGTGTTGCTCGCTTCCGTGCGCGGGATGGTTGAGAGGAAAGGAGTGTCAACCGGGGTGATATCGTAGATGATACCGCCAAGGTCTTCGCGAATGCCAGTCATGTCATTGGTGGCATAGGTGTTGGTAGGCTGTGCCATTTAGTTTTTCCTTGATGCTCTGAGCAGCGCCGCTGCGTCCTCTATGCTCCCGGTCTCCCGGAGGCGGGCTCGCTGTTTCTGGAACCGCTCTTGATTGATTTGATCCTGTGGTTTAGGTGTTCCCGGCTTAAGGGTTTTGGGAACCTTCGCCACTCTCTTTTTTGCAGCGTTCACCTTGGCCTTGCCCTCGTCATAGAGCATGGCCTTGCGCGCCAGGATAACCAGTCGGGCGTCAGCCGCATTCCTGATATCCTGCTCATCGAAGCCCGAACCGCGCAGATAGGTAACGAGACTTTCCCGTTCCACCTTGGCTTTTTCCGCATCGCGCCAGTCTGGCAAGGCTTCCAGCAATACGCCCCGCTGTTCGGCGAGGTATTCCGCTTGCTGCTTTTTTGCCTTCGCCTGTTGTTCGGCTGTCGCGGACCGGTAGGTCTCACGGGCCTTCGCCTTCATGGCGTCCAACTGCTGGCGGCGTTCGCGAATTTCGTCTTTCTTCGCGGCATACTCTGCGGGGTCGTCCTCCCGCAGTCGTTTCCAGTCGATAGACCCGGCCTCGGAATCGAGTTGGTTTTCAACCGCCCCGATTAGTTCCGCCGCGACGACCAACTGGCCTTCGAGTTGTTCACGCTGTTGTGTGACTTCCTGCGTAAGCGCCTGAGCCTCGGCGGTCGCCTGCTCCACGCGCTGTTTCGCGCCCTCTTCCGAGCGGTAGCTCTTCACAAGGTCGCTGAATGATACATCGACGGTTTCACCGTCCACATTGACCGGGGTGCTCAATGTCTTGAACCAGTCCCAGTCAAAGTTTTGAGTTTCCACGAGTTCCTGAAACGATTTGATGGACTCGCCATCGTCGCCGTCCTGTTCCTCGCGTTCTTCGCCGACTTCGGGTGTCTCCGGTTCCGGCGTTTCGTGTTCGTCCGTTTCCGCTTCGGCCTCAATATCAGCCGAGGCTTCTTCGTGCGGGGTCTCCCGGTGCTCTGTGGCCTCGGGCTGCTTGTCATCCACGGTTCCGTGGAATCCAGCGCCAAAGGATTCGCGCGCCAAGAGGGAAAGGGACCGCGTGGTCCCTTCTGTTGCGCTCTGCACCTGTTCGGGTGCCGTAGCGTCGTCTGCCATGATAAAAGTCTCCATCTAAGGGACGGGCCGTCGTCATCACGACGGTCCTAAAAAGGGGTTAACCGTTCTCCCGGCTTATCCTGGTGAGTTCCAGCGCGGCGAATTCGCCCGTTGCGATAGTCTGCCGGTAACAGGATTCAATGTCTTCCAGCGCATCGAGCCGCGATTTGGCAACTTCCCGCACTGCGACTTCATCGGGTTCGCTATCGGCAAAAACCTTATGGCAAGCCGCTTTCGCCTTGCTGAACCACTCGTCGATCAGTTTGCTTTCTCGTTCGGCCTTGGCACGGGCGGCGGTCGCCGTCTGCGTGCGCAACTTCCCTTCGTCAGCCATCAAATGCTGCTCCCCGGCACGTCAACGCCCGTCTTGGCCTCGGTGATGGTGAGTTCATTGCGGATCTTCTCCATTGCCACGGTCAGGTCGTCGCGGTCACGTTCTTGCTTGCGGTTCAGTTCCGCCGCGTCGAGTTGCAGCTTCATGCGGTCGCGCATCGTCTCGACCTGCTGCTTTTCGGCCTGCAACTGGATTTTCGCCGCGTTAACCTGTTGGCGTTCGCCGTCAAGCTGCTGCTGGCGCTGCTGCAATTCCATTTGCTGTTTTTGCAGCATTTCCGCTTCGCCGGACGGTTGTGCAAGCGGCTTGTCGCCCGGATCGGTGAAGAACAATTCCGGGTTTTTCAAATTGGCGTTTTTCACCAGTTCGGACGCGGTGTTATAGATATTCCGCGCGCTCACAAGCACGTCTCCGCCGCCGCCAGCCACCATCTGCGCTTGCTTCTCCCAAATGGCATTCAGGTGGATAAGGTTTGCCTCACGGGTGCCGATGCCCAGACCGATGTTCACAGACATATCAAACCGGGTTCGCCATGAGCCGGGGCTGACCTCAACCCACTTGTTCCGCAGTTCCGCGACCTTCGGCTTGTTCTGGTACTTCAACAGCAACTCATGGATGTGCAGAAGCAGCGACTTAATGCCGGTTTCAGCGAATATGCGGGCCACCGCCTCGATCTTCATCTTCGAGATATCCACGGCCTGACTGAGCACCGTGGTTTGAATGTTTTTCAGGGCTTCCGGGCTTAACCCTTCGCCGTCCGAACTAATGCCGGTGCGGTCGCGCTTCACCTTGTCGAACCACTCCAGCATCGGGAACGTTGCCGCCGCTGTGAACGGAACCGCCATGGGCATATAGCTTTCGGACGGCGGACGGGCGAACCGCTTGATAGACCCGATACGACCCGTAAGAAGGTCGTCAATCGTGTTCTCACCAATGCCCTGTTCCCAGACGCCATGCGACGGGCGGTTCGAATGGTACAGGTTCGTCAAAATCTGGCGCGTCAGGGCCGTGTTAATCTCCTGAATGTCCATGACCTTGTCGGATATCGCGCGACCGAAATGCTTGTGCGGCAAGGGCTGCGGCGAAATCACATGGAATGGCTGGCGATCGGAAACCTCGTTGGAAAGCACCTTTCCGTTGGACGTGAACACCTGCCGAAGCTCGGAACGCCCGTCGCCGTCGTAATCGACGCGAATATACGCCTCGCGTACAAGGATTTTCTCCTGGCTGCGGTCCTGCGGGCTATCGTGCGTCTCGTCCGTCTTGTCGCGGCGCGCAATCCCCTCGTCTGACCGTTCAGTTTCTCCTACGGACGGCAAATCGTCCACCATACCGCGCGAAAAGCCCATTTCGAGCAGTTCGGAGCGGGTTTTCTCGCACTCTTGCCCCACCATACGCGCGCCAGTCGGGTCAACCGACCGTGAATCCGCCGAAATACGATATTCCTCGGGCGGGACAGGCTCCACACGGACCCGGCCCGACTTTGACACGCGCCGGAATGTCACGTCATGGACCGTGGCGGTCACGATTTGCTGAACTTCTGCCCCCACGCCGGGCGACACTTCAATCATAACCGTCTCGACGGTCTCGTCTTCCCGCTCGGAGCGTTCCTCGATCTCAAGTTCGTCATCGTCCATGAGGTCGGCAAGTTCTTCGTCGCTCAACCCCTCATAGTTTTCCTGCGTGATAACTTCGCTTTCGTCCCACCACGCCTTGACGATGCCGTTCTTTTGCACCAGCGCATCGAAAAACCACGAATAGAGGATCAGGAACGCCGGATTTTCCTTGAAAAACACGTAATTAACGTAATCGGATTCCTGTTCCGCTTGGTCTACATCCTCCTCGCCCTCAGCCTTGAACGAGAGCAGGTTGTCCGCCGTGGTGAAGATGCGAAGCAGGCTCGGCATGATGCCGTCGATCACGTCGGACACGTCGGACGTGACAATTTCGCTTTCGCCCTCAGTAGGCTTCAAACGGCCTTCCGGCTTGGACAGGTAATAGCGCCACGCCCGCGCACGCTCCGCGCCGATCTCCCCGCCACTATCGCCTTGTGCGGATTCGAATTCCGCATCGACAATGGCGATCAGCCGCTTTTTATCCATATGGGGCATTATTCGGCCTTGTCTTTAGGCGGGCGACCGGGGCGGCGGCGCTCCAGTTCAACAAGGATGGCCGCGACTTGCCGCTTTAACTCGTCTACTTCGGCCTGCATTTTCAGACTGGTCATATGACTTGAACCTCGGGATAATTGACGCTTGCGCCGCCCTGTTTGGGCTTCTTGCGCGCATAGTCCAGTTTCGCCATTGCGTGCCAAGTCGCGGCCATGAGGGGATACGAATCGCCCGGCACCGTGTCTTGCACATGGAAGCCCTTGTATTCATCCGTCCAGACTTCACAGTCCGGCGACACCTTGAACCGTTCACTTTCCATCCACTCGCGGACGGTGCGGCTCATAACGTCCATTGCGGCTTCGGAATCGTCGCAGGGTTCCGGCTCCACGTTGCAGCCGGTTGACAAGAGTTTGTCCGCCAGTTTCTCGGCGTGTTTAGGCCATGCGACGGGAACCCACCGTCGCGACCCCGCGTTAAGACGCTCGGCAATAACGACAGGAACCGACCGGCGCAAAACGATGGCGTCGAAAACGTGGACGGTATCGCGGGGCTTGTCGTGTCCTAGCCAGACAGCCGCAATGCGACCGTCATCGCAAGCGTGGATGCCTGCGATGCAGAACCAGTGGTCCTTGATCATGATTTTCCAATGAAAAAGGGCACCCCGAAGGATGCCCTATATTAACCTTGCCTTACCTTGCCCGGAACAAACTCAACTCGCCTAGCCTTGCCTGCCTTGCCCTAACAGACCAAAACTTGCCTTACCAAGCCTGCCCAGCCGCGCCTTGCCCAGCCCAGCCGCGCCTTGCCTCACCTGCCCCGCCCTGCCGAGCACAACCATGCCTTGCCACGCCAAGCCTGCCCTGCCTTGCACAGCCCAGCCTTGCCGCGCCCTGCCTCACCTGCCTTGCCCAGCCCAGCCCTGCCGTGCCCAGCCCAGCC
>Ga0105050_10007065_pt1 | contig 13607 bp, 18 predicted proteins | sample FRY01_FD_78088 | JGI IMG/M metagenome (GOLD analysis project Ga0105050, IMG submission 78088) | Freshwater microbial communities from Lake Fryxell liftoff mats and glacier meltwater in Antarctica - FRY-01 | ecosystem: Environmental > Aquatic > Freshwater > Ice > Glacier meltwater ... | reverse complement strand
TGTTCAATAAGCAAAGAAGGGCAGCCACCGCCAAAGTAGTCAATGCGTGGCATATTAATAGGAGAAACCTCTATGAAGCCTGCTTGGTTTACCCTTGTCGCTGTAGATGAACGAGAAAAGGTAAGTTCAAATGCAGGTTCAGGTATCTGGCAGAATACTTTAGATAAAGCTACTCCCGATGGGACAAGTGCTATGGATGCGTTAGTCATATTTGTTTTTATTTTCTTTAGCTATCTGGAGTTTGATTTTCATGTCTTGCTCTTTGATGTCCAACTCTTTAATCTTTAGAGCTGTTTCAGTTTTAAGCTTGTTCTGTTCAAAGGCAAGTTTTTTATTGTCTATCTCTCTCTTATTACTTTCCTTGATACTATCAAGTATAGTTTTATAATCTGTAGCAGCTACTGATGCCATAGTCTTTGTTCTTTCAATTTGCATCCTCTCTAGATCAACAGCATCTGGAACATTATTGTTATTAGCATCTAAAGCAAAGGTAGTGCTATCAATATCCATTCTCTTGAGTTCTATTTTGTTTATTCTGTCCAACTGCTTGTTTGTATCTTCTCTATCCAGCTTCTCTCTGTCAAGAGCAAGTTTAGCTTCTTCAATAGCATTTTTAGATTGCTCCTGCTCACTGACTGCTCTTTCTTGAGCCTGAGCCAACTGCTGTTGAATCTCTTCAATGTCCTGAACCTTATTCTTTAATTGAGCATAGCTTTCTGCTCCAATTATATCAAGAAGCATACTTACAGGAGCTGTACCTTGTTGGGCAAGTCTTTCTGTAAGCATCTTAGCTTCTTGTAGTTTTCTCAGTTCATCAGTACCATTGTAAACAAACACACCAATCTCAGCATCTTCTAGTTCTCCTTGCTTCAAATCATAGTAAGCTGCAAGGCCCTCAGATGTAATATAAGTAAGCTTCTTACCACCAGCGTATGTGTACTTTCCACACTCTATCAATCCCTGAAAGTCAGCAGCAATCAGTTCATCAAATCTTGAGAACATCTCTTCTGTAACATAGGTTGATTGTTGGATAGCTGTCTGCGCTGAACCTAGACCATCATTCTGTGTAATGTCACCTTGTCTTTGTCTGCTTACTCCTGATACTCTTTCCCACTCAGATACAGTGTATTCAAGTAAGTTTATATACTGGTCAATGATCTTAACAGATAAGTCCATTACACTCTGCATGTTTGGATTAGGTTTAATACCTTCCTTTGAAAAGTCTACCCAAGCAATACCAGTACCTTCAAGGTAGTGATTCCACTTATCCATATCCCATTTCTTTGGAATCATGTTTATATCAAATACAGCGATAACATCCTTAGACCTTGCTATAGATAACTCTAGTCTATACTTGAAAATGTTGTAGTTAATTTGAAAAGGCATTCCAACAGAAACCAATGAGATAGGGTCTGAGTTTATGTTTGCATACACTCTACCGTTGTATGGAAGCTTGATAGGATGCCCATAAGTTGTAGGAATCTCTTCAAGGTTTACATAGATGTTGTTATCAAGTCTAACTCCTTGACAAATAGTATTATCCCAGTAAGCTGAGAATGATGTACTCTTATTTACATAATCAACAGTCTGTTGAATTTCTTCTGGAGATAATACTTCTTGCTGCTGTATTTCAATTATAGCTTCATCAAGTTTCATCTGTGCTTCCTGTAACTGCTGTGCTTCTTGCTCAGATGATTCAGGTTCTGGAAGCTCTTGTAGAATACCTTGCTTTATCTCTTCTGCAATTTCTCCTTGTCTGATTGTTGTAAGTTGATTTAACTTACCCATAATCAACTGGTTCTTAAACTGCTGTATATTAAACTTAGGGTCAACTTCTTCAATGACCTTCTTATTCATTTCATCTAAGTAGATTACTCTACCTCTATACTTTCTACTTTTCCATACCACATGCACTTCTTCAACAAGTCTATCATACCTTCTCCAAAAAGGATTGTTGTTATGTACACCTGATTGTATATCAATACCAGAGTTCACAGGATTTTCAAGGGATGTGATTTCATCATCCGTTAACTTCTCACTGTACTTATCAATAACAGTAGCCGTGTGACTGAACTTTCTTTGTATAAACCAGTCAGCATCTTGAATAAGAACAGCGTCAGGGTCTAAGTCAAAATCCACATTAAGAGGATTAACCCTGTCATACTGCACATGCTGTAGTCTAGGTTCTTTATAACTGTAAGCTTCTCCAGCCGTACACCAATCAAAAAACATCAGCATTACTTTGTTAAAGACATCTTCATTTTTAACAATGTAATTCAATACATGCTGAGCAGCTAATGCTCTACCATCTTTCCATTTCCTTTTGAATCTCTTCTCAAACTCTTGTGGAGTCTCTAGAGCCTCAACAGAAAAACCAGGGTGTTTACCTTGTTTAGAAAGGGCCAGCACAAATACCTTTTGGCCGTAGTCAACAAGTTCTTTCTTCCACTCCTCTTGCTGTAAAGATTCTACATCAGAGTTGAGTGCAAGCACATTATAGATAAAGGGTCTGGCTCTTTTCTCTCCAATAAGCCTGTAAATAACTGGACTTATAATTGGAAAGTTTCTTATCTGGGCTGGAAACTTCTTGTTATTGAGTTTACCAAAGTGCAAAAATGTATTGTAATGCTCTGAGTTCACATACCCATTCATAGCATCATACAGATTCTTGAGTTTCCTTCTCCTGTCATCATGATAGAAAGCCGCAATATTTATAAAACCATCCACATTAGCACGATACCATTGTGGGGTTTTCTCATAATCTTTAAGTTTTTGCGGAGGGATGTGATACATGGAATCAAATTTAACTCCTCAAAAGTATAAAAAATTTTTGTATATGCGTTCTATTATTATACAACTTTAGTATTCGTCTGCATCTGCATAGTTATCTTCAAACCATTCATCTATAGCACTGTTGCTATTGGGAGATTCTATCTCCTTATCATAGAGTTCTACGTTGTGGTACATTGCAATAATCATAGCCATTACCCTGTCAAAGTTACCCTTCTTCTTATTGAATCTAATAAGTTCCCTACAGAGTCCAATAGAATATATCCTATCCACATTCGTGATCACTCTGCCATCTGCTGTTACACTGATTACTGTATTCAACCAGTCTCTAAGATAAATCTCTCCTTGAGCTTTCCTTGGCTCTGTCATGTGCATACCATAACCCCTATTCACGTGGGAGCTTTGCAGTTCTCTAATACTCAGCATCTGAAACTCTTCTTGCAGATACTGTAACTTCTTAAACCTCTTGGCAAATGGAATTACTTCACCTCTATCATTCTCAAAACCTATCTTAGCGTTGTAATACTCAGCAAGCTCAAAGAGCACCCTGTTATATTCATCTTGACTGTGCGGCCTACCTACATACTCAGCTACAATTATGTCATCTGGCTTTGTAAACTTATTAGGTCTGCACATCACATAAGCTGCCCCTAAAGACAATCCTCCAGAGTCTTGTGCGTATGGGTCATGTCCAATGTAATAAAGCCCAGAAGGCACTATTCCATCTATTCTATAAGGGTCAAAGTAAATCACCACACTACCTACAGTAGGTGATGTTCCTTTTAAAGGAAACTCATTTATAGGATGACAATTATCATAGTCAGGTTTGAAGTTAAGCTTTCCTTCTTTTCTAGCAAACTCCCCAGGCGTTCCAATACTCTTTAGTAGTGGGTCTGTCATTAATCTCTTCTCCTGTATCTGGAGGTGTGCTATTGGAAGTATGCTAAAGTTAGATACTAAGAAAGACTCAGCAGGACAGAAAGGATATTCTGATAGATGCCTTGTTAATATTGATGGGTCTTTGGCTAGCTTGATTATTTTTCTCTGCTCTTCTTCGTAAGCTCTAGCACCTTCTTGATCTGAGTTACCATCTATATCAATGTAACCTTGCTTATTCATGTAGTCAGGAATAAACAAACCACAGAATGTTCCAGAAGAAGCTTCATCCCAGATGTTAGTGTAACTTATAAATCTGTAAGGCTCTGGGTCATAGAACATTTCAGAAAAGTCAACAGACCCCCCTTCCATATCACCACCAGTACCAAATACAATTATAGTTCCGATGGTTTCATTACCATCTTCTACGCAGGGCTTAGTTGCTAAGTAAGACAATTTAAGATTATCAAACTTACCAGCTTCTTCAAACAGAATCAATGATGCATCTTTACCCCTAGCCGCATCTGGGTTATCCTTGTAAGTAATAGCAGTTACTTCTGAAGCATAACCACCACTGGTTGTGATACCTGTAATCTCATTGGTGTGTATAAAACTGGCCTTCTTGTGATCTATTCTATTAATCTCATCTCTTCTTTTTGACCAAGCTGTGTGGATGTTCAAGAAGTTCATGTAATTATTAGTCATAGACATTGTACCATTTGGATACAAGTACTTCTTTTCATGTGCCCCTATGATGGTAAAGCTATTCCTAATGAAAGTGTAATCATAAACAGCTAGAGCAGCATTCTTATACGAATACCCTCTACGTCTACACTTATCTATTATAAGATGTCGGCCTAGAATCCTTGCGTTTTCTACAGCATTAAAGTAATCCCAATCACCATCCCAGAATCTTGGAAAGTCAATAGTCTTACCTCTGGCTGTAACGTCTCTAACCTTGATGGCCTCTCGTATTCTTTCTGTATCTGTTAGTTTGATTTGGCAAAAGTTCAAATAGAAATAATGTGCCCCTGTGATTCGAGTACCTCCAATAGAATAACCTTGCCTACATCTAAGTTCTTGTTCATCCCAGTACTTATTATACCCAATCGTATTCTCAGGGTCAGCACAATAAAAACCATACCTCTTAAAATGCTCAGCAGCTTCTGAAAATAGTAGAGTGTTGTGAAACATTTTAAAACTTTTTTTTGTAAAAGTACATAAAAAAAGCAGAGGTTTCCCCCTGCTCCTTTATTTTGATTCTGTACTCCCTAAGAAATAGACATACTAACAGCAGCAATAGCTGTGTGCTTTGCAAAATCAAAGCTCTTTGTAACAGCGATTACATCAAACTGATTGATGAACACAGCATCCTCATGCTCTAGGTGCATCTTAAAGAAGCTGCATCCTGGGCGTAAATACACATAATCCCCAACAACTAACCCTGTAGGATTGTCTGCATCTATTGTTAGTACCTTGAATGGTAGGTTGTTCTGTGCTTTCTGCATCTCCGCAGACATAGACAAGTCAAGTCCACTCTTTGTTATCTTTGATGCATCAATCATTTCGACATGCACCAGACTGTTTTTCATTACTAAATCCATCTTTATAAGTTTTTAATTGTTAAAATTCATTTACATCTCTCGTGGGTTCAATGCTCCCCCACCCTTAACTCTACTACTTCCAGAAATCTCCTTCTTAATCATATCCTCAACAGCATTAAGAGTCTTGTGCACATCAGGTATAGTCTCAGCTATATTAATAATGTTCTTAAAAGTGTTTACAGCTTGGATACCTACCTTAGATATTTCATCTACCTCCTCTATAGCATCCATCGTATCCAGTCTATCCATTAGTGCGTGCATTCTTCTCCTTGAAATACTCACAAGCCTATCCGAATCTAAAATAGAATTCTTAGTCTGCTCCAACAACCTCATAGTAGGAGTCTGACAAAGCACCTTATAAAAAACTATAGCCTCCTGTATAATGTTATCTGGTTTCCATTCTCTTACCCTCTCTAGTCTAGGGTCTTTCTCCTCCTTAAACAAACTCCGAACAATCAAAGCTTCCCTATCCTCACTAGGTAAATTGAAATAAGGACTCCTATAATCAGCCATGTAGTACACATAAGCAAGCTCTTTGAGTGCTACAATCTTTGCTTTGTCTCTGTCTCTTGTCCATATAGCTCTAAAGGGAGCTAACTGTTTAGCTTGTGGGCTGATAACAACCTCTCCGTTTTCAGAATCAAATAACATCTTGCTTGTTTTTAGTACTATCAATCCTATCAAAAGACTCAGGGCCTTTATACCTACCACTGAGTTTAAACTTTCCTAACCGTTTGAGCATCACTGTATCAATACTCCTACTCTTAATATGATTACTGATGAACTTAAACTGTGCGTCAAAAGCCTCTTCAACATCTTTAAGAGAAGCATTTACCATATCAGCAGCTTTCTTTAGCATACTAATCCTATTCCTGTACTGTTCCTTCGTTGTGTCCATATTTAACCTCCAATAAACCTTCTTCTCCTGAAATTACTAGCAACTTATGCTTATGATATCCTGCCACTCCTATTGTACTTAGTTCTAACTCCTCTACTCTAGCTATCAAATCCATAAGTTCCTCTATAGACCCCTTAACAACTATCTTCATAACTTGTTGTACATTATAAGGAGAGCCTCTTCTCCTTGAGGCATGACCGCTTTACAAACTTGATACCCTGTAGAAGTAGGAACTATGATCAAATTCTTCAACATCCTGTCAATATACACATTCAAATAGCTATTACTCTCTCCAAGCTCTTCACAAATAGCCCTTTTGTCCTTTTTACAGAAACTTCCATCAGGACAATGCTTCAAAATAGTGGCAACTATCTTACACTCCACATCTGTCAGGCTCAAAATGCCCTTATGTAAAGAAACATACTCCGTAAGAGTACTTATAGTCACCTGTATTTTTTTAACCTGCTTCACAGTGACAAAAGTACAAAAAAATTTTATACTTTTACATACTTGTGAAAAATATTAAAAATATTTGGTAGCCCAGAAAGTAATTCGTACCTTTATACCTATGAAAATGCACACTAACAGGCTCATTATGCGATAGTTTCCCTACCATATAGCTTATAGAGTCACCTTGAGGCTCTCCGTGCAGTAGGTTTGAAACCCCCTACCAAGATTAAAAATTTCATACGCAGGCTTGTGTTAAGGCTCTGTACATACTATCTTTCTACCCCTTACTAAACAAGTAGAGTGGGGGGATTAAGGGGGGCGTTTCACTTCCCCTTAAATAGTAATTACATTAAAATCATCTATTTACATATCTAATAACAGCCATACAACTGTTTACTCCAAATTACAGGAAAAAAAATCCTAGAAAAAAAAATAAAAAGTATGCTAAAAAAAATAAAAAGCATATTAAAAAGTAGGCCACCACTACAAACAGACCCCAGCTATCAGTGACGCGGAATAAACCGCCCCAAATCATGGTAGAATTAGCAAAAGTAACGAAGTTTCACATCGGTGAAAAGAATGTTGTAATAAAGTTTAGTGATCCAAATGGCGGCAAGCTGGTGGATTATGGTTGGAAGAAAGTGCAGGAGCAGCCAAGAACAGTTGGTTTCCAGTTCATTCCACTTGATGCATTCACTGAGGTTGAGCTGCAAGAAGCACAAGTGACCTTTGCAGTTGACACAATGCACAAAGTGATGGAGTTTGACACTCGTGTCATTGGTGACACAGCACAGAAACTGGTCAGGACAGTGAAGTAACTCATTGATTAACAGCAATCTAGGCAATATAATAGGGGAAGAGCAATCTTCCTCTATTGTACGTCTGTATGTGTTACTTTATCCAACTAATCCCTGATTATCCTCACCAATCAAAGCAGTCAATTTACAATCCTAACACCCAATAATACCCAATAACATGAAAGTATTTGAAGTAATAGCAACCAATCTTGATGTCAATGATGGTTATTTTGTTAACGCATTGTATTCAGACCTCGATTCAGCTATAAATTGTGCTAAACAGCACGTTATTGATAAAAGCTGTAAATCAATAGTTGAAGACATTGAAGGTGTTCTCAAAGCTTATGAAGACACCTCTTTGCAATACGGCCCATCAAATGAAAAGCCTGCAATATACTATAGATCACAGTACGGTAATTACAGATGTGTTGTATTTGTAAAAATAAGAATTGTAATCACACCAAGTTGATACTTGAGCAACAGTGAAATAAAAACATAGAAAACAGCAAATTCTTTGGTGAGACATAAAGCATGGATAAACACTAAACCTATTTATAGGTGAATAATTAGTTGCTCCAAATAGTTGTAATTTCTGTTACAATAGCTTATCAAAGTTTATGCTGTAAAAACATAGAGGGTGAAATGCCCTTTATCTCACCTTAATAAATAGGGAGAGGCTAGGGCGTGTGTATAAAACTGTAAAGCACATGTATAAACAGTGGTATTGATAGATTCCTCATATCTATTATTAACACTTAGCGGAGAGAAGTACGAAATTACAAACTCATTGTAATTAAAAGTGAAGATTAGACCTGAGAATCTGATTTATATCTTTAGTAACCAGTATAATACGTATTTAGTTATACTTGTGAGTTATTTCCTCTTTGTGTTAATATTGTCTTAGAAGTGTTCTTCTAACTGATGATGATGTAATTGAGCATCGAAACAATAAAGCAACCAATAAACATTAATAATATGAATAATTACGTAGCAACATTTCAAAGACAAAACAGCTTTGATAAAGTACATACATGGGAATACACAGATAGATGTAAAGCTGCTAGTATGTATCAAGCAGTTAAAATATTTGGAGAACGTAATCCTACATATCAAATGCATCCACCTGTGATGATTTCATGTGTATTAGAAGAATCAGTACCAGTAGTTTATAATACTGATAAAGCAAATGTCTACGAAATTAGATTTAAGCAAAAAGACGGAACAATAAGCATTGTTAGACACGCAGCTAAAAATATTTCAGAGGTAGTTGAATACTTTAGAAAACATCATTTAGTTACTATACTTTCATGTGTAAATGAAAGTACAATTAAAACTGTACTAGAAGATGATGTGAAAGAGAACAGCAAAGTACCACATCAGTTACAGCAAGGAGATGGAATTAATAATTTAACTAATGAACAGGCTGATGTAATAAAAAGTATTGCAAAAGATAGAGGAATACAGTGCAGTGCGTATTTCAGTAGTGAAATATACGCAAATGTTCCTCATATATGTGGTATTGAATTTTCAATTGCAGATGATTCTATTAATATATCACTAAAAAATGTATTTAAAGTAACCAATCCTATTCCTTTTGAAGACTTTGTTTTAAAAATGCTTGGAAAGTTTGAAATGAGTAGAGAATTCGGTGCTAATGTTTGTATTGGAGTAAAACTTACTAAAAATTTATGTGCATTTGTATTTAAAGACAAAGTTATAATACATGGACAAGTAATTAATGTTGAAGGAATTGACAAACTCAATAAAGCAATAGAAAGCTTTAAATAATTTTCACATTTAAAAAACAATAATATGACACATCAATTAAAATTCAGAGACGCAATTCTTGACGTAACAGAAAAACAAAAAGAATTAATTAAAGCTATCGCAAAAGAAAAATCAATTTCATGTGAAACAAACTTTGATAAAAATTTTCCTGATTTAGTATATTCTGGTTCTACTATTTGTCCCACTGACACTAATAATAATTACAGTTATATTCCGTTTGAAACATTTATACAAAGAATGTTGGGATTATTTATTGAACCAAAAGAAGAAGTAAAACCAGTTAAAATGAAGAGTCAACTTGTAGAAGGAGACAGAATTTGTAATGTTAGTAGAGAACAAGCAGATTTAATTGAATCTATAGCAAAAAAAGAGGGAATAAGGCTAGGTGCTCAGTTTAAAGCATCAAACTATCCATCCAATTACATACCTCATATTTCCATAACTTTTGGAATAATTTGTAATAGTAGTGTGAATAGTGGCTTTATATCATTTGAAGAGTTTATTTCAAAAATGCTGGGAGTGTATGTTGAAAAAAATATTAAAGTGTCTTTAAATGTTTGGCTTAATGCTTCTGTATTCAAGGGTGGAGTGGCTATAGATGGTGATCTTGCTGTTAATCTTATTGAACACTCCAAAATCAAAGAACTTTACGAAGCTTCGTGTATAGTTAGTGCGCTAAAGCAGTTTAAATAGTGTAACTAAAACCTAAAACTAAAACCAATTTAATCATGGTAGTAACAGCGAAAGAATTATTAGAAACTAAAGAAAGTTTTGACGAAGATTATCCTACTGTTTCAATTGGAGATGCAATTGAAATGGCAATTGAGTTTGCCAATCTTCATTGTATAGAACAAGGTAAAGTGATTAGTGAAAAATTTAAAATTGACTGGAACTATTTGAACAATACTTCCATGACTGTTCCAGATGAAGATTCAATAAAAGCAAATAAAGAATCTATTCTAAATGCTTATCCACTTGATAATATTAAATAACATGAATAAGCTAGAAGAAGAAAAGCTGAAGAACCTTGTACCTCCAGAAGAGTATAAAGGATTGAGTAGCTATGCTTATACTATAAAGCATTGTCCTTATTATAGTGGGTATAAACCAAAGAACTTAACACATGAAGTTTGTAAGTTTTGTGGGAGTATTCATTACTATCATTAAGTATAAATTAAAATCAAATCATACACAAACCTAAATACCACTAAAATGGAATACTCTAATTTAAAAGCAAGCATTATTACAACTCTCATTGAAAATGTATCATGTATAGAAGAGTTATTAGGAGCGTTATCTGCTGCAAAGCAAATAACAACTTTGGTATATCACAAAGAATGTAATAAAAGTGGAGAAAATCCTGATACGTTAATTCAAGGATTATTTGAATTAACTGGAGAATCACAAAATAAACTGTTTCATGATATTTCTATTGTTCACCTTAACTAAACAAATACTAATATGATAGTAGCATTAATTTTTATTTGTATTCTGTCCTTTATGGGCACGTTACTTACCTGTATCATAATTGGAAACAGGCTTCATGAGAAGTATAAAGGAAACACTAGGTTGTTTCTGGTTTACTTGTTTATATGTTTTGTAACTTTCGTAATATCAATTATTAGTGTATGTAGGTTTTTAATATAACTCAATGAATAAGGAACTGCGACAAGTAAAAGACAAAGTAAATAAACTTGATTACTACGCCAAAGTTAAAGTACCTTATATACTAAAAGACGGTACTTGTCCTAGATGTGATAGTGATTTAGGAGCAATACCTCCAGACACTGTTTGGTGTACAAATAACAAGTGTAGCTATGCACGATTGTATTTAGTAGGTAATGGTGTAATGGATTTAGAATTCAAACCAATAAAAAAGTAAAAATGGAAATTGTAGGACAAACAAAATTAGTAGGTGAAGTATCTAAGGTATTAGATATATTCAAAGCATCCAATTGTGTGATCAAACCACACTTTATTCTAACTGGGGCCAGTGGTACTGGTAAATCAGTCACTATAAAAAACCTAACAAATGTAAAAGAGTTGGGATTTTTGGAGATAAACGCAGCACAGTTAACCAAAGAAGGTACTAGTGGTAATAGCTTGTCAAAAGCTTTGTCACCATTACTTCAAATGGGAAATAAGCCAACTGTGGTGTTTGTAGACGAGTTTGACAAACTCTACATTAGTGGAAACTCTAATGACAGCCTTGCACATGAAACAACTACAGGGGTTCAGAATGAATTTCTTAAAGTACTGGAAGCTAACAGTACAAGTGTTTTTGGTGACTACGGAAAATACATAAATGCAAGCACTTCAAACGTGCTATTTGTATTTGCTGGAGCATTTAATGGTGAAGAGGATATTACTATTGACAGGCTCAGGGAAATAGGCTTAAAAACTGAATTTCTTGGTAGAGTAGGATTAGTATTCAATACTAACACACTAACATTAGAAGATTTGTTTAAAATATTAGACACATCAGAACTGATGTCCAACTACTGCGCTTTGTTTACGGATATAGACAGAGAGAAAGTAACGTATGAACTAAAAGCTTATCTTACAAAAAGCTTTGAAATGAATACGTTAGGAGCTAGACTTATTAATACCATGATACACCAATATTTCATTAATGGTGGATTGGAAGAGAGAGAAGTCAAAGAAATAGCGTTTCAACAAAAACTTTCACTTCATAAAATATTGTAGTATGGTAGCAGTAACAAATCAAAATTTCTTAAGTACTGATAAACAAACAGCAAGAAATTCACACGATCAGTATTTTAGTGTTGGTGAAACTGTAGGTCACGAAAACGGAAAAGGGGAAGAGAAAGCAGAAATACTTTCATTTAAGTTTGATATACCCTCTAACGAAGTGTTAGCAATGACTACAAGAGGTTCTGCACATTTAGATTTCTTAGTGAAAAATGATGAAAACTGAAAAAAAACTATTCATCATTGATGGATACAGGATTTGGGCATATACTCTTGAAGAAGCTCAAGAAATGCAGAAACAAATAGCAAAATTTTAAAGAAACTCCTGAAGTAGATAGTTGCAATGTGGGGATGCGTTTACTATAGTCTCAAAAACTTAGTATGAAAGAGAGTGAGTAGGATATCCAATACTCATGACACAAGCGGAGTGTTGCAGCTATTTATGGATGGTTTAGGATTATTGTAAGGAGATATAATATCTGGTGTATAGCAAGAATGAGCTAATTGATGTCCAATTTGAATAGATTAGCAAAAAATAGTCTCAGCACGTACAATAATTTTTAATTAAATCTTAATAATATTATGAAAATAGGAGATAAAGTATTCGTAACTAATTGGATGAAAATCTACAGTACATTTAGAAAATGGAATAATAATATTAATGAAAGGGTTTCTGTTTTTCCTTGGAAAATAAAACTACCTGATTATATTTTACAAAGTAATGATACTGTAGTCAGAACCGCAAGGCTTACACTACAAGGAAAGCCTTTTAAAAATGGTGAAACTGTTGAAATAAGTAGAGTTGAAAGTCATAAAGACTACGAATATACAATTATTCATCATTTAGTAAATGTAGAAAACAGAAGTGAAGTTGTTTATTTACTTAGTTCTAATCACGTAAAAACTCATTGGAACAAAGTTTATGTACAAATATCTAGAGAAGGAATTACACACATGACTCCACAAGAACAAAAACAAGTCGCACATCTTCAAAATACAGCTAGATTACAGGCTTTAGCCAAAGACAACATCGGTAAATGGGAAATCACTAGTAATTTTAAAGATAATTTTCCAAAAGAGTTAATTACTGTATATTATGATTCAAATCAAAATGTTCAATTTGGAGCAGGTATGACAAAAGGCATTGTTACTTATGAAGTAATTCCAAAAGAATATACAGTTGATAATATTTCAATTCACGTATGCACAGGTGTTTATTACAACGGAGAAGGATGTGATTTGACAGATAAAAAAATAATTAACTGGGTAGAATTACGAGAAATGTGCAGTAGAAAATAAATTCACAATTAAGTGATAAAGTTAGTGTTATTGGAGTGCTCCCCTGAATTCATAACGGGTCAAGTACTTATCTCTAAGTTGGTTCTGAATGGTCGACAACTAAGTTCACACGAAGAGAAAAGGAAAGGGAAACGAGCATTCCAATAGCATTAATTTTATAAAGTATTAAACTCTATCCAATTGCAGGGATGATAATTAGTAACATGTGAGGGATGGACTGTTGCTAAAAACTTCAGAATAGGTGAACTGGTAGGACATGAAGGGTATGGCTTGTAAAAATTACGGAAATGAAAGTAGAAACTAAAGAAAATCAGATTATTTTAAAAGAAGTGTATAACTCAATTACACTTGAAACACAAGAAGGTAAACAATTGCATATCTGTATGAGAGATA
>Ga0105050_10007056_pt1 | contig 13626 bp, 11 predicted proteins | sample FRY01_FD_78088 | JGI IMG/M metagenome (GOLD analysis project Ga0105050, IMG submission 78088) | Freshwater microbial communities from Lake Fryxell liftoff mats and glacier meltwater in Antarctica - FRY-01 | ecosystem: Environmental > Aquatic > Freshwater > Ice > Glacier meltwater ... | reverse complement strand
GCCTTGCGCTTGGGGCCCATGACGTTCGCTGTGACTCCTCGACGATCACGGCAGATCTCCACCGTCACGCCACGGGGAAGGGTGCCGAACCCAGCGGCCTTCCCGACCTTGCGGATGATCTTGCATTGACCGATGCGGGGCAATGTATTCCGCCGCGCAACCGCAGCGACCTGCTTTTGGGTAAGGAGCTTCATGGGCTCAGCCCTCCAGATTCTTCTTCGCCAGCCACGCGCCAGCGAAGATGCCGCCGATGGCGGCCAGGCCCTTGGCCAGGGACGCGAAGTCCAGGGACAGGCCGAGCCCAGCCAGGGCGCCTTGCAGCGCACCGCTCACGCCGCTGGCCGGCGAGAAGTCGACCGGGGTGATCCCACCGGGCGCATTCGCGGCCACGGGCGACCACGCGAACGCGCTGTCTCCTGCTTGACCAGGGAACGTCGCGAAGAAGCGGATCCGCTGATACGGGTTGGTTGGCTGAAGGCTGTTGTCCTGCCGCCAACGAGTTGCCTGGATCATGGTGCCGCCTGTCGGAGGATCGCGTGAAAAGGACGGGGCGCGCAGGGGACCGCGAACAGGCAAATGGAGTTGCCCATCGCTTACAGCCCTGGGCCTTGAACCCAGAGCGCCCTGCCCAGACCCCAAATCAGCAGCGGCGAACTAGCGCCGCTTGCGCTTGCGGATGCACTTGGTCCGCTTCTTGTTCAGCTTCCAGCCCGGACCACAGGCTCCGCGGAGGGGCTTGCCCTTGCGACGACGAGACGAACGACCGAGAAGGTTGACACTTGCCATGGGGAGAGCGTTTCACACTGTAAGATCAACGTCAAGTAGTCGTGAATCGAGGAAGTTCAGCTCACGGTGACTGGCGAAGCTTCTCCTCGAGCCGCACCTTGAATAGCGCAGCCGTCCGCTTGCATCGTCCACCATGATTCGCTCTCGAAGTGAGGCCGCCAGCGCTCCCGGAAGTCGTCCTGGTAGCTCATCGAAGAACCTCAACGTGACGTGATAATCAAGCAGCTCGCCGACACTCGCTTCTTAGGATCCGCCGCCACCCGCCGAGGTTCCTCGATCATCTCCAGGAGCCAGTATCTCGACGGGTAGAGTTCCCTCACCAATGGCGTGTCGGCGTTGGTCGTAATCACGAACGCACCAGCTGTGCGCTGTGCGGTGAGGACGCGCGCAAGGTCTGCTTGTTCAGCTGCTGCAAACCCGCTCTTGGTGTAGGCCACGAACGTGGGCGTCGTGACGCTGGGGTCTTCGCTGTCGACATCATACGGCGGGTCACAGTAGATGACGTCCCCGGGCTGAACGTCTTGTAGCGCATCCGCGAAGTCGGCTACCTCGATCGTTGTGCGCTGCAAGTGAGCAGAGATCGCGGTGAGCTCCTCGAGCGTGGGCAAGCTGATCGTCTTGCGATGCCCGAATGGCGTGTTGTACTGGCCGCTCTTGTTCTCACGGTAGAGGCCGTTGAACCCCGCAGCGTTGAGCCACAACATGCGCGCTGAAGGCAGAGGATCTGTGGCCGAGTAGTGGTCCTCGTTGAACACATCGCGGATCGCGTAGTAGGTGACCTCGTCGTTGCGCCAGTTCTGTTGAAGGCAACGGTGCAGTGCGCCAGGGTCGCGCTTGATCCAGATCCAGAGCCCTGCGAGCGCAGGACAGAGATCGCTGAGGATCATCGGCGTCTGGAAGGGCAGTGCCAAGGCGACGGCGCCTGCACCAAGGAAGGGCTCGTAGTAGACGCCGGTCTGCGGCTTGAGCCGTAATGCGATCAACGCAGCAAGGCGCTCGGCAGCCCAGCGCTTACTCCCCACCCAACGCAGGACTGGGCTAAGCTGCGCGGCCCACTGCAGGCGGGCGTGATCGCGGCTCATGGCAGATCTTTGGTTGCAGAGCGGATCGCGGCGTTGATGGCGTAGAACATGGCGAGGGCCGTGGCGCGGTCCGTGGCGAGGCGCGTGGCGCGATGCGTGGCGTCGGACGTGGCGAGGTCCGTGGCGTGGTCCGTGGCGCCGGACGTGGCGAGGTCCGTGGCGCCGGACGTGGCGCGGTATGTGGCGCGGTATGTGGCGCGGTGCGTGGTGTCCTCGATCAAGGCAGCTCCTTGAGCGCAACGTTGATCACGCGAAAGATGACATTGGCGACGTCAGCCGTACGGTACGTGGCAACAGCGCCTACTGCACCGCTTGTGATCGCGTACATGGCGGCGTTCAGAGCGACGTCCACAGCTGCGATCGAGGCAGTGTTTGCGGCGCCTTGAATGTCTTGGGTTGTGCGAGTCATACCTTGAACTTCACCAAGCCTGTACGACCTGTACCAGCCCAACCTGTCTGCTCATCAAGCTTGGGATCGTGATCGTGCATGGCGTAGCCCTGCTTGATGTCAACGGGGAAATCGATCGGAATTCCTGATGGCGTCTCGAACGTCTGAGTCCAGCTCGCCTTGATATCTTGCGCAACCTGCAACGCGATCCGATCATTGTCAGGGACCTCGAAGTAGCCTGCGTCGTGCACCTGCGAGAAGATCTTCACCTTGCCCTTGTACTTGGCGAGCTTGGGCAGCATCCGAGAGAGCCCGAGGTTCATGATCCCTGAGCCCGCAAACTGGTTCGGGTTGTTGGCGACATCCGTGGGCGGCGGGTTCCCCATCGGGAACACCCGGATGCGTCCTAGAACGTAATCTGTCAGGACGTAGGGCGGTTGTGAGACCTGCGCGAAGAGGCGCATCTGCCAGCGCAGCACCCCGACGATGACGCGCTTCATCTTGACGATCGCAGCGGAGACCATCGCCAGCGTGATCTCAGGGAAGTCGACGACGATCGACTTCCAGACGGTCTCATCCGACCCACCATACATGCCGCCGTATTCCAGGCGCTTGGTGATGTCGCGTTGCTGGGTGTACTCGACGCTGTCCTTCGCCAGTGACGCGAAGTTGGGAAACAACATCAACGCAAATTCGCCGTGGATGTCACGACCCTCTGCGAAGACCTTGCACAGGAACGGATCGTCTGACTGGAGTGCCATCGTCCTCGCTTCGAGCTGCGCCAGATCGAAACCCACGATCCGCTTACCCGGTGCCGCGACAGCTTGGCGTCGAATGTTCGGCAGCCGCCGACCCGCGTCCTTGTTGCGCTCGTCCCCCCGTGACCAGCTCTGCGATTGGGGGTTCTCTGATCCCCAACGTCCTGAGATCTTGTTGACCGACCAGATCGGGTGGACCCGCCCGTCGTCTTGGACATAGGGCGCGTGCTGGGTCTTGTCGCTCTTGGTGACCCACTGGAACATCCGCTCGACGAACGTCGAGAACAGCGTCTTGTTCGCACGATAACGCAGCAGCGAAGCAACCTCGGGAATGTGCGCGAGGTCTTCGAGGATGCCGGCAGATGTCGATGTGCGCCCGGTCGCGGTCTGTTGGAACAGCGGGACACCGAGGCCCTTGAGCAAGGCCACCATGTGGAAGTCTTTACCCGGGGAGAACTCCCACCTGCCCTTAGCGATCTGCTTCTGTTCCTCAGCGAGTCGGATCTTGATGCGTTCTGTGAACTCCTCCGGGTCCTTCTTGCGGCGTGACTTCGCACGCTCGAAAGCCAAGCGATCAAGCACCTTGTCTCGGTTGGTCTCGAACGTGCTGTTGAGCTCCACGTAGCTCGCATCGATCACGGTCGAAAGTCGCTGACACAGCTCGGCGTTCACGTCGCGGTCGATGGGGTACCCTGTCAGGTGCATCTGTGCTGCGGTCGCGGCCATCTGTCGGTCGATCGCATAGACTCGCTCGGTCTTCGTCTTCTGGATCCAGACGTGCAGCGGCTTGATCACCTTGGCCGTGGTGTACGCGTCAGCGCAGTTGTAATCTCCGTCCTCCTCGGGCGTCTCATCACCGTCACGGTGCTCTGACTTCCATGGGGGCACGCCCATGAACTGGCCGACCACAGCTTGGAGCCGGTGGGCGTTCCCTGGGAAACACGCGTGGTGTGCGAGCATCGAGTCTTCTTGCGGCCCTGCGATCGTGAACCGGTAGAAGGCGTTCTGCAGCACCCCGTGCTCGTAGATCATGTTGTGGTAGGTCTTCGTGATCTGCTGCGACGAGACCAACGCTCGAAGGACGTTGATCGTCTTAGCTGTCAAGAGGTCCCAGACCACGCTGACCGCACGCGATCGTGAGCTCAACCCGAAGAACTTGATCTTCGCAGCGAACATCTGCAGCGCGCTGTGGCGCTCGGGATCGTCAACGTAAGTCTCCAGGTCGATCGCGCAGAACTCGTCCTGTGTGACCTCAAGCGCAAGGTCTTGGATCAGTTGGTTAGCACGTGGCGCATCTTCGACTTCCCAGTCCCGCGTCACGCCCCGGGTCATGTCGAGCTTGATGTTGCGTCCCGCTGCGACGGCCTTGACCTTCAGGATGTCGAACTTGAGGTTGACGTAGCCCATCGCTGCGGTGTGCCCGCCGCCTGCGGCCTTGGCCTTCTGTTTGTCAGCGCCACCGCCGCCCGAAGACCGCAGCAAGAAAGAGGGGTGCAGCGACGGGATCAAGACCCGGACACCTGTTCCGTCGACGTCGCTCTCGTGGTAGGTTCCTGCGAGATCAGACATCTTGGTGAGCTTGGTCGGGCAAAGCTCACGAACAGCGTGACTACCCAGCACCAACAACGGCCTGCCCGGCATCCGCGCCAGCTCGAGGTTCAGCCGCGGGCGACACGCCGCGACCGCAGCGCTGCGAGCATCATCAGTCGCGCCGCTGGGTGGTTGACACAGGCTCGCGTTGGTCGCGTAGACGCGTTGCCGGTCGACTCTGACTTCTTTCAGCGCGCGGTTGAGCAGCTCGCCATTGGGTCCCAAGAACGGGGCGCCGTAGCGCGTCTCCTGAGAACCTGGGCTCTCCCCGACGACGATCCACTCCGGATCACGTGGACCGAATCCGACGACAGGGTGGTTTGGCTTGCCGTCGTTGGCGAACGGGCACATCGTACAGAGTGCGCCGTCCGTCGGGCCGCGCACTGCTTCCATCAGCTGGGACCGACAGCGCGCAAGTCATCGACCTGATCGGCCAGGGTCTGGAGGCCATCCGTCTGCCAGAGCAGCGGGCTGGACATGCGGATGTATCCGCCCCGGACGAACCCCCCAGCGCGCAAGCGGGCGTCGCTACCCTGCGGGACGATCACAGCGACCTGTCGATCGCTGACCAGCGCCGCGAGCGCACGGTAGACTGCACGCTCCTTGAGCGTGCCGTAGTCGTTACGGACGTCGCAGTAGATCGGCGTGAACGCCTTGAGGAAGCGGTCGCTGATCGCGTTGTAGACTGACTCCAGGATCAGCTCCCGCGTCGTGACGCGCACCAAGAACGAGCCACGGTGCCCGCCCCGGACACGGTGCACGGCCCCGTGATAGGCGTGGATCCCAGGTTGGGGGCACCGTTCCTCGCGACAGATGTTCGCAAAGTCCAGATCAAAATTGCGCGTTGTCATGAGTCCTCCAGGTCTGATGGAACCGAGAGCTCAGAAGCTGACTTTGCTTACCACGGCGGAATCAGCCCCAAAGCTCGAACAAGTCCTGCGCGCGGATCTCGCATCCTGCTAGCAGTGGTGACCACCCTAGTCGCGCAGGAGCCTCACCTGAAGGTGAGGCGTCGTCGTCACTCACTGTGTCAGGCGGGACGTCGTCCCGCGGGCTGAGCCGCCGCCGGCCGCCGGTTCGTCGCCGGGCGCGCGTTGGAGGGCACCGCAGTCGCCGGCTGGGCCGACGGCGCCGCACCCGCCACCGGACGCTCGTTCGAGATCCGCATGCGGACCTTGGTGATGTCCTGGTTGGACGCGGCGTCGTAGGTCGTGGTCGTCTCGAGCGCGACGTTGATGATCATCCGCCGCCCGATGAGCGCGCTCCCCTCGAAGCCGCCCCCCGGGAGCAGCGGGACGTCGAGGGTGTCACGCACGACGTGGACGACGCGCTTGAGCGCGCCCTTGCCGCCATCCTTGTGCGACGAGTGCGGGAACGTGACCCAGTGCTTGCAGGTCGCGTCGAAGTACTCACCCTCGTTCGCGACGCGCAGATCGAGCACGAGCTGGCGCCCGCCCTTGGTGGTCGCCTCGATGGCTGCGCCGACGATCTCGACTTCGTAGTCCCCGGCGGGGAGCGAGGGGCCAGCCACGCCGTCCCAACCCTTGATCTCGGGATCGGACAGGTCCATGTCATCGACGACGAAATCGGGATCGCTGTTGTTGTTCTCGGACATTGTCTTTTCAGTCTCCTGGTTTGCGTACGGTTGGTTCAGCGACCGTTCGTCGCTGGCGTGCTGGTGTTGGTCGAGACGACGCGTCGCGTGACGACAGTCGCAGCTTGCTTGCACGCATTCTCGAAAGCTGCGATCGGATCAGGCAGGTTGAGCTGCTCCATCAGATCGCGGTAGGTCGGGTTGAAGATGGACGGTTCGAGCATCCCGGAATCACGGCCGCCTGCGAGCCAGCGACCGTGGACTGTGGTGTGCATCTCGAAGAAGCAATCTTCGCCGCCAGTGGCGTTGGGAACCGTGTAGCTCTCATGGCGGAAGATGTGGTCACAGCCCGCGGGGAAGCGATCACGCGTCTTGCCAGTGAGCAGCGGGCCACCGATCGGTGCGTCGGTGTCCGGGGCCTTCTCCAGCGCCAGCCAGACGACGTTGCAGGGCCAGGTGTGCGTGTCCTGTCGGAGATCGCCGAGCTGTTCGCCGAGCTGGCCGTAGAGCGCACGCCCGTCGACAGGCTTCCCGGGGTTGCCAGCGATCCAGCGTTTCTTGTTCGCGGCGAACAGCGCGTCTTGGTAGAAGGTGAGCGAGTCGATCCCGAGCGTGAGCGCCTCGCCGCGCTCGAAGTACCCTCGAGCGTCACCCAGCGCCTCTTGCATCTGCTGGGCATCCTCGATCGGCCAGACGAGCGGCGGACGATCGGGCTCGAAGTAACCCTCGCTGGGCATCGTCTCGATCGTGACCCAGCCACGTTCACTGGCCTCGGCCAGGATCAGCGGACGCGGCCAGCTGGCCAGGAAGCGCGTCTTGCCGCTGCGCGGTCGGCCGTAGCACAGCGCAGTCTTGAACGAGTTGCGGAACTCGCCGCTCTTGATCTTGATCGGGACGATGGGCATGAGAGAAAGTGCCTTTCCAGAGGATGCTTCAGTTCAGGAACGCTGCGTGCAGTGCTCGAACTCGTCGCAGAGGTAGCCGTAGCGACCCACGCAAGCTGCACGGGCACGCGGAAACGAGCCGATGGCTGTCGCCGTGTCGATCGCAGCGGACCAGACTTGGAGGCTCTTGCGATGGTCCTTCACGAGCGCGCGTGAGGGATGAACATAGGTCCGGTGGAACAGCAGATCCTTCTGCTTGCCCGCGATGTCGACGACGATGCCCTGCAGCGGACCGAAGCGCTTGTGTGCCTTGGTCCGCTCGTACAGGTCGAACAGGCCGATGATCTCGCCGTCATTGAACCAGCCCTCCTTGGTCGCCTGATCGAACCGCGCAGCAGTCTTCAGATCGAACAACCATGTTCCAGCAGCGCAGCCGGGGATCGGCTTCTCCAGCCACATGATGCTGTCGATCCGGCAGCTCTGCTTGGTCTTGGGATCGACAAGCAGGTGCTCCACTGCAAGCGGCTGCCATTCATCGCGCTGGTAGTAGGCCCAGTAGCCCGAGGTCACGCGCCAGGCTTCGGCCACGTGCTCTGGGTTGACGAGCCGCGCCAAGAGTTCGTCACGTACCCGGGTCTGGATCAACGGATAGTTGACGTCGATCTTCCCTGACAGCCCGATCGCGACGAACGTGTGGACCAAGGTCCCGATCTCGAGCGCCGGTGGCTTGGGTGACTTGTCGAGCAAGCCCCGACGACTGTCAAGGTAGCGGCGCTTCCAGAGGTAGGGACACTTCTGGAACGTGCTGATGGAGGACCAACCGCGTGCGCCGCTTGCGCCACCCAGGCGAGGAACGCCGGCTTCATCGAAGATCGCGGCGAGCGCGAACTCTGCAGAGACGTAGGGGTTGAAGTCTTCGAACGAAACGGCAAAGTCGCCTTGCAACGACTTCGCGAGGACCCCTGTTGCAGCGATCAGCTGTGGATCCGTCGAGAGTGGCGAGATGAAACTCGCGTCTTCGACAAGCAGCTCGTAGAGGACCCCATCCTCTATCTCGTACGCCTCGTCGATCGAAAGGCCATCTGTGTCCGTTACCCGGACACTACACACTTCAGATGGTGCATGGGCCAAGACCCCCGCGTTGATCGTCGACAGCAGCTTGGCGCCGCAAAGGACGCAGGTGGGCTTCTTTTTTCTCATCAAGCGTGCGCCTGCACCAGCAACGCTGGGCAGTCTCCCGTTTCGCAAAATTTTCTGAACCCCGAGACGAAGGCGACCCTAGCAGGCTGCCCTGACAGGACGCCACGCTTACTTGGAGAATTCGTCACGCAAATCAGCAACCAGGTGACGCAGGAGATCCCCCCCAGCGCAGAACCCAGCACGATCAAGCGCTTCGGCACGTTCGTTGATACGCGCCAGGACGCGCGTGACCGTGGGGTCATCGGCCACAGCATCACGCCGAGCTGTGACGCTCCCGTCAGCGTGCCGTAAGACGCGGAATTGTCGCGGCTCTGCAAGTGGCGGCTGCGCTACCGTCGCGAGACCTAGGACACCTGGGCACGCGTCCACAGGGCACGGCAACTCGATGACCATCAGCGTCTCGCGAGACGCACCACAAACCGGGCAGACGCGCTTCATGGTGTTCTGTAACCGACACGAAGACGCACCCACCCGCAGAAGCGGCACGTCAGCGTCGCTGGCGTCAAGTCAGACGGGATGAATTTACGAATGCACGCAGGGCACGTTCGAGGCAAGCGCCCATTCTGCGTGAGCCTGCCGGCATGCGCAGGGTGCACGCTCTGTCGAGAACAGCCTTCTCGTCGACACGGAGCAAAGCCGTAATCTGTCGAGAAATCAGGGTGCTTCGGATCCGTCGGTTCCATAGTGCGCGGCCAGCCTATCATCGGGTCATGTCTCCTGGAGGAGCTAGCGCAGCACGAAACAACTCGATCAGTGTTTCATCAGCCATTTCAGGGTCTTCAGGAAACTGGAAAGCTGATCCAGCTGCAGGAAAGCCCATCCGGTCACCCATCGCGATCTTGGTCTTCAGCTCGGTGATCAAGCGTAGGTCCACGTCGTGGTTCAACACGATGAAGGTCACACCCAACGGATGGTCAGCGCTGAACGGACGCATCAACGCCTGGGAGACCACAGCCGGCGTCCAATCGACTTCGACGAAGATTTCATAGTGTGCTCGGCTCAGATCGATCCCCACCTGTCCCACGCTGATCGTGATGATCAGCGCTGCAGGAACTGGTGATGCCTTCCAAGCTGCGATGATCGCGTCACGCTGGGTGATCGCGTCCTCCCCGGTCACGACGAAGGTGGGAACACCTTTCTTCCGCAGCTTGGCTGCGACAGCATGCGCGGGCTGTTTGTGCCAGGTCCAGATGACGACGTCGTGGTTCCCGACGACCGTTCGGCGGGCCAGGTCTGCAGCAATGTCGACCTTGTAGAGCCCTGTGGCCTGGCGGTAATAGTTAAGGTCCTCAACTATCGACGACGTCTCGTTCAGGCGTAGACGGTATGCAAGCTCGTCGACTGTCCGTAGGACCTTGGCATCAAGATCGACGAGCTCAAGGTTGAACTGGATCGGTGGAAGGTCTGCCTTGACGTCTTTCCACTGACGCGCCAAGAGCACCTCGTTACGTCGGAGAAACCATTCATCTTCATGCGAAGTTCCGCCGTATCGCCAACCGTACTCTGTCAGCGTGGGGTTGCAGTACCGTTGGGAAAAAGTGTGCGGACGCCCCCATGCGCCTGGGTTACAAGCTGCGAGCAGGGACCAGAGCCCCTCAGACGTGTTCCAGAGCGGCGTCCCGCTGAGCAGGACGACACGCCACGCGATCGAAGCGTAGAACAGCATCGCCTCGGTACGCTTGCTCTTGGGGTTCGAGAACAAGTGCGCCTCGTCGACGATCAGCGTCCCTGGGACGAGCCCGGTCGCACGATGGTGTGTAAGGATGTCGTGGTGCCCGAAGATGATCTCGGCTTTGCGTAGCTTGTCGAGGTCGACTTTCCGCCCGGTGATGACTGTGGGTTCGATCGTCGGCCACAGCTTGGCCATCCACTCCAACCACACGCTGCGGGTCGAGAGCGGTGCGACTACGAGGAGCGGACCCTTGGCGGGATCGTGAGCTAGTAGGCTCATCGCGGTGTTGTGCGTGACGATGTAGCCATCAGTCACGAACAGGTTGCGTTTCGTACTGACCTGGATGCATCGCATCTCACGATCACCGACAGGCTCGACAGCTTCGATCCCGCGTGCAAGGAATCCGCGTTGCCAACAGCTCGCTTTGCGTGTCAACGAGAACGGGTTTACAGGCATGCGGACGTGGAGTTGGTAGGAAAGCCGGCCCCGTCGCCTCTCACCCAAGTACGTAAACCCGCCAAGCGACTCGATCAATTCACGCATGCCTTCGCACAAAGCTTGGGATGTCGTGTTGAAGCTGGTGATCCCGCGACGGGTAACATCACCGTCGGTGTCCATGAGCCCACGGAGGAGCGCAAGCCGGTCCTCTACTGAGGCACGCAGGTAGATGACAGGGATGAACTTGTCAGGTGATCGTGCACCTGCAAGCCCTAGCTCTTGCAACGCCTGTTGCGCTGCGTTGGGCGCTCCGCGGACGCGTGGGACGATGGCCCATGTCAGGCAACGTGCTTTTCTCGTCCGTGTTTCGAGCGTCGCAGGTAGCAGTGCGTCCACAGCTTCACGCAGCTCGACATCCGGTTTCGTGACCATGGGGCCACCTGGACAAAGGTGACCATCACCGAGAAGTACACCCAAAACGTAGGGTGTGACCGGCAGTGCTCTCAGCGGCAGCTCGAACTGAACCGGGGCTACCAATGGAAGGAAAAATTTTCGATTTCCCCGCTTCCTTCCAGAGCGCGGCGCTTCACGAAGCTTCTCCTTGAAACTGTGGAGAGCGATGACACGCGAAGTACCTCGAAACCGATCGTTGACCGTGTAGAGCAACCAGAGGTGCTCATCGTCGCAGACGGTCGATCGACCATCACACGTCGTGACACGAAATGCTGGGCGGACGCCTTGCGGGAAGATGGCTTCAACCTGGCCTGTGCCACCGTCTGGGTCGATGACCGCATCGCCGACGTGCAGATCACCCATGCGCCGCCAGCCCGATGGTGTGAGCACCATGCTGTCAACATCATTCGCTTTCCCCAGCCTCATCTCGTCTGCTACCAAGACACCGCGACGCGGCCCCAAGTAAGCAAGCCCCGTCAGTTGGTGAGGACGCGGCGTCACGCCTGCTGACGCTGCGACAGCTGCGTAAGTGTCAAGCGAAACATCAGCAACCTGTGCGAGCGCTGCCTGGCCTGCTTCACCGAGCAGCGGCAAGAGCGTTCGGTGCACTTCGAAGCACTTCATGCGCTGGTTGAACGTGCCCCCAGGCACTTGACCGAGCGCAATTGCTCGCCCTAGTTCGAGCGGAACGAGGAACCAATCCCACCGTGTTGGGTGGCGTGTGATGCTGGTGTTCGTTGTCAAGCGCCTCGTACGCTAGCATCAGCTTCTGTCTTTCCTGCGCGCTTCGCGATCGTGAACCGTAACGTTGCTGGAACAGCAGGCCGGCGTGTTACCTACGATCCTCGATGCTCGTCCCTGCCGAGTTCACGCCGGTTCGCACCGCCGTGCGCGCTATCCGTGAGTCTATGGCCGAGGCCGATGAGGTGGACACAGCTCAAGGTGTCGCCAACTACATCTACAACTACGAGCAGCGCGAAGGCTCGAAGTTCTTGCTTGTCGACAAGTCACGCCCGATGCTGTTTTCTGCGGTCACGCGAACGCTGCACGACATCAGCAACAACCGGCGCTGGAATGCGCACATGCTCGCGGTCTACGGGCTCAACGCCAAGAGCAGATTCACCACCTACGTGACCCAGTTCCTGGAGAGTCACGCGATGCACGCAGGCTCTGCTGAGGAGCTCCGGCGATTCACTGCGTTCAAGAACGGGATCCTGTACATCAGCAACTACGACGGCAACGTCTGGCGGATCACAGGCCAGGGCGTGACGTTTGGTGCTGAAGGCCAGGTGATCGATGACGGGCAACGTACAGATCCTGCTGAGGACTTGTGCGGGATCCCGCTCGGGATTGGCATCATCCCGAACGGTCTCGAAGTCGTCTTCGCTGACGACGACGGCGGCGAGCCGATGATGCCCCTCGAGATCGGTCCGACAGGCGCCCTTTTCAAGATCGTCGGCGGGATCAAGTGGGCTCGAGACACCGGGGGCGGTATGTTGCCCAAGCATCAAGCGTTGGCGATGATCACGTGGCTGTTTGCGTTGGCGTTTCCTGATCACTTTCCGACGAAGCCATTGCTGCTCCTTGAAGGCGCCCCGGGCAGTGGCAAGAGCCTCGCGATGCAGATGATCCAGGCTGCACTCCACGGCAAAGTCTCACCGATCATCGTCAGCAAAAATGGTGAGCGTGACTTCCGCGTCGCGTTGCTCCGAAACCCGATCGCGGTGCTCGACAACACGGATGACTACATCGACTGGATGCCCAACTCGATCGCGGCGTACACCACCGGCGGTGGTTGGACAGATCGTGAGCTGCACACGAACACAGGAGAAGTTCGAATCAGGCCGCAGAGTTTCGTCGCTGTAGCCTCGAAGAATCCGACTAGCTTTCGGACCACAGACGTCGCAGATCGGTGCATCGTGTTGCGTGTCGAACGGCGCGAACGCTTCGCTCCGGCACGACGTGTGATGGAGGCGATCACACGTGATCGGCCTAGGATCTGCGGTGAGTGGGTCTACTACCTGAACCGGCTCGTCGCGCTGCTCAATCGTGGAGGGTTGCCCGAACTTTCCAACAGTCGTATGGCCGACCTTGAGGTCTTTGCCTGGGCTGTGGGGGCTGCGCTCAACATCAAATCGTTCACGGTTCAGAGCATGCTGGACTCACTCCAGCGCGAACGTACGGCCTTTGCCAGTGAGAACGATTCTGTCGTCGAGGCGCTCGACGTCTGGGTCGACACCGCGGGCAACGCATCGCGCTACATGACGATCAGGATGCTGTTCAAGGAACTCGCTGAACTCGCACAGTTCGATGGCAAGACGTTCCTCAAGACGCCGTTGGCGTTGATGCAGCGTCTCCGAGCGCCGCACGTCATCGACAAGTTCTGGATCAACGACAACGAAGTCGATAACCGCGGCGAAAAGCTCTACCAAATCATGCGCCCGATGACCATGGCCGATGGAAACTGAAAGGGAGTCGACGCAGCGGGACAGGTCAGCATGTTAGACCTTAGAAGCTTTGAACATCACCGTTCTACCTGAGCTCTGGTCCCTTGGCGTCTTGATCAAAACCGAGGACGGGAACCACTCTGTCGGAGTGTTTCCTGTGATCGGGCTGGCTTGCGACATCCCTGAAGCAGGACCATCCCTGATCGAGCCGATTGTCGCCATGCAAGGTGGTCGAGTCTGTTGCGCCAGGGACCTGGAATGGGAGGTCCTCTTCCTGGCAAAGCCCGGCGAGGACATGGTCAGACTCGCGACGCTTGCGCTCCATGCGCGCGAT
>Ga0105050_10007055_pt1 | contig 13628 bp, 16 predicted proteins | sample FRY01_FD_78088 | JGI IMG/M metagenome (GOLD analysis project Ga0105050, IMG submission 78088) | Freshwater microbial communities from Lake Fryxell liftoff mats and glacier meltwater in Antarctica - FRY-01 | ecosystem: Environmental > Aquatic > Freshwater > Ice > Glacier meltwater ... | reverse complement strand
CTGCTGCTGCTGATGATGATGCTGTTTATACTGCTTCTTCTGATGCTGATGCTGTTACTGCTGCTGCTTATACTGATGCTTATAATAAATTTGCAGATAAATTACTGGAACTTTTAAAAGAATGTGGAGAGTAAATGAAAGAATATAAAATGGGTATAACTAAAAGTGAGTTTGAAAATCACCTTGATATTCCTGTATGGCTTGCCATTTTAAAAGACCATATATTTAAAAATTGTCCTAAAGCTAGAGCTAAAACGTGGCCTGCTGAGTTTTCAGAAGCTATTAATGAAGGCGCTGACTTAAATAAAATTAAAATACCTTTTTTAATATTCATAGTTGAATTTGCTAGAGCGTATTGTAAAGACAAAGAGGCACTAGCTGCGCTTGACGCGGTATTAGTTGAGCTTAAAAAAGATGTTTTAGATTTACCAGAATTAAATGAAGCGCGTGCTGCTGTTGCTTATGCTGCCGCTGCTTATGCTGCTGCTTCTTATGCTGTTGCTGCTGTTGCTTATACTGCTGCTGCTGGTGATGATGATGATGCTGTTGCTTATGCTGTTGCTGCTGTTGCTTATGCTGCTGCTGCTTCTTCTGCTGTTGTTACTGCTGTTGCTTATACTTCTGCTGCTTCTTCTGCTGCTGATGCTGCTGCTTCTTATGCTGTTGCTTCTTATGCTGTTGCTGCTGCCGCTTATACTGCTGCTGATGCTGCTGATGATGATGCTGTTTATGCTGATGCTGCTGCTGCTTATACTGCTTCTGCTTCTTCTGCTGCTGATGCTGCTGTTGCTTATGCTGCTTGCACTGCTGATGCTTATAATAAATTTGCAGATAAATTACTGGAACTTTTAAAAGAATGTGGGGAGTAGGATGAAAGATCCGCAAGACAAACAGCTTTTAGAACTAGCACAAGTAACGACAAGCGCCATTTAGGTGACGGTATATATGCGCAGATAAAGGACGATGCCATAGCTTTATCTTGCGAAAATGGCACTGAAATCCGACCGGTTAGACTTTCCCCGATAACAGAGCGCATATGCCAGGCTTTAGATGCCCTGCCAAAGGAGACCGCTACGTGACCCGATCCACATTTTTGATTTGTGAACCATGCTTCCTTGCACGTAATCTTAAAAAGCCAAAGCATGATGTATGGTGTATGCGGAATTTATGTGCTTATTGTAACGAGACAAAAGATGTATACAATATGACACAGTTAATTTTACCCTGGGATAAGCTTACAATTATTAAATCAACAAACGGAATGGAAGACTAATGGACATAAACATAGATACAACAGCATTTGCGATAACTGCGATTGGATTTTTTTCATTCGGTGTAGTGCTTACATGGACTATTTTTGTTGAGCGCAAGGAGCGGGACTACCGAAAATTCGTAGCCTTCATTCTAACTGAACCAAATACGAATTGTGCTAAATGCGAGAAGAATTATATTTTGGCGCATAAGGCATTCTACGTTAAAGATAGTATTATTAAATAGGCTAGTGGCCACTAGCCTAGTCACCACACTCGTGCTAATCTAAATTATAATCTCGCCGGGGAATTTCCATGCAACTACTTATCACAGCTTTATTAATCATACTGACTATTGGATGCGCAAGTTACGACAACTTACCGGAATGCGATTATATATGTCCTGTGGGCTCTGAGATTCCGACTGGCTGCTACTGTTTGCTGGACATTAGCGAGGGCGACTTCAAGCAGCACGCACCTAGTTCACCAAACCAGTTAGATTTTGACTAGCAAGTCTCCACGTAAAGTAGCCGTCAATAATCGCCTCGGCCAATTGACCGATCTTCAGTAGCGCCGATTCACTATCGCTAACATTACTACCAAAAAAGGGCTCGACCATAATAGTAGGAATAGCAGCTCCGTGGTTGAGAGATTTTCCACCACGATCATTAAATCCCCGATACCTGGTACCACGATTGCCGTTGCCATTTACACCCCGCTTGAATAGTGAGCAGATTTCAGTCTGGACATAATCGGCCAGTAGTTTCGCCCCTTCAATCCCGCCATAGAGAGTCTCGGTCCCTTTAACTTCAGGCTTACTTGTAGAATTAAAGTGCAGTTCTATAATCGCAATTGGCTGGTACTGGATTGCAATCTTATAGGCACCGTCAATTCCTACGCCGTCACGCAAGACCACAAGATTATCTACGCCCCTCTTAGTAAGTATGGCCGAGCAAATGCCAGACAGAACAGTATTGTATTCATACTCCTGGACATATGCATAAGGCTCAGCCATCGAAGCACCAGCATTATTATCAGTGTGGCCAACCACAATCGCAACCTTGTCATTAGTCATGCTTTTCGGCCTTTTTAAGTTCGCGCTCAATCTCAAGAATTTCCTGATACTCTTCACTAGTCAATTGAACAGTGTGCAGTTTGGATTTAGGCTTGCGAATTTTGCGCGCAGCCTTCTTAGCAAATTCTCTGAGAAAGTAGGGGAGGAGGATCTCCCCTACTCTAATTAGGAAGGGCATAAGCTCACCCGGACTTTCCGTCAAGCTTATCGATCTGTGGAAGTACATATCTATCTACGTGGCTCATAAACGATACGATTAAGTCGTCGTACGGCGACGAAGAAAGTGCCGCCGACTCCACTAACCAATCTTTAAGTGCCGCATAACAGTTTTCGGCAGCTTGCTCCACTTCAATAAGTCCTGCGGCTTTTAATTTTTCGCCGAGATCCGCTAAGTCGTAGGGTTTATTCATATTCACATCTCCTAGTTGTTAAGTTTAAACTGCATAATTTCATCGAGTCTGCGATGTGCAGCTTCAGCCTTTGCATCAAGCACCGCAACCTGCTTATCTATCTGATCGACCTTTTGGATCGGATGCTTTAGTTCGGCCAACTTTTCAAGTATCTGCTTATGGTCTGACTTCATCTCAGCAATCGCAACATGTACCGAATCGATACTGGCAATCTTAAGTAGCATTCCATTGATCCAGCGCTTAATTAAATAAAGTGCAATTGCAGTGGTGACCCCGCTACTGCCTACTGCCGGTAGCATTTGAGTCAGTAAGTCAGTACTACTGCTAGTAGAAATTCCAGTGTTCTTAATCGTATCATCCATACTCTAACTATATTATGTAGCGAGGAGTTGAGGGAGTCCGGTTTGCACAATGCAATGGTTGCATAGCGGTGTAACAATTTCATTGACTGGACTTACGCGCCAACAATAACGTGGATTTCGCAGACACAAGACATCGATACATTTAAGTATCGAAGCATTTGTATAACGAGGGGGGCATCACTTGGCAATCATCCAGATTGATTCAGTAAACTGTATTCCAGAGATCACAAAGATTCCAAAGACTATGCTCACAGTTGAGATAGTTGACGGTGTTACCCATGTCAGATGTAATTCAAGTTCACTTTCAATTATCCAGCAATGTCCGCGCAAAGCCTACTACAGCCTGCACCGGGGACTAACGTCTAAAAATGAATCGCCCGCTACACTATTCGGCAGCGCAATCCACGCGGCGATGGAAGTTTTTTACTCGGCACCGTCTGAGCAGCGAATCATCCCACCCAATATGATTAAGAATTTAGAACTTATGTCTCATGGGGGCGCACTCGAATCTGAAGAAAGCTATTTGGTTTTTCGCGCCACAAAAGCTTTTATCAATCGAGCTGCGCCTCTATCTTCACTCCCCGCTGAAGATAAACGTTCAATACCTAATGGAGTTTGGATACTAGGCCATTATTATGAAACTTGGATAAACGATCCATGGACCGTCTGCATGGATGAAAACGGTCCAATTGTAGAGCGCACACTCGAAGCCGTTATTCATGAAGAGCCGGGACTTAAAATCACTGCATTCGGAACCGTAGACGTGGCACTACAGAATAAGGCAAACGGTAATGTGCTTCTATGCGACCATAAGACAAGTTCTGTAGTTGGTAAGGACTTCTACAGTCGCCTTAAGCCAAACTCACAATACAGTTTCTACGTCTGGTTAGCTCAGCAATGCCTAGCTATAGACACCGAAGACTTCATGGTAAATTGTATTGAGGTGAAACCGAAGCCCAAGACCGTAAGAGGTAGCAAGCCTAATTTCCCACGCCAAATCACCCGCAGATCAGTTGAAGACTTGCAAGAATTCAAAAGCACCCTTATCCACTACATCAAGCAATACTTGCTATGGAATTCAGATAAGTTTTGGCCCCTTGGACAAGTCGATGCTTGCGCTACGTATGGCGGCTGCCAATACCTTAACGTATGCAGCTCGCCCGCATCCATCAGAGAAAATATAATCAATGCAGACTACATAGGAGATAGACATAATGGCTAAGCTAAGTGAAATTAAAACGGACGGTGCGCTTAAAATTCTAATTTACGGGAAAGCTGGCAGCGGAAAAAGTTGTTTTGCAGCGGGGCTACCTTATCCCACTCTCTATCTGGATTTTGACGGGAAGGTAGATAGTGCGGCTCTCTACTACAAGTCAGATGCTGCGAGACTCGAAAACATTGATGTCCGCAACTTAAGTAAGACTATGGTCGATTCACCTATTACGCAGTTCGAACAAATCTTCAGTCAAGAACTAATCCCGGATTTGAAGGCAGGTAAGATGAAATACAAAACGATAGTGCTTGATAGTATCACTACGTTTAGTAATGCTGTACTTAATCATATTGTAGCGACTAATCCAGGGGTGAATAGGACTAAGACCGCGCAAGGCCAACAACCTGGCATGCAAGATTTCGGAATTCTTAAGCGTGAATTCGGTAAGATTATTCCGAATATTTTATCCTTACCATGCAACGTAATTATGCTCGGACACATTTCGCAAGAGAAAGATGAAATTACGGGTCAGATAATCAGAGGTCCGCTTATGGATGGCAGCTTCTCGCAACAACTACCCATCTACTTTAAAGAGGTTCATCATGCTTACCGGGATGAAAAAGGTGCGCATTGGGCACAAACGCAATCTGACTTTAAGTTCGAATGCAGGAGTCAAATACCGGGACTGCCTAATCCAATGAAGCTCAATTACGCAGAGCTCGAAAAATATTTATAAACAAACGAAAAACAACAAGACCATACCGGTCTAAATTAACAAGGAGAAATAAGCATGTCATTAGTACAACCGAATTTCGACGAAGTTCAGTCAGAAATTATCCCGGGTGAATATCGCGTTCGCATCGTAGGCGCTGAACAAGGCACGTGGGAAAAAGAAGGGCGCAGCACCACATTCGTTAAATGGACACTTGAGACCACTGACGAATCAGAGCCTAAGAATAATGGCCGTAAGATATTTGAACGCACAGCCGTCAATGGCAAGGGCGCATTCAGACTTCAGCGTCTATACAAGGCAGCAACTGGAGAATCACTTGCGGGTGCATTCGATACTGAACAGTTGCTGGGCAAAGAACTTAAAGTTGCAGTGGAGCTAGATGCAAAAGGCTACACGAACGTCAAGTCATTTGCAGCGATTCAATAAGACAACTTAGTAATTAGTAAACAGCGAGACCGATGGACTGCAACATGAAACGCCTCTCAACTTGTGCCTGCAACAAAGTAACTGGAATATCATGACGGACCATCGGTTTCCTTTGGGGCCGCTAACCGCGACAGTATGCATATTAGGTGAGACGCCTAGCGTATCCGCAGTCATAGACAAGAAGCCCTTTAGTGGATGGGAAGAGCAGCTAATCCACAACTGCCTACTTAAAGCAGGTATTCATCCAGACGATGTACGATTTGAACTTGTAGCATATCATAAGGGGAAGCCCACTAGTGATGATGTTGCCCAATCTATTAAAAGCCTAAATGGTATGCCACAACTTGAAGTCATAATTGCTCTCGGCAATACGGCATTAGAATTATGCACGGGACACACTTCTATAGATAAGTGGCATTTATCCCCTGTGGATAATGTGGTGGCCCTTAACTGTAGAAAGTGTGTCCCGACTTTTCATCCTAAGCGAATTGCCCAGGATATGCGTCTTCAGCTGTATATGGTTAAGGCATTTATGCGAGCGGCTCAAGGCCTTGTGTATAAGGGTCCGTGGCTACGCAAGACTAAACGTTTCATACTCAATCCCAACTTCGATGAGACTATTGACGTACTTAAGATGCTCCAGACTAAAGACATCCTAGCTAATGACATAGAGACTGGAAACGGGATCATTAACACCGTAGGGTTTGCATGGAGTGAATCAGATGCGATTGCGATTCAGACACTACCCGAAAGATTTGGCGCTGACAAATTCTACGTACTCTGGGAGCACATTGCATTCTTGCTTCAGTCTCCCAACATTCGCAAAATTTATCAGAATCTAATTTACGAGTCGGCTTACTACAGCAGATACGGAATACGTGTAGCGGGCACATTCCATGATACGATGTGGGCGCAGCGCTTACTTTATCCAGAATTTGAAATCGGCTTAGACAACGTCGGGAGACTATATACTAATGAGCAATACTGGAAAGACATAGGCAAAGACTACAAAGGCGAAGGCAAAAAGCGTGACTGGGGAAATATCCGCGACTGGAGTCAGCACTATGTCTACAACTCTTGTGATACTACCGGCACGTTTGAGGCTTGCACCAATCAGCGTAAAGACCTGCAAGCTAGAGGACAATTAGACTTCTTTGATAATTATCTTATGCGGCTTGCAGACCCAATAGTAGAGATGTGTTCACGCGGGCTTCCAGTCAACGAGGCCACTAGACGCAAACTCCAAGTAGACACCGAAATAGAGCTTAAGCAACTAGTGACCCAGCTATCAGAGCCCATTAATCCTAATTCATGGAAGCAGAAAGCCAAGTTGCTTAAGTCTAAAGGTTATAAGCTACCTACTAAGCGAGACATTGAAGGCGATGCAAAAGAATCGACGGATGAGCTTGCTCTTAAGAAGCTGCGCCTTAAGTATCCGGACGATATGGATATCGCAACTCTATTGAAACTTGCAAAACTAAATAAGGCTCTCGGCAGCTACATCAATATTGCCTACGATAATGATGGACGGATGCGCTTCAGTCTTAACGGAGTGGGAACCGAGACATTAAGATTCGCAAGTTATAAAGATCCGTGGGACCGTGGACTTAATGCGCAGACGCTGCCTAAAGCCTACAAGATAATGTTTGATGCGCCTCCTGGAAAGCTATGGTTGCAAGTAGATTTGAAGCAAGCCGAATCTCGATTCGTCGCTTATGAATGTGCCGATGTCGACTTGATTAAGATGCTCGAAGACTCAACTAAAGATGTTCACAGATTCGTAGCGAGTCACATATTTGAAAAGCCCGAAGCTGAGATCACTAAGCAAGAGCGACAACTAGGTAAGAAGTCAGGTCACGGCGCCAATTATGATATGCGCGCCACTACATTTATGGAATCATGTCTTAAGGAGATGGACCTAGTTCTCACCAAGGCAATGTGCGAAAAGATCCTCTCTACATATCATATGCTGTTTCCGGGAATTAAGCGCGGGCATCAGCGGGTCCGAGAATCATTGTGGACCGAACGCAAGCTAGTTAATCCATTAGGATACACCAGATATTTCTATGGCCGCATGGACGAAGACACATTTAGAGAAGCGTATGCATTTAAGCCGCAGTCTACGATTCCCATGGTGGTGAATCACTTAATGCTACACCTTACTGATGTTCGCAAAACAGGCGCGATTGATTTTGACCTACACTTGCAAGCACACGACAGCATCTTACTAATGGTTAATAACACAGCGAATGACTACTTGCCCATAACCAGCGTGTGCATGGACTATAAAGCCTGGCATCCAAAACTTATTTTATCGGGTGGGGAACTTACAATCCCGGTTGAAATCGAACTGGGGACTAACTTAGGAAAACTAGAAGTATTGAAACTATAGAGGGGGACACTATGTCTACGGACAAAACGGCAGAAGAAATGGAAGAGCTACTGCGCAAGCTAATGCTCGAGGAAATCACAGTACTCATCGAGGCACATAGGGAGGATCTTGTAAAAAAGGTCCACGTTAAACTACTAGACATAGAAGTGGGGATACTAGATGAGCCAGCGCAACTATCCTAATTTTCTAAACGCCTACCTGCAATTACATATGGATCAATTTGTCCCGGCTAAATTTCACTACTGGGCAGGAGTCTCTATAGTAGCAGCAGTCCTTGAGCGTAAAGTATGGTTGCCATGGTCGCAAACCGTGACTTACTATCCGAACATATATACATTGTTGGTGGGCAGGCCCGCAATTGGCAAGTCGACTGCAGTAGATCCAGCCATGGAATTTATTCGCGACATGAATGTCAACGGTGGCGGCGATATGAAATTCATCCCGGCACAAATCACAGAAGCTATGCTACTGGAGATAATGTCTGGTAATAAGAAATTCCAGTATAGAGGTAAAGAGATGTCGCATAGTTCTGGCTACTACTGCACAAGCGAAGCAAATGCCGATCTCAAAGACATCTATGGTGATTTCGTAGCTACTATAACAGCATTGTATGACTGTCGTAAATATTGGGATAAGGCGACCAAGAAAGACGGATTCATTACGGTGCAAAATGGCTGCTTTAACCTACTTGCTGCATGTACATTTGACTACTTAGGTAAAGTGCTGGGCGAAAACAAAAATGGAATCAGCACTATCCATGGGGGATTTGCCTCTAGGCTTATGTATATCACGCAAAAAGATGTTTTCATCAGGCAGTCGCCCTGGCAGAATCGCGGCATCTTAAAGTCAAATGCAATTGACCGTAATAAATTGCTAGAAGACTTACGCTCTATACATAAGCTAGTTGGTGAATTTAGAGGCGAAGCCTGGTTCCAAGACAACTGGGAAACTTGCTTTATTGCAACGGATGAGCGGCGCCAGAAATTACCCTCTGAGAAACTGCAGGCTTTGCTGGCGCGCAGAAGTCCAAACATAATGAAACTATGTATGATTCTAAGCGCCGCTGAATCAGACGACCTAATACTTAAGAAACATCACTGGGAAATGGCCGACAGCATGCTAAACGAAATGGAGTCCAATTTGCCTGCACTACTACGTGAAAGTAAATCCAAAGATGTAGAAACTAAGCAAGGCTTACTATCAAGTGTGTTTAGTGCGCTACTTAAGAACAACCGCAGAATGCGTTTTAATTCCCTTAGAAGGCAAGTCTTGGTGGAGGGTCATAATCTGCGGGACTTAAGCGCAATCATAGAGACGTTCACTGAAGACAATGACATGCTTAAGATACATCATTCGGATAATGGCATGACGCTAGAATTAATTGGCAATCCTGATAACTATATTTAGTTCTTTGTCGCCATTAGTAATGTTAGCTACTGTTATGATGTAGCCTAGGTCAGCGAGCTTATTTTCTAGCTCGTTGATTGCGACTTGTAGGTCGACTGCAAGCCTATGGTATTTATCCTGTATCTGATCACTGTTGTACTTCAATTAGTTCTTATCCTCTCTAGTTCTTATCCTCTCTAGTTGCCTTAACTCTAATGCCTGTCTTGATAGCTGGAACGCCCGCATTCTTAATAAGTCTACTGGTCCTAGAATCATCAAGCGATAAGTCTACTACTTGGTGAAGCTTCGTTAACATGTCTGGGCGTCTCACCTTAGGAACAAGCCTCATTATGTCGTTAATACCTCCCGCATTTAGATAAGCAGCTAGTGCATTATCTTTACCGCCTAGGGCATTTACGAGGTCTGCGGCGGTGTCGGCTTTTTGTGTAGCTAATGTTTGAGACGCTAGAATAAATATTCCGCGAATAACTTTTGCGGGTAAACTACGTCCACTCTGTTTCGGTAGCGGTGGCGTTGGAAACTTTTGGAAATGCTCGCCTATAGAAAGTAGAGCGTCTAGTCCTTCAGAATTATAATTTGTCCCTGCAAATATTTCATCTTTCATCTCTTTACCGATACCATCTATCTGGTTGCGCACGGCCTTCCAGTTAACTGCTTTAGTAACTTTGTCAGTCTTGCCCGAGATAGCAGACTCTAGATATTCACCAGTTAAGTCGCGCCACAATTCAGGACTCTGCTCTTGAATAAGGGTGCGAATGGCCTTTATTTGGGGAAGTGCTTTAGTCCCTTTATTGAAAACAGTTTTGACGAAAGCTTCGCGGCTAATTTCACTATCTGTAAGTGCTGATGTTAGATTGCCTAAATGTTGATTTACTTCTTTGAAACGGCCCATAGCTGCAAGATAGTCTTTTTGGCCTTCAGGCCCAAGCTCTTTGCCTATGATATCAGCCCAGTCATCACGTAAACTGTTCTTAAGTGGGAGGAGTTTATGCGCAAGTGGTAAGCCAGCCCGCGACTTAAATAGTAAATCCAGCTTATTTCGCAAAACCGTATACTCATTATCGACATTCTTAAGATTGAAATTATCCTTGTCGATGCCGAGGCGGTCAAACTTCTTAATAATACCTAGGAATGAAGTCGCCTGGTCACGGGTCAAATCAGGATACGTTTCCATAATTGTGTCGGTAGTTAATTTCTGAAACGCTGACGGCTCTCCAATAATGGGAATTTGTCCAGGACGTAATGAAGTAGGCGGTACTCCTAAATCATTAAATATGCTTTGCATGGCATCGCGTGCTCTCGGTAATTGGTATTTAGCGCCTTTACTCTTGGCGAGCGCTGCTTCTCTAAATTCTCCTATAGTTTTACCTTCAACAGCTCTCGTGCTAAATACACTATCTGATATTTTGGATGCGAAATTAGGGTCACGTACACCTTTAACGTTGCCCGCAAGCTCCGCTACCGAATAAAATCCGTCTTCTATTAATTCACCCTGCTGGCGTACAAAGTTATTAAAGCCGTCTTCGGTGCCTAGCTCTTTTGCAACTGCTTGCAAGTCAGGTATGATGTCGCCTGCCATCTGATTAGGTAGTAGCTTAATCTGCTTACCGTCTTTAATGATGCCGAGACCATTGAGTATGTTTATATTCTCGGTGACTTGGGAGACTCGTTCTTTAACTGATTGCATAGTTTCGCCAAATGCTTTGGCTTTGAGTTTGGCTCTCGCCAATTTTGATGATGAGAATTTAGCAGCCATAAAAAAGCCTGCGCCTATAGCTGCAGCTGTCGCTGCTTCTCCAGTACGTGACCTGTCCGGATCACGTTCTATACTCAGTAGGACTTCTTGGACGAAATCGCCTGAGGTGACGGCAGCTGCAGAGCCTAAGCCTCCACCAATGCTAGAAAAAGCGAGTCCTTTCATAAGGCCTTCAGTAATGCCGCCCGCAGTGCCAGCAAGCACAGTTCCTACTCCTGGAACTACAGAGCCCACGAGTGCACCTTTAGCGGCGCCTTCGAGTGCGCCTTCAGTAGCGCCACCAACAAATCCACCTATACGTCCAGCATTTTCAACAAAGCCTTCTTGGATAGTGCGCACATTGTCTGCAATCAAGTCATTAAAAAAGCTAAACGTTTCTTTGTCGACTACGCGCCATTTTTCTTTGGCGGTGGGTCTAAACTCTACGCCTCTGTCAGTTAGTCGGGAGTTGCCGCTGCCGAATTTCTTCTCTAAGCGACCAATCGCCTCTCTAGGTGTAACTGCGTAGGAAAGTATTCCGCGTTGAATCGGATCAGTAAGTTCTGCATTGGGATCAAAGTTAGCATCAGTTGATTGCTGAAGCTTTTGCATCGATGCTTCAGCTTCTAGTTCCTCAGGACTTATCCCTTCTTCGCCAGTTTGATTCATTAGTTGGTTGGCTGAGTTGCGCGGATCACCAGACTCGCGAAACGTATCTTGGAATTGCCCCACCTGATTTACCATAGCGCTACTAGGCTTATTGACCGTAGGTATGTCGAATGCGGCTAATTCATTTTCAAATTCAGCCTCGGCAGTTTCACTAGGGATAGATCCAGAGAGACTGGATGGCTGCGACCCAAAAGCTGATTTAATTGGTTGCGGAGTTGCCATTATTTACCACCTAACATTTGCTTAATTTCAGCTTCTGATTTGCCTAGTTTCTTTTGTAGCAACTGCTTGGCTCCGTCACTCAGCTTACCATAGCTATCAAGTGTTAATTGTTCTTTTGGTGTCCCGCTGAAACCTTCTAGTGAGCCCTGCTTTTCGAAAAACTTCACGGCTGCATCTTTATCACGTAAGGTTTTCTTCAAGTAATCGAGTTGTACTTTGGCGCGTGCTGTATTTTCTTTGTCAGATAGCGAAGGATTAAAAGCAAGATTGAATATGCGCTGTCCTTCTGCATCGGTGAACGCAGAACCTAAAGTCTGTCTTAATGTCCCCATTACAGCAGAGCGTATTTTGTCGCCGACAGCAGTTAGTTTGGGATTTATTTTAGCCTGGATAGTGTCGCCGCCTATACCGGGAAGTCCTGCAGTTAGGCTACTAGCTATTTCATCTCTACCTTCAAGCTCTTTAATGGCAGCTTCAAACAGGCCTAGATTCTTATCAACTGTAGCTCTGCCGCCTCTAACCTTGTAATCGAGATAGTCTTCAGAGAATTTTCTGGTTACGGCTTCTTTTCCTATGCGGGATGACTCGGCAACTTTTTCACCTCTAGTAAATTCTTGCTGGTCTCGCTGCTTAGTTGCTTGGGCTTTAGCTATTACAGAAGTTGTCTCGGCCTTGCCAAAGACAGTAATTATCTCAGGCGTTATATCAACAAACTTTTCAGGGTCTTGTAGAGTTGCAATCGCTTCTTCTTGGGTAATTTGACCTTGGCGAATCTGACTTTGGAGTGAAGCGACTCTAGCTAGGTTTTGATCCGTAGACGTTACGAATTGTAAAGTATCGTCTGGAAACATATCGGTTAGGCCTAAAGCGTCTCGCAGCCTAGGCACGAATTGTTTCATGTAGAGTTTGCGAGTTGCAGGATCAAGCTTAGATGACTTATTGATAGCGTCTGAGAATTTAGTGATTTTGCTATTTTGCAACTCTACTTTTTGCTGTTCGATGTCGAGTCGCTGTGCTTGCATTTGCTCTTGCTTTAGAGCGAGTTCAGAACCTGACCTGATTGCACCAGCTATGTCGGGATTATTTTCACTTATGCCCCTCTGTACACCTTGAATTAATGTTTCAGCTAATGTAGCCATTATTTCTTCCTTGTTTTGATTCGGGACATCTTCTGGACTGTCTCATCGAATTTGATGTCGCCGTCGAATTCTTCAATGAGTCCTGTGACTCCTGGTAAGCTTCTGAAGTTCTTACCGAAGCGCTGTTGAAGTGCACGCACTAATCTAAATCTGCCGATACTATTCTTTGGGAGATCGGGCATCGCTTCACCCAGTATCTTAGGCAAGTCATTAAGTGACATTTTACCCTGTTTACTGGATGCATGACTTCCCATAAGTTCTTGAAGTGATGCTCGTTTAGACATGTTTCTCCAATGCGTCTAGTCTGCGATTGATATGACCTAGGGCAGAGAGTACCGCTGGAATAAGTTTTCCGTAGTTAACCAGCTTGCCGTCTGGCGTTTCAATGACGACAGTCTTACCTATTTCAGTAGTCTCTAGTTCTTGTGCCATTGGACCGTAGTGCTTACCTTCACCGTGCTCAGTATTCTTGTAATCAAACTTATTGGCACTAACTGAAGCTAGCAATTCTTGTATCTGGTTATCTGCATTTTCTATGTTAGTCTTGACGTTCTTGTCAGAGAACGCAGCGGCTGCGCCTGCCTGGGCGCCAGCT
>Ga0105050_10007054_pt1 | contig 13632 bp, 5 predicted proteins | sample FRY01_FD_78088 | JGI IMG/M metagenome (GOLD analysis project Ga0105050, IMG submission 78088) | Freshwater microbial communities from Lake Fryxell liftoff mats and glacier meltwater in Antarctica - FRY-01 | ecosystem: Environmental > Aquatic > Freshwater > Ice > Glacier meltwater ... | reverse complement strand
TCGACAGCCTGGACGAGGCGTTGCGTGTAGTGCCGCCCGTGCCATTGTCCGACATGACCATGACGCCCGCACAAGTGATTGCGTCGGTTGCCGCCCTGCCCGGGCACCAACCCCTGCATGATGCAACACGGGCGGTGCATGCCGCCGCGTTCTGGGTCCCGGGTGCAGGAATCGTGGCGGCGCGCGAAGATGTCGGGCGGCACAACGCGCTGGACAAGCCGACGGGCGCATTGCTGCGCAGTGCCGTGCCGGGGCCATCGGGCGCCGTGGTGCTGACATGCCGCGTGTCCATCGACATGGTGCAGAAATGCGCGCGGATCGGCGCACCGGTTCTGATCGCGGTATCGTCCCCCACGGCCCATGCCGTGCGGATGGCAGACGCGGCCGGCATCACACTGATCGGTCTTGCCCGCACCGACAGGTTCGAAATTTTCACCCATGCGTTCCGGATACGCGCAGACGCCGGAACCGAAGCAGCAACCGAAAGCAAAGAATGTCGCCTGACAAGTTGATCTACATGGCCAACCAGATTGCCACCTTCATGGAAAGCAAGCCGCATGCCGAAGGCGTGGCGGGCGTCGCGAACCACATCAACGACTTTTGGGAACCCAGAATGCGGCGACAGTTCTTTGATCTGCTGGATGCGGGCAGCGCCGGATTCCGGCCATTGGTGGTCGAGGCGGCAGGGACTGTCCGGCGCCCCGATGTGGCTTGACGGCGGAGCCGGGGGGCCAGCCCCCCGGAACCCCCCGGGATATTTATATCTGGAATGAGGGCGGATCGGCCGTGCGCTTTAGCAGCGTTTCGCGACTGGCAGTCAGTCCCCCAGATTGAGTAATCCGCCCGCCAGCAGCCCCACCATGGTCTGCTGGTTCAGATAGCCGGTTTCCGGCAGATTGCGCGATGCCTGAAAACGGCGCAACGCACGGCGCGTGTCCCGGTCGAATGTACCATCGGCAGCACCGGGTTTATGACCAAGCGCCGCAAGCCGGGCTTCGATCAGATTGCGTGCCAGCGGAGGGAGATTCAACGCGGCCTCGGTCGCCTCGAATTGCGCGCGTTCGGCATCGGTCGTGCCATCGCCCGTCAGGGCCGTCATGCGGGTTTGCGCTTCGGCAGCGAAAGCGCCGCGCGGAAACGCCGCCAGATAATCGCGGTATGCGGCGACGGTGTGCAGTTCGCGCGCACGGTCCCATGCCGCGCGGTCCTGGGCTGCAGCGCGGTCGCGGGCCGCGTTTTCGAATACTTTCAGCCGGTCGGTGGCAACGTCGGCATAAAGGCCGTCGGGAAACCGCGTGATGTAGGCGCGAAGCCCCGGTTCATCGCCGGCCCGCCCGGTCTGATCCCAGTAAAGCTGGTCCTGCCGTTCCTGTTCGGCGCGGCGGGTGGCGGCTTCGGCCTCCAGCTCCACGGCGCGGCGGTCGGCTTGGGCGGACAATGTGGTCAATTGATCGCGGGTCAGAAAGCCGGTGGCGGTTACCGCGTTGCGGCTTTGCCACGCAGTGATCGCGGCGCGGGAACCGGGGCCGAACACGCCGTCGATCCCGCGCGGATCGTGGCCCAGCAGAGCCAGCCCACGTTGGATGGCGCGGCGTTCATCACGGGTCAGCGCCAGCGCATCTTCGGTCGCGCGCGCCCGTGCCAACGGATCGCGCAGCGCCGCGACCCTGGCGCGTGCCTCGGTGGCGTAGCGGCCCTGCGGAAAGCGCGCAAGGTAGCTGTTATAGGCGGTGGCGGTGTCGATTGCCAGCGTCGCGCGCCACAGCGCGTCCTCGTTCCCGCCAGAGGGCTGAGGCAAAGGGTCCGTCGTTCCCACCGCCGGGCGGAACGGTGTCACCGGCAGAAAGCCATCGGCGGTCAGTTCAGGCGCCTGATCGAGCATTGCGCCAAGGCTGACGCCGCGCTGCGACATTTGCCGTGATGCGAAAGTGGCAATCGCCGTTGCATCGCCGCGGATCACCGTCACGCCTTGCGGCACTTGCAGCTCGCCAAGTCCGGCTTCCAGCCCTACGCCCAGCGGCAGACGGCGGGTTTCTGTCCCCAGCAGCACCACCGCACCAGCCCGCGCAATCGCCGCAACTTCCATCACCGTGGCAATGTTCAAAGCGACCGCGTCAACCGTTGCAAGGTCGGGTTCACTGGCATCGGTAGCGATATACCAACTTTGAGACCCCGAGCGCGCGAAATGCCCGGACAGCAAAATCACCACGCGGTCCCCGGTCCGCAACGCGGCAAGCTGTTGCGACAGCACCTCACGCACGTCCGCGGCGGTAAGGTCAGAGCCCGAGATCACCCGGAAGCCTTGCCGTTCCAGCGCGGTCGCCGCATCCAGTGCGGCGTCGGCTGCGGAAATATCCGCCGCGTCTGTGTAATTCTCGTTGCCGATTACAAGGGCACGGTCGTCCGCGCCAACGGTCCCGGCCAGAAGTGCCAGAACGCTTGCCATTCCCGCGCCGTGCCATAGTTTTGTCATTGCAACCCTCCGGACCCCTGTGGGGTCAATCCAGTATCAGAACGCGGCCTGTGGAATTTTGTTCCATGGAAGATGTTCAGGCAGATGTACGGCGGCAAAAACATGCCCGCTGACACGGGTGATGCGGCCATGCAGGCAAAAGCCCGTGGCAATCGGGCCAGCGGGTTTGCGGAAAGTTGCGGTAAAACGGTCGTGGGTCATGATGACATGCAGAGTGTCAAAGCCGAAAAGAGTGGCGGTCGCGGGGTATTGCGCCTTGTAGGCCGCCTCCTTGGCGCAGAAAATCTGCAAGGCGCGGTGGCCCCGGTCTGGTTGCGTTGCCAGCCAGCGTTGTTCTTCCGGCAACAGGATAGCGGGCCAGAGGTCGCGGTCCAGCGGCACATCGGGTTCGATGTCGATCCCCAGCAACCCGCCACGCGCGATGGCGGCAACGCAGGCTGTGGCGCTATGGGTGATGGAGCCAGCCAGACCGGCGGGCCAGACCGGCGCGCGGTCGCGGCCGACCGCAATCGCGGCGGCGGGCAGGCCCATAACGCGCATTGCCTGCCGCGCGGCCGCGCGTCCGGCGGCAAACTCGCGCTGGCGGGCGGGGATGGCACGCAAGATTTCTTCGTCCATCAGCGCAGGTTGCGCCGCGCGCGGGTCGGTCACGGCAATTGCGGCGTCAGGCAGCAGGGCCGCCGCCGCATCCCGCAGGGCGCGCAGATCAGGCACGGCCAGCCCGCAACGCCCGGCGCCGCGCCATCGCATCGCTGCGCGCATCGGCCCGGTCCGCCAGACCCGAGGGCGCGGCGGGCATCACGGCCATGGGTCTGGGCGCGTCGTCCAGATGCTGCGACAGGGCGGCGAGCGTGGGGAAACGGAAGATGTCGGTGATCGACAGTTTCGCGCTGTTCAGCGCCAGCTTGATGTCCCGGTGCGCCTGCACCGCCAGCAAGGAATGACCGCCAAGCGCAAAGAAGTTGTCCTTGGCCCCCACCTTCGGCACGCCAAGGATACGCGCCCAGATCGCGGCAATCTGCGCTTGCACGCCTTCTGCCGGCGCATCGTAGGCTTGCACAACCGTTGTTGCCTGCGGCGCAGGCAGGGCCTTGCGGTCCACTTTGCGGTTGGGGGTCTGGGGAAAGCTTTGCAGCGTCACGATATGGGCGGGGACCATGTGTTCGGGCAGCCGCGCCGCAAGGATTTCGCGCAAATCGGGCGCGGCCCCGGTGATATACGCCACCAGACGCAGATCACCCGGCGTGTCCTCACGCACCAGAACAACCGCTTGGGTAATGCCGGGCTGCTGTTCCAGCACAGCTTCAATCTCGCCCAGCTCGATCCGGTAGCCGCGCAGTTTGACCTGATGGTCGGCGCGACCGATGAAATCCAATTTGCCGTCATTGCGCCAGCGCACAAGGTCACCCGTGCGGTACATCCTTGCGCCCCATGGGGCGGCGGCGTCAACTGCCACGAAAGGATCGGGCCAAAAGCGGTCTTCGGTCAGATCAGGCCGCTGCCAATAGCCACGCGCCACGCCATCACCGCCGATCCACAACTCACCCGGAGTGCCAATTGGAACGGGCTGCTGCGCGTCGTCCAGCACATAAAGCTGCGTGTTGGCGATGGGACGGCCGATGTTGGTTATGATCCCGTCACCGCCGGCAGTTTCGGTGGAAGACCAGATGGTGGTTTCCGTCGGCCCGTACATATTCTCGATCGTCGCCTGCGTGGCACGGCGCAGATCCTGCACGAGGCTGCCGGGCAACGCCTCGCCCCCCAGCATCAGGGTTTTAACGCCCGCCAGCGCGCGCCGGCTATCGTCGTTCATGGCGATCATCCGCGCCATCGACGGGGTGCATTGCAGATGCGTGACCTTGTGGCGGGCCATCTGTGCGGCGATGGAATAATCGTCTTCGGCTGCGCCCTGGTTCGCCAGACGCAGCACTTCGGCCAAGGGCTTCAGCCCTTCCAGCACTGTCGCAGGTGCGATGCCATAGTCGATCAGGCAGGCAACCTCATCCACACCAATGGCTTTCAGTTCCTCTACCCGCGCCAAAGCATCGCCTATGGTGCCGAACAGGCCGGACTCGTCAAAATACCGCTGGAAGGCGAAGTCGAGGATGCCTTCCATCTCGTCTGGTTCCACCGATTGCAGATCAATCTGCATCGGGTTCGTCACGCCCTGCGGTTTCTTGAAGGCAGGAAAAGCCCACGCGTATTGCTTGATCAGACCCGCCGCAGAGCGCAGATAATCTTTCATCGGCTCGCGCGCCGTATTACGGGCCTCGTCACGGGTGGCGGCAAGGTAGGTGTGCAGCATCAGGGTGACGGTATGGGTCGCCGGATCATGCCCGGCATCCTGCAAGGCTTTGTGGTATATGGAAATTTTACCCTTCACCTCGGCCACTGTCTGACCCAGAAGGTGGGTCAGCACATTGGCCCCGATAGCGCCCGCCTCGCGCCATGTTTCGGGATTGCCGGCGGTCGTGACCCAGACGGGAAGCTCGCGGGAAACCGGCCGCGGTTGTGTGGTGACGGCAAAAGGCGTGCCATCGGCAGTGGGAAACTCCACCGCTTCGCCACGCCACAGGCGGCGCACCTGGTCTATCGCATCGAACAGCGCCTTGCGGTTGTTGGGTGGAGTATTTTCCGGCCGCAGCACAAAATCATCGGGTTGCCACCCTGACGCCATGGCAAGACCCGCGCGCCCGCCCGTCAGGTTGTCGATGACGGCCCAGTCTTCCGCGATCCGCGCGGGGTGGTGCAGAGGCGCCACACAGGACCCCGCCCTGACGCCGATGTTGCTGGTGATCGCCGCCACTGCCGCTCCGGTGACGGCCGGGTTCGGGTACGGCCCGCCAAAGGCGTGAAAGTGGCGTTCCGGCGTCCAGACTGCCACAAAACCGTTGGTGTCGGCAAATTTCGCGCCTTCCAGCAGCAATTCGTATTTCTTCGCCCCGGTCCCATCGTCATTGCCCCAGTAATACAGGCTGAAGTCGATGGATCTGGCGCTGACCGTGCGCCCCGACGACACCAAAGCGCGGTTCTGGTCGCTGGTCAGCACGATCTTGAAACCACGCGCAAGGGTCCAGAACAGCTCCAGCACTGAAATGTCAAAGCTGAGGCTGGTGACCGCCATCCACACGCCGGGGGGGTTGTGGGCGATACGCCCATCCATCCCGGTAAAGAAATTCAACACGTTGCGGTGTTCGATCATCACGCCTTTGGGCCGTCCTGTCGAACCCGACGTGTAAATCATATAGGCCGGATCGGCTGGCGTGACGCCGCTGTCGGGGTTGGTCACGCGCGCCGAGGCGAGGCGCGGGTCGGTATCAAGTGCCAGCACCTGCGCATTATGCAAAGGCAACGTCGCGGCCAGCGTGGCTTGGGTGACGATCACCGCTGCCGCGCTGTCTTCGATGAACAAGGCGATACGGTCGGCGGGATAGCCCGGGTCCATTGGCACATAAGCGCCCCCGGCCTTCTGGATTGCCAGTGCACCGACCAGCAGGTCAAGCGACCGCCGGGTGCAAAGGCCCACAAGCGTTCCGGGTGCGACCCCCATGCCAATCAGAACATGCGCCGCGCGATTGGCACGGGCGTTCAGCGCGGCATAGGTCAGGCTGCTGCCTTCGAACACAATCGCTATCGCCTCGGGGGTGCGCACCACCTGCGCCTCGAACGCCTGATGAACGCAACACGTCCGGTCATAAGGCATTCGCGTGGCGTTCCACCCATGCAGAACCTGTGCCAGTTCGTCGTCGGGCAGCAGCGGCAGAAGCGCCACACGCACATCGCCTGCCGCCGATGCCAGAGCGCCGGCGAAGCGGGCAAGACGGGCGGCAATCGCGGTGGCATCGGTCGCGGCCAGACGGGTGGCGTCATAATGCAGCGTTGTGTCGGTGGCAGTGACCGCAAGAGTCAGGATGCTGCCCGGTACTGGAACATCCGTCTCAGTCAGGGCCACGGGCGGCATTCTGACACCGCGCAAGTGTCGGTCACGCGCGATCAGGTCAAGCGCAAAGGCAGGCGTCTTGCGCGCGCGGGCCAATGCTGTGGCAAAGGCGGCTTGCGCCTCGGCCCCGGTCGCGTGGGTTTCGGCGCGCAACGGCACCCATATGCTGAGACTGGCGTGGGTCCGGGGCGCGGCGTAAGCGACGTCACACAAGGACTTGGCCGACATGCGCGCAACACCAAGCGCCAGCGCGGCAAGGCGCGCGCCGGGGGCAAGCAGCGGCAAGTCCAGAGGCAGGCTTGCATAAGCGGCAGGGCCATTGGCAGGCCCGGCAAGCGGCACCTCGGCTGGCTCCAGCGCGGCAAGTGCGCGGCGCACCCACGCTTCACCCGGTGCTGCGGATACGAGCGCAGATGCAAACGCTTCGGTGTCTTCCGGGTGAGTGACGTGGCCGATGGACAGTGTGGTGGGGCAAACCGGGCACCCGTTCAGATCCGCCAACCCCGTCAGGCGCAACGCACCGTCGGCGCAGGCGACGGTCAGCGCGTCTTCCGTGGCCGCAAGGATCGTGCCGGGCGCGCCGGTGCCGTGCACTTGTTCGCCACTACCGACACAAAGGATGCGGTCCCCCGCGATGATCTTCGGCAAGGTCAGCGGGTTGAAATACGTCCCATGGTCCAGCGCACGCAGCAGCGCGGTTATCCGGGCGGCGGGCTGCGCGAAATTCAGCACTGCGGCGGGCCGGTCTGCGCGGGCGAAATAGCTGCGTTGCGACAGGTCTTGCACGCGGCGCGCAGGGCTTCCGGATTCCAAGGCTGCCAGCAGCAGCGGGAAACTGTCGATCGCCGCCTCGAAGCATTTCGTGTTCAGCGTCAGCGCGGTATCCGTGGCGGCAATCGGGAACAGCCGCTGTTCCAGAATGTCGCCTTCGTCGATCCCGCCGTCGATCAGGTGCCATGTGACGCCATGTTCCGCCTCGCCGTTCAGGATCGCCCAGACCGGCGCGTTCAGCCCCGCATAGCGCGGCAAGGGACCGTCGTGAAAGTTCACCGCAGTTTTGGCCAGCGCAAGCACCGCATCGGGGATCACTACCAGATTGGCGATCGAAAACAGCCAGTCCGCCCGCAGCCCTGCAAGCCTGTCGGCAAGCCCCGCATCCTGATCTTCCACCCGCAAGCCGTTTGCCAGCCCCCACGCCCGCACATCCGCGTTCTGTGTCACCACGGCGGCAATGACATGGCCGCGCTGCAACAGCGCCTCGGCGCATTGGATCGCAAGGGATTGGTTACCGATGACGATGGACGAAAAATGGGGGGCAAGGGCGTTCATGAAAGCTCCAACGGGTTACTCACCCGGCTGCGTGACGGCGGGCGCGGGCGCGCGGCGGACAAGGCGGACTAGGCGGCGCAAGGCATGGGCGGTCAGATCGCGCAGGAAGAAAGGCGCGTCCCCCCGGTCTTTCGTCTGGATCAGCAAGCGCGCCCGCCACAGCAGGCCGCCCAGGATATGCGCAGCAGTAGCGGCGATGGCATAGGCCGTGCCGTGGTTCTTGGTGAAGTAATGCAGACGGCTGTCGAACCAATAGTCCGGCATCCTGCGCCAGACTTTCATGCCGGTGGACACCGAACCGATATGCGTCACTTCGCTGTGGCGGACGTAATCGGTGGGAAAGCCCGCAAGCGCGGCACGGCGGCACAGGTCGGTTTCCTCGAAGTACAGAAAAAAGGTTTCGTCAAACAGGCCAACAGTATCCAGCACATTTTGCCGCAGCATCAGACTGGCCCCCGCGAGCCAGTCAACGCGGGTGGTCGCCTGCGGTATCGGCAGCGCGACAATGTGGTTTTTCAAAAGCTTGCTGACCGGGCCAAAACGGATCGCGGTTTCAAACTCGCTGGCGATGGACGGGAAACGAAACGCGGTGGCGTGCGGTCTGCCATCATCACCGTGAATATAGCTGCCCGCCAAACCCGTGGCGGCGCGGGTTTGCAGATGGTCATGCAGCGCGCGGATCGACCCCGGATCGGGGAAGGCGTCAGAGTTGAGGATATAGACGTAATCGGGCCGCTGTCCGCCCGGCAAACCCGCACGGATGCCGACGTTGTTGCCCGCGCCAAAGCCGCCGTTGCGCCCGGACTGGATCACGCGGACCGGGATCGCAGCATGGTCCCACCCGCGTTCGGCCACGGCGCGGCTGATCGCCGCGAACGACCCGTCGCCCGAGGCATTGTCCACCACTGTCAACGCACCATTCAGCCCCTGCATTTCCCGCAGCGCAGCTTCCACCGCGCGCAGGGTCATGTCAGGCGTGCGCCAGTTCAACACTACGGTCAGAAGCGTCGGTTGCGTCATTCAGCGGCCTGCGATGCGGTAAAGGGCACGGACATTTCGGCAAGCAGCGGGGCAGCCTCGGCAGCCGCGATCACGGCGCGCATCCGGGCGGCCAGCACACGGACGTTGGGTTCAAGCACCATGCTGTCGTGATTGCCGGGCACCTCGACCACCTCCAGCAAAGGGGCAAAACGGGTCAGGTCGTTGTCGGGCAGGACGTATTCCTTTGCGGCACTGACCCATTGGCCGCCCGTCACCTGCCATTGCCTGTCCAGCGGCGGGCGGAACAGGGCCGTCGCCCCCTGCCGCTGCGGCAGATCATAAAGCGGTAACGCGGCACGAAAAGCGGCCTCGATTGCGGCGTTATGGAACGCACCTTCGGACTGCGCGGGGGCGGCGTTGCGCTTTTGCATCTCCCACTCCCACCGGGCGCGCGCCCAGTCGGCCAGATAGCCGGGGCCACGTTTGCGCAACTCGGCCAGCTTTATCAGCGCCTTGTCGGCGCGGCCAAGGCTTGGGCGCAAGGGAAGCGGCGTATCCAACAGCACCAGAAGCGCCACGGTTTCACCCTCTGCCTCCAGCCGCCGCGCCATTTCCCATGCGGTCAGACCGCCGCCGGAAAAGCCACCCAGCAGATAGGGGCCGTGTGGCTGCACCTGCCGCAGTTCAGCGATGTAATCGGTTGCGGCCGCGGGCAGCGTGTCGTGCGGCGGCTGGTCGCCATAAAGCCCGCGCGCTTGCAGGCCATAGAACGGCCGGTCGCCACCGATAAGCTGCGCAAGGTGCCGCAGGTTCAGGACGTTGCCGAACATCCCGGCCACAAGGAAAAACGGTGTCTTTGGCCCGCCATCCTTTTCGTGCATCGCCACCAGATGGGTGAAGCGGCGCGCAGGCGTCGCCGCCTGCGCCGGTGCCGCGCCATCCTGCGGGCCGATGCGGTCGATGACAAGCGCGGCACAGCTGGCAATCGTCGGCGCTTCGAACAGCACCGAGATCGGGAAATCCACCCTGTAGCCTTTGCGCACCATGGAAAACAGCCGCACCGCGATCAGCGAATGGCCCCCCAGCGCGAAGAAATCATCCTCCACGCCGACCTGGCCCACGCCCAGCAACTCCTGCCAGAAGCCTGCCAACGTGCGCTCCACGTCGTTGCGAGCCTCCACATAGGCGGTATCCAGATCAGGACGCGCGAAGGTCCGGCCTTCTGCGCGGACCGCATCCACCGCATCCGCCTGCCGGATCAGATGTGGCAAGTCCAGCGACGACACGATGACCTGCGGCAGACCTGTTGCCACGGCACGGCGGAACGCTTCGGCCCCTTCCCCGGGGCGGATGCCCTGGGCCAGGTTGTGCAGCAGGCGTTCCTCGGCGGGGGAAAGCTGTTTGGTATCGGGCTGCCCGTCATCAAACTCCAACTCGCGGGCGTCGGGGGGCGACAGGGCTAAAGTGCCTTCCAGACGGCGGATGGTGAAACCCGTGATCTCCGTCAGTACCGCGCCTTCGGGCGTGGCCAGCGTGATGTCGAACGTCGCCACCGGGCTGTCGGCGCGGTTTGCCCCGGCATTGCGCACATGGCTGACGATCTGCGCGGGCAGCGGGGCGTGGACGCGGACGGACCCATACGACACCGGCACCCACAGATGCGTGGGATGGTAGCCCGCGATCAGGCCCATGGCCCAGCCGGTCGCCAGATCCAGCAGCGCGGGGTGCAGGTGCCAGCCATCGGCCAGGTCGTGGCGGAAGCGCGCAGGCAGGGCCAGCGTGGCTATCCCCTCGCCCTGCCCCAGTGCGGCTTGTGTCAGCACCCGCCAGCGCGGGCCGAAGTTCAGGTGTTCTTCCTGCGGCGACCGCAGCCCGTTCGGGTCTTGCGTCACGTCCGGGCAGCGGGCGGCAATCGCGGCAGGGTCGATGTGCTTTGCGCTGGCGGCCAGCGGGATCAGCCGCGCCTGCGCATTCAGTTGATACCCCGTGCGCCCCTTGTGCGGTACTGCCGAGCGAAGTTCAAAGGCGTAGCCTTCGTCGCTCCGCGTCAGCTTGGCGCGAATGTCACGCGGGGCAGTGTCCGGCACATCCAGCGGGCGGAAGAAATACAGGTCTTTGACCTCGAATGCAGTCACGCCCTCATGCGCCAGCGCCTCGGCGGCCAGTTCCAGATACCCGGTGCCGGGGATCAGGGCTTGCCCGCCCTTGGTGCGGTGGCCGTCAAGTATCCACCGGTCGGTGCCGCAGCGTGCGGTGAACAGGCGGTTGCCATCACGGTCGAACGTCGCCTCGTCCAGCATCGCGGCATGCAGGGGCAGACGGGGTGCGGGAGGGCGTGTACCGGTGCGGTCGGCCAGCGCCTCGGCCGCCATGCCAACGCCGGTCCATATCCCCCAGTTCAGCGCCAGAACCCGCGTCTTGCCGCCCTTGCGCGACTGGGCGAAGGCGTTGAGGTATTCATTCGCCGCCACATAGTCGATCTGACCCGCAGGCCCGGTGACAGTGGAAGTTGAGGCCAACAGCACCATCAGATCCAGCGTCCCATCGGGAAATAGTGCGGCCAGTACCTGCGTGCCATGCAGTTTCGGTGCAAAGACCTCTTCCACCGCGGCAGGAGATTTGGTCAGCAGCGGACCATCATCCACTACACCCGCCGCGTGGATCACGGCACGGATCCGGCCGAAAGCGGCAGCGCCTTTGGCAATGGCGGCCTTCATATCCTCGGTGTTGCAGACATCGGCGGTGGCGACGATCACCTCGCCGCCCAAAGCCTCCAGCCGTTGCAGGGCGAGGATGCGGCGGGCGGTGCCGCTGTCAGGGGTGGCCAGATGCTTGGACCATTCGGCGCGCGCGGGCAGATCACGCCGCGCGATCAACAGGATACGCGCCTTGCAGCGGCGGATCAGGTCTTCGGCCAGCGTCAGGCCGATACCGCCGAAACCGCCGGTAATCAGCACCGGAGTGCCTTCGGGCAATGTCAGCGCATCGGTTTCGGGCAGCGGCGTTGCCTTGACGCCCCGCTCATACCGACGTTCGCCGCGCAGCGCGGCGGTCATGTTGGCGGGGGTAGCCAGCATATCCTCAAGCACCTGCGACGCAATGCGTTCCAGCGCCGCCGCATCGGGTTTGCCGCGCTTGCCCGCGGGCAGCACCACATCCAGTGTCGAACAGGTGACGCCCGGCAATTCGCGGGGGATCACCTTGATGGGGCCATGGATCGTGGCTTTCTCGGCGTAGGCGACCGTATCGGTTTTGACCGATGCCGCCCCAGAAGTGACAGCCGTGATATGAATAGGACATGGCAGGTTTTCCCCGGCCATCGCTTGCGCGAGAAACATCAGGGAATAGAACCCCTGTTCGATATTGCGGTGGAAGAAGCTGGAGCCGGGGCGGAAGGTTTCGGCCGCCGTCACCAGCCAGAAATGCGCGATGCGGTTGGGGGCCAGCCCCTGCGCCACCAGATCACGGATCAACGCGTCATAGCCTTCGCGGGCCCGTTCGGGCGCAAGGGTATAGCCGGTGGCGTCGCGGCGGTAAGCATCGCCCGCGCGCACGGTGGTCACGCGGTGGCCCGCTGCCGTCAGGCGGGCGGCGCAGGCGGCACCAAGACCCGCATCATCCAGAAACACCAGCCATGTTTCGGGCGTCGAACCCTCCAGGGTCTCGGGGTCCGGATCGCAATCGGCAGCGCGGGCGCGCCAATGCGGCTGCCAGCCCCATGCCGCCAGATCGTCGTTGCGCAACGGCAGGGCCGGGGCTTCGATTGCCTGCCTGCCGGGGGCGATGAAGTAGGGTTTGCGCTGAAACGCATATGTCGGCAACGGCACCCGGTGGCGCTTGGCGTCGCCCCAGATCGGTTCCCAATCCACCGGCACACCGCAGGCCCACAGCCGGGCGATGGTGGCGATGTGCCATTGGTCGTCGGGCATATTCTGTTCCGGGTGGCGCAGGGCGGCAATCACTTGCCCTGCCGCCACACCATTGGCCTGCGCCAGCGACGACATGGCACGACCGGGGCCGACCTCCAGATATACCCGGCCCGGCGTCGCGGTCAGGGTCGCCATGCACCCTGCAAACATCACCGTATTGCGCAGATGGGCGACCCAATAGGCGGGGTCCGTCGCCTCGGCCGCCGTCAGTTCCTGCCCAGAGCGGTTGGAAATGATCGGGATCTGCGGCGCGTGCAACGGGATCGAACGGAGGTAAGCACCGAACCGCTCCAGGATCGGTTCCAGCATCTGCGAATGGGCGGCGATGTCGATGGCGATGCGTTGGGTGTCGATGCCCGCAGCACCCAGCCGCGCGGCCAGATCAACCAGCGCCGCATCGGGGCCAGACACGACGCAAAGGCCGGGGGCGTTGACAGAGGCGATGTCGCACACGGACGTCAGCCAGGGCCGCAGCGCAGGTTCGTCCAGCGGCGCGGACAACATGCCCCCCGGCGCGATGGTGTCGAACAGGCTGCCGCGCAGATGCACCAGGCCGATGCAATCGGCAAAGCTCATCACACCTGCAAGGCAGGCCGCCGTGTTTTCGCCCATCGAATGCCCCACCAGCGCCGTGGGCGTCACCCCCCACGACAGGTAAAGCTGCGCCAGCGCATATTCGGTGATCATGATCAGCGGCAGTTGCACCGACGGGCGTTTCAGGCGTTCATTGGCCACCCCCAGCGCACCCGGCTCCGGCAACCAGACCGCCCGGATGTCGTAATCCAGTTTCGGTTGCAGGATCGCCAACCCCCGGTCCATCCAGTCGCGGAACACCGGCTCGGTGTCATAAAGATCGCGCGCCATGCCCGCAAATTGCGCGCCACCGCCGGGGAACATGAAAATCACCTCGGGGTCATCGCCAAGGTGGTCATGGGTGAACACGCGGCGCGGGTCGCGGCCCTCCAGCAGATCGGCGGCAG
>Ga0105050_10007053_pt1 | contig 13635 bp, 18 predicted proteins | sample FRY01_FD_78088 | JGI IMG/M metagenome (GOLD analysis project Ga0105050, IMG submission 78088) | Freshwater microbial communities from Lake Fryxell liftoff mats and glacier meltwater in Antarctica - FRY-01 | ecosystem: Environmental > Aquatic > Freshwater > Ice > Glacier meltwater ... | reverse complement strand
GTGCCAGCATCGCCGTCTTTTTTTGCACGAAGGGTTTTTGGGAAAACAAAAAATAGGGCATCTGGCGTTCAGGGGGGCTTTCGTATATGCTACGGTCGTGATTCTGGGTGATGGGCAGTGTTTCGGGCGGAGCCCCTTGTGGGGCATCCTGTGCGTTTTTTTGTTGCAGACGCGGGGAAGGTGATCCTATATGCCGAAGTCGTCAAAGCGGACATCAGCTGAATTGGTGCATGCTGCGAAGAAGCAGATCGCCGGGATACTGGGCATCGCGGATTCCTCTGTTCGGACGTGGTCGGTGATACCGACGTTCCCGAAGGACAACGAAGAGGGGCAGTTGTGTATCCGAGACGTGTGTTACTGGTACTTGTGGAATAGGGCCGATAAGAAGTTGCAGCGTGAAATATTGGAGAAACTGGCGACGAAGCTCGGGTTGCGAGTGGTTGAGCCTGGTCAGGTGCCCGATGAAGTTGCTGACCCATTGGAGGCACGCCCGGCAGTGATGTTCAAGACGCCGATGGATCGGTTGGACTATCAGATGAGGCTGGCGAAGTTTGAGCGTGAATTGCGGGACGTCGTTCGGATTCGTGACATAGAGCCAGTTCTGACGTCATTCGTGCAGAAGATTCGCATTATGCTGGAGTCGATTGCAAGAACGACCGGTCACCCGTTGGGCGCAGGGATCGATATGATCATCAAGGACGTCGTCGACGAGTTGCAGAAGGTGAACTCAGGAGCTTCCCGTGATCACGGCGAATGAAACGGCATCGACGCTGGATAACCTGAACGACTACCTGTATCAGCGGAACCTTCGTCGGCTTTTAGAGTCAGCGTTGCCTTATGCGTTGCCGGCTGTTCGTGTAGAAATTCTGGACTGGTGCGAGAAGCACTTCCGTTATCCGACAGGTCCAAAGGTCGGGCAGCCGTATAGCAGGAAGGATCAGCCTGCTACCTCCTTGTTCCTTAATCTCCTGGACACCGACTATTGGCGCAGTGCGATGTTGGTGGCGCCGAATCAGGCAGGTAAGAGTCTGAGTCTGGTCCAATTCGTCTTGCACGTGAACTTTAACCTGCGTGAAGACGTCATATTTGGATTGCCGGACATTGACAAGATGTGGTCTGGCAAGTGGTTAAAGGACTTCGTTCCGGCAATGACGAACAGTGACTTGAAACGATACCTTCCGAAAACAGGCAGCGGTTCGTCTGGTGGGACCCCGAAGTTGGTCATATGGGATAACGGACAGAGTCTAACGCCGATGGGCGCCGGGGCTGGTGATACGCAACGAGCCGGTGCAACTGCTCGAGTCGTTGTGATCACGGAGATGAAAGAGTTCGGCGATGTGTCTGGTGGCAGCGAGGAAGGCGCCAAGGTCGACCAGTTGGCAAACAGAACACGAACGTACATGGGGCGAGAGCTTCTATTTGGCGAGTCGACGGTCACGACGCCAACGAACATTGCCTGGAAGTGGTTCAAGGATGGCACTCAGAGCATGCCGCATTTTCCGTGCGAGTCATGCGAAGAACATATCGCACCAGAGCGTGAACACTTGGTCGGATGGCAGAATGCACGGACGGAAGAAGAAGCCCGGGAGAATACGAGATTCAGTTGTCCTTGTTGCGGTGTCCTGATCGACGATGCGAAGCGGAGGCAATTGCTGCAAGAATGCATCGTGCTCCATAAGGGGCAGACGGTTGACAAGGGCGTCGTTGTTGGGGAGATGCCTCCAACTCGAAAGCTGAGCTATCGGTTCACGGCATCGACCAATATGTTCGCGAACGCTGGTGCAATTGGCGTCGAAGAGTGGGGATTGATGCATGAACAGGACAAACGTCGCAAGATCCAGACGAACCGCAAGATCTCGCAGGGGCTCTTTGGCTTTCCGGTTGAGGACACGGACTTCGAAGTTGATCCTCTGGACGGGTTGGCGCTGACTCGCAGGCAGGGGTCAACGGCGTTCGGGATGGTGCCGTCTGGGACTACGCACCTGTTTGCCGGCGTCGACGTGCGGAAGTCTGCGCTGCATTGGACGGTGCTTGCGGCCGGTGACTACAACGGGATGCGGATCGTATCATGGGGGCAGGAACGTGTTCTGCAGGATATCCCGCTCGAAACTGCAATATTGATTGCTGGCACACAATTACAGGATCGGTTTCGTAACGGCTTCCTGAATAAGGAGACTGGAGAACTGATCCCTGTCTCCCTGACCCTTATGGACAGTGGGTGGAAGCCGATGTTCGTGCAGGCCGTCTGCGATGCGGACGACTTCTGGATGCCGATCAAGGGATTCGGTGAGGGAATCCTGGTTGCCGAGCAGTATCGGGCGCCGCACAGAAAGTCGTCTACCGTTCGGTTCATTGGCGATGCGTTCGATGTAAAGTTTCTGGACGGCGGCTGGGTTGTTCACTGTGATGCGTCTATCGGAAAATCAGAATTACATGCGTCTCTCAGGTCAGACGTAGAACACCATAGCGCGATTGTGCTTCCGAAGGCATCACAAGGGGAGATCCGTGAATTAGTGATGCATCTCACCTCCGAAGTCGAGACGGTCACTCAGGACGGCGGTGAATCCACGACGACGTGGAAGAAGGTTCGGGACGAGAACCACCTTTTAGACTCGACGTCGTACGCGAGAGTCTCCAGGAACGTGTGGGTGTACCTGCAGGAGTTGCTGGAGCCAACAGAGACTGATGAAGACGGGTTCCGTGTCTATGGTGATGGTCCACTGTTCGGAAACAAATAGGGCAAGATCGGAGTGGCGAGATGGCTGATACGGAAGAAGAAGGCTGCCCTAACTGTGGATCGCAATCGTGCGTTCGCATATCAGGCCCGGATGAGCGTTCTGAGGATGTCGAAAACCTTGACAGGGCAAAGTCAGGCACGTTCAGTTGCCTGCGTTGCAGCGATGAGCACTACTACGAAAAGGAACTGGCTGTCCCGCTCAATTCGATTCCCAAGTTTTCGCCGACTGCCAAGTGTCCACGATGCGGGACGTACAGGACAATGACCAGATACACGGATGCAAACAAGAATCAGCGCGGCCACGAGTGCAAAGGTTGCAATTTAAGATTTCTGACACAAAAATCTGACATCCGTTAAAGATTCATCGTATATGCTACAGATGACGGCGTTTTTAGCGAAAATCGGTCATTAAGCGAGAAAGAACAACGAAAATGGACGAGACTTTTACCGTCGACCAATTGGCTCGGTTCATGCGTGTTGCCCCCAGGATCGTGCGACGGTGGCTTGACTCGCATCGATTGGAGGGGTTTCGCGACCCCGTGACGCTGGAGTGGAAGGTTGCGAAGCATGTGATGCTGACATACATGCGAGAGAATGCCATTGTGATTCCTGAATGCTTTTCAACGCCTGCGGACTCAATTCAGAGTCGGCCGGGAGTGAATGTTCAGAGGCGATGAGTATTCCGGTGAGATAACTCCATTTCAATACTGTGTTCGTCTTCTTCGTGAGGGTAATATGTCAATTGAAAACAACGCGCAGTGTTATTCGGCTCCCGATCCACGTGGTCGTTGGAAAAAGCTGAAGCATTGGCTGTTTCCGGCTGACCATTGTTTTGCGCCGGGCGGAGCGTGCGAGTACAAGGATTGCATCCACGGGAAAGCGGTGTCGAAACTATCGTTGGCTGATCGTCTACGAGTTGTGGTGACAGGCGTGGTTGTCACCCAATGGCGAACCGTGACGGAAAACGAGGTTGGTGGCACGGTGACAGCAGCGACGTGTCATATAGGCACGTCTGACGATTTGCGATAAGCACGAGGATCAATGTCAGAAAACGCGAACCACGTCTATAAGTCGCACCCGCTACGGGTACAGAGAAAGCGGTCTGCTGGATCTCGGATGCCGATTGATGCTGTCTACGTTGGGCGCCCGACCAAATGGGGCAACCCATATCGAGCAGAAGAGTGTGCCGGTGGTCAGGCAGATGCGGTCGCGTGCTTCCGGGTGCTCGTCGAATCAGAGCCAGAAACGATCGCAGATATCCAGAAGGAGTTGCGAGGGAAGAAGCTCGCCTGCTGGTGTTCGCTATCTAAGCCTTGTCATGCGGACGTATTGGCCGAGATTGCGAATCGGCTGCCTGATTCAGTAATCGAATCGTTGCAGAAGATCTGATAGACACTGCACCGAACCAATATGAAGAAGTCGAAAGCCCTTGGGATCAAAACCGAGGGCTTTTTTCATGCGCGGAGATCGGGAAAGACGTGGGTTTCTTGCCAGGCAAGATAGGGGAGTTTATTTGTATTGACGATCTGGAATTGCAAACGACTGTTCCGGCATACCTTCAGGAAGGCAAATAGCCGGATGTCATCAGACCCTGCCGAACAACTCGAAGCTGCGCGTAATGCTGCCCTCCAGGCAGTAGAGGACGACAACTGGGCTTTGGTTGTGAAGTGCTGTCTGAAGGCAGAGATCATAATGGCGACCATCCCGGATTCCCGAATTGGCAACACTTCGGATCTCGAATGGAAGCGTGATGCTATTCGCCAGCTTAGAAAACGAGCTGAAGAAATACTGGCTGCTGGAGACGGAACATGTGACCTTGATATCTGTCTGGTCGAATACGTTGGCGTCCGAGAAGGAGGCTGCGGATGTTCGGAATGATTGCTCGGATGTTTAGTCGCCGCGATGAAAGTGCGTTGTTCGGCGCTGCTGATGACCAGGAACCTGTCGTCGCGGGTGTCGAAGAGATCAGTTTGCGTCGATGGGATGCTGCGGATACGCACCGCCTGAACGCGTCTCAGTTCGAGGGTGCTACAGGCCAGACGATCAATGAAGATCTTGTTTCAAGTCTTCCTGTTCTGATGGCGAGGTGTGCGTATGAGGCGAGCACGAACCCAACGATTGAGGGCATGATTGACACGCATGCAATTGACATTGTCGGACCCGATGGGCCGCAATGGCAAGTGTTAGCGAGAGAGCCAGTCCGGCTGCTGAAAAGCAAACGGTTACAGGGTCAGTTCAAGGAGTACGCTCAGGCTGCAGAAGAAGTTTTGCAGGACTGGTTCAAGCTTCCGGATCTGAACGGTGATTTGTCTGGCGTTGAGATCCTGACGATGGACTGTAATCAGCAGTGGACTGCTGGGAACTCTGTTGTTCAGATTGTGGATGATGAATCTATTCGGCAGCGTAACACGATTCGTCTGCGTTGGCATCCGATCCATGCGGAGCGGGTGTTTTCAAACAGGCTTCACGGTCTGACTGACGGAACGCGAGTGACGCTTGGTATTGAGCGAACGAAATCTGGGAAGAAGAAAAGATACCACGTCCTGGAAGCGGACGAATACGGTCACTTTTCCGGGTCTCAGAAGTACGAGTCAGTCCCTGCGGAATACATCATCCATCGGTATCGGTCTCGTGAGCCCGGTCAGATCTGTGGTGTTCCGATGTTGGCGTCTGCTTTGCCGACAATCGCTGATATTCGTCAGTTCGACAAACTGACGATGGAAGCTGCAAAATTGGGAGCGACGTTTGGGATTGTCTTTGAAGACAAGTTTCCGGATTCGCCGCAGAAAAACGGTGCAAGGAAACCTGCTGGTGTCTTGTCGTCAGTGAAGGCTGGGATTAGTCAGATTCTCACTGCCCCAAAGGGTAAGGCTGCTGTTCAGGTTGATCCGAAACATCCAGGAAACAACTACGTCGACTTCCGTAACGAACGGTTTCGCGACGTTGGCCGGTCAACTCAGATGCCGCTGATGATCGTGCGGTTAGGTGCGGAAGATCATAGTTATTCAAGTGCTCGGTTCGACGCTCAGATTTACCAGCGAGGAATTCGGCGTGACCAGAGCAGCATTCTCAGGAAGTATTCTCCATCACTGATGGACGTGCTTCGTGAGGCAGAGTTGGCCGGAATGATTCCGATGCGACCGCTGCAGATTGAGATTGGAGCTATTTTCTCGCGACTGCCCCATGTGGATCCGGCCAAGGAAGCCCGGGCAAGGGAGTCGGATCTTTCGACGATGTCTGCCAGCCTGATTGATATCTGGGCTGAGGATGGAATGCGACCGCAGGAGATGGTTGCCAAGTTGAAGATGACTGTTGAGTCACTCAATCAGGTGAAGGATGGATTCGGCGATGCTTGGTTAATGAACAATATGAAGAAGACAAACCCTGTGATCATCGACATGATGGATCAGCAGGAAGCGAATGCAACATCGACCGAATTAGCGGTCTGATCGTATAGGGGATGGTTTTATGGTGACGTTTGTCGATCAGAAGAAACAGAAACCTCGAACTCAGTCCGACGTTCGCGAAATTAAGCGTAGTGAACGGTCACTCCAGATTCGCGTCGACTCGGCTGATGCGGACGAGATGACAATTGATGCTGTGCTCTCAACGGAGCGGCCAGTTCGGATGTTCGACTGGCGTGAATACCAGGTCATGGATGAAGTGTTGATGTCGGCGGGACGGTCGTCTGAAGACACGATTCCAATGCTGGACTCACATCAACGATACTCGCTCGACAATGTCTTCGGACACATGGCGAACATTCGGACGGAGGGAACGGACACTGTCGTTACCTGCCGTTTCGACAAAGAAGACGAAAATGCTATTAAGGCATTCCGTAAGTACAAGAACGGTCATTGTCGCGCCCTGAGTGTCGGCTATACGGTCCTGAAGTATGTCGACATTGGGCCAGGACAGTCAGCGACTGTCGGCGGCCGGAAGTGGACGGCAGACGTTAATCGAAAGATGCGAATCTGCACCGAATGGCGTGCTGACGAAGGATCGCTGGTGGTTCTCGGAGCGGACAGCAAAGCGCTGACACGCGGTGTCCGCAATGTGGACGGCCTGAGTTCCGAAGTCACTGAAGAAGACGTCCAGTATCTGATGAAGCGTGAACAGCGACGTCAGAAACGAAGCGAACGATCGGAACAGCCTGAGATGATTCAGGGAGAAGCCCTTGTGGCGACACTCCAATCAACTCAGCAGCCCCCGACCGTGATTGTGAACGTGAACAATGGTGACGTCAGGTCACAGGAAAGCATTTCGGCACCGACTGGTGCCAATACGGAAACATCCACGTTGGATGTGGTCAATCAGTCAGTGCCAGCCGATGCCGGCGGCGATCAGGAAAGGACAGGTAGTATGACTACCACGGTTATTGCCGACAGCAGCGCGGCCCAGGATATTGAAAAGATTCGTTCTGAAGCAATTCAGGAAGGGATCAAAATGGAAAAGGAACGACAGGAATCCATCCGTCAAGCTGCGGCTGACGATGTGTCTCCTGAATGCCTGGCAAAGTGCCTTGCAGACCAGACCATGACGGTTGATTCGGCTCGTTCCGCATTCCTGCAGGACATCCGAACCACACGATCTTCTGCTTCTCGTCCAGTGGGCGGAGATTCTCCGGGTACTGGTCCAAGTGGCAGCCGATCAGGCAAGCCAACTCAGTTGGAGGTTCTGACTGCCGCCGTGACTCTTCGTGTCGGTGGTGAAGCCGCCGTCAAGATGCTGCCGTATATGCAGTTCGATCCTCGGATCGGCCAACTGCGGATGCGTCGGCTGTCGACTCATATCAGCGACGAACAACGCCGCAACCATGAACGGATCGTCAACGAGGCGTACGAGTTTGAACAGTTCGAATCTGTGGAGATCTGCCAGCAGGCTCTGCGTACGTCGAACGATGACTTCAGTTCTCGCAACCGTGAGGACATCATCACTCGTGCCGTGTCAACGCCGGCTGTGTCAACGATCTATACCCAGACGATGGGTGCGTTGCTGCTTGCGAACCTCGGCGAACTGAGTGACTCAACTCAGGGATGGTGTAAGGAAGTCGACAGCAAGAACTTCAAGCCGATCGAACAGCATCGGATTGAAGGTGGTCGCCTGAAGAAACGAAACCGTGGCGAAACAGCTCGTCAGGCAAGCTTCGCTGATGCGATGGAATCGTTTCGTATTGCGGAATACGCCAATACGCTGATCATCGACCGTCAGGACCTGATCGACGACGATCTGAACGCCTGGATGACCGCAATGGATGAATATTCACGCGGGATCAAAGACTTGCGTCCATCGCTGGTCTATGGTTTCATCGCGACGAATGCGGCCCTGTCAACAGACAGTGTTGCGTTGTTCCATGCGGATCACGCCAACTTGATCACGGGTTCAGCGTTGTCAGCAGCGACCCTGCAGACCGCCATCACTGCCCTTGCGTCGACTCGTGGTATCGGCGGGCTCCCGCTGAACCTGCGAAACTGCGTGCTCGTCACCAGTGAGACGTTGAGCTTCACCGCTGATCAGTTGGTCGGATCTGCGGAGATCCGCGAGGCTGCAGCAGCCAACGGGACCATGAACCCGATCCGTCAGCGAAACGTTGCAGTGCGTTCGGACAGCCGACTGAACATCGGTTTCACGAACCCATTGAATGACGTCGAAGTTGCTGGTGCTGGAACGACCTGGTATCTGGCTTCCGCTGGTGGTGCCTATGGCATCACTGTTGGTTACCGAACCGGAACCAACCGTATGCCAACGATGGGCACAACGGTCATCAATGGTCAGGGCAAGTATGGCCTGGCTCTGGATGTTCAGTTCGACGTCGGTGTCGGTGTTCAGGGACATCAGGGTCTGGTAAAAGCCACCGCTTGATCTCGATCGTATAGGCTAGATATAGAGTGGTGCCACATTGTGTGGCACCACCTTTTCAGAATGAACTGTTGGGCAGGGTCTCATGTCAGAAGAACGAACAGCAATCCGGTTGAGTGAAGACATCATTATTCCATCGTGTGGTTACAAGACCGCAGGAAGTGTCGTTACGAAGGAAGAAGCAGGCGCCAGTTACGAATGGTTACTGAAGAACGACAAGGGCGACCTCGTCGGTGATCAGGAAGCCGCCAAGGCTGTAGTGCCGGCAGTCATCCATGAAGACCCTGTCGTATCGGAAGAAGATAAAACTGAAGGTGATGACGGAGAAGTCGCCAAAGAACAGACACTCGTTGTATCAGAAGACGATGCGGCGGTGATCAAGACGGTGAAGGAACTGCTGGTTCAGGGCAAGATGCACCTGAAGACCATAGTTCAGCAGACAGGATTCACTGAAGAGAGTGTTTCCCCATTGCTCACAGAGGCAAATGGGTTCCGGAAGAATCAGCAGGGCTGGTTCTCGAATATCTAAATCATCCTTCGGTGAATAGCCGAGCCCTTTAGGAAGAGTGTCATGCCAGAGTTTGTAGCAGAAGATAGCGTGGTCCGTCTGACGGCGGTCGCGGTAATGGAATGTGGTGCCTTTGTTCTGGCTCCTGACGGTCGCGTCGGAGTGGTTCAGAACATGCGTCCGGTTGCGATTGGTGAAGTCGCAACACTGAAGATGAAGGGCATCGTCGAAGTCATTGCTGCCGCCGCCCTGACGGCGGGTGGTATGGCAGGGATTAACCTGACAACGCAACGGGTCAATGTTGCTGGAACAGTCAGCACGGTTGTCGCCGGTACTGTGCTGTATTCGGTCGGAAGCGGAAAGACGGCCTCGATCGACTTGAATGAATATCGGAGAACGGCCAACGCTATTGGCGCGTCAACGGCTTCTGCCGGAACGACAACCGCGGATGCTGGAGTTCTTCCAGCGGGAACGGCTGCCGTTTATCCAACGACAGGTGCGGATGCCACGAAGGGTGTTCGTGTGCATGCTGACGATGCCGTGACTGGACGTCGACTGTTCATTGGCAACGGAGTTGCTGCCCAGGTATTGAAGGTCTATCCGCCTACCGGTGGAACGATCAACGGTGCAGCCGCAAACGCTGCATTCAGTTCCGCGTCTGGTAAAGGCGTCGTCCTTATCTGCCAGGATGCAACGGCCAATACCTGGCTCGGGTTTTAGTCCATTCTGTCAAGTGGATCTCGCTCAATAGGTGTCTGTCATGGCTGAATTTGTCAGTGAAGATAATGTTGTCCGTCTGACGGCAGTGTCGCGTTTGACATGCGGTCAGATGGTCATCGTTCCAGACGGTCGAGTCGGCCTTGTCCAGAACGGGAAGCCGGTGGAGATCGGTCAGGTGGCTTCAGTCAGAATCCGGGGGTTCATCGTCGCGCCAGCGGCTGCGACGATGAGTGCCGGGGCGACTGTCGCTGCTCACATTGTCAATCAGACGATCATCGCAACCGGTGGTGCTGGTACGGATGCTGGAAAGCTTCTGTACGACGTGACCAGCGGCAAAGACGCTTACGTGGACCTGAACCCATAAGAAGATGCGTGGCGGCTGGAACGCTCGCCCCGTGGAATTTGCCCCTCCACACCGGCCGCCACGTTTTTCATCAATCAAATGTCTCACCGATCTTTTCAACGACTGATGGGAACACCATTCCATATAGCATGGAACGGTGAAGATGTGCAGATAGGGGCAGAAGATGCGGAGTCCGTGTCGGCGGTTGTCGACCTGGATCTGCCGATCTCAAGCAATGATCGTGGTGAAGGAGTCACCGGGCGAGGCAAGTTGATCTTCAAGGAAGCTGCATCCATCGAGTTTCAGGAACCAATCTGGATCCGTGGCGAACGCTGGGAGTATGACAGGGAACGGAAGCCTGAAGATGGCAATAAGATGATCTTTGTGGTTCGGCGAGAACAGAACTTCACGACATCACGATTTGGTGGTTATTCGGGCGGGCGATAATGAGCGGTTTCAAGAGTCTGTATCAACCGTATCTGCACATGGAGCGTATGCTCAGTGAGAGCGTGCCGTTTCAAGCACTTGTGGGAGCTGCCACCACAGCAGAAGCAAAAGAAAGAATCAAGTTCATCAGTTGTCAGGACTTCGATAAAACGAACAGGACCTATCAGGCGGTGCCGATGCCGCGAGTCGCGATCTGGAATCTGAATGCCGCCAAGACGAGGACCTCGGCTGGTACGTATTCAACACAACCTCGGTTGGTGATCAGTCTGGAGATTGAAATACCAAGCGAAGTCGGGCCGACAGAAGACGAACAGTTCCGGTACTGCGGGCCGTTGTACGAAGAGATCGAAGATGATTTGGCGACGATGAGTCGGACACCCGGGAATCTGGATTTCGGTGGCATAAGCTATTTGCAGGTTCCAGCGCCGTTTGATCCGAAGGAGAACCAGGGACGTCGTATTTGGGGAGCGGATATCGAATTCATTTGTCGGGGGTAGGTCATGAGTGCCGTTTTGAAAGGTGTCGAGATCGTAAGTAATACGATGACGGCAAGAACGACGCGGCGATTGTTCAATGACATCTTCCGCCGGCAGGGTCAAGAACATGCGGAGAACACGCTTCCCTTGCACTTTGAGTTTGGTGCGTACCAGCGATACAGGTACAAGGTCCGAAACTCGGTCTATACGAGACGTAAGTACAGGAAATACGGGCACAGAAACCCGAACGTCCTGAAAGGTGACCTGAGAAGAATCATTCTGGCGACAGCACGTGGCGGAGTCACTGCAACGCATAGGGGATGGCAGGTGAAGGCTCGTGGAACTCAGCGTCACAAGATGTGGGGTAACACGCGAAACGAACTGGAACAGATTTCACCGAGTGAAGAAGAGAATTACAACCAGACGAATATTCGCAGGTTTATTCGAATGGCTGGGACACAAACATACCGCGAACGAACTCGCCGAGTGATCAGAAAGTAGAGAATCAGCCATGCCTCATGTGTCGTACGATACGAGCTTTTGTAAAAACGTCCGTTCCACCGGATACAATGACTCCGCAGCGATCATTCTGGACCGCCCCAGCGGTTCAGCAGATCCAGGGAGAATCTACCTCGGTAATTCAGAACCGATGGTGAACCTGCAGTCGAGCGACATCGCAACAATCGTCGCGCTGAATACAGGCACGTTCATTTCTGCCGGACTTTGCGTGACGGGATCTTCAACGACAATTCCATTGGCAAAGCGTGCCGATTGCGGTGTGCTTGCCTCCGGTGGGGCTCACGTGTCGTTCGTCGGAAACGATGTGATCATCATTCCGACGCAGTTCGAAGTTCGCCAGGACAGTGAGGATGGTGCGACATGCAATCTGGAGGCTCGATTCCGTTCGTCCGATGGGATCACCGCGCCAATCACAGTGTCTGATACGGCAACTCTGGCAGCCGCCACACTCGGGACATCGTTCGGCCTTGGCACCGCGTTCATTAACGATATTGAACTCGACTTCATCACGGGGATCGTGGTGAATCCGGGAATTCAGTTACTGATGCATCGGTACGGCGGAGGAATCTTTCCTCGGAAGCATTACATCCAGTTCCGAGAACCGACGATCGATATCATGGTCGAAGATGCGGCCGTCGCGAAGGACTTCATTAACCGATTCGGCACGACCAACTACGCTGTGCGAGCGTTCTTCCGGGCACGAGCTGATGGGAGTTCGTTCGCATTGGATGCCGCTGAGTTACACGTGAGATTTTCGTTCGCTTCAGCCTTCAGTAAGCTGGAGACATTGGAAGCGGCTCAAAGCGGCAACGGGTCATCGACGATTCGGTGTCACGGTAAGGCTCTGGTAGCGACAGCGGCAGTCGCTATCGCGTAAGTCGTATAGGCTATAGGAAAAGGGGCAAGTAGTGGCTCATCATTTGGTATTCATTGAGAACGAAGTCGCGAAGGGTGAAGACAAAGCGACTTTGTTCAAACGACTGGGTTTGGAAGACCATACGGCCGGCTGCGATGCACTTCCGGTTTCCTCCGAGGAGTCACCTTCAGAACAGGCAGGGACGCTGTTTGCGTGGCGAACGAAAGGCGATGACCAGATCATCGTCAATAAAGAGAAGCAGGAGTGGCTGAAGTCCGCGGATGGCTATTGGGTGGGAGTCTGGAAAGACAATCTCCCGAAAGAAGAACAATTGCGGCGGCCGTACATGCAGAAAGGGAAGTGGATCACGTTCCGCGCGGGGGACAAATGGAAGCTTCCAACCGTTTCGACAATCGATCAGGAACTTGCCCTGAAGGATGACGGCAAGTGGGAGTTCAAGCCGCTTCGGGAACTGTCCTGGTACAGCGAGGAGATCGAAAAACGGCATTCATCGTTCGAGTATGGCGAGGTGGCCGAAGGTTCTGTGAGTATTCACATGAACTACGACGCGCTAGAAGTGATTGAGTTGGTCATCCGCGCGCTACGGATCAATTACCGGCTTCTCCCAGAAGTTGCAGCGTTGATGCGACTGATGACAAAGCGAGATATCTCTGAGGCGTATGGAGCCATGTTCGATATCAGGTTCATGGAATGATGGTTAGAAACAGGCGGCGAGTCTCGTCGCCTGTTTTTGTTTGAGGAGTGGTCCATGCAGAGCATTAACATGACGACGACGGGCGTGATCATCATCGCGTGCGGGATCGTGTTGCTTGCGTGGGAGATCGTAGCGTTCGTGCTTCAGAAACGCCGCGCGTTGCTGTCCACGTGGCTGCAGAAAGCAGGATTCCGATCACCGGCAATCGTATTCATTCTCGGAATGATCGCCGGGCATGTTTGGTGTTACTTCCCGCCGACACTTGATGGCGAGAAGTTCCATTGCCCGAATTGCCGTCATGAATGCGAACTGATCGTCAATGTGGATGGCACGTTAACGGCAGTCGAAACTGACAATTAAGCATGCGGACTGGGTGATCCGCTGCTCATGGACACACTGAGGGGACTATGTCAGATCAAAACCTAGCGTCGGCTATTGAAACTCTGATCGGCGGG
>Ga0105050_10007052_pt1 | contig 13636 bp, 14 predicted proteins | sample FRY01_FD_78088 | JGI IMG/M metagenome (GOLD analysis project Ga0105050, IMG submission 78088) | Freshwater microbial communities from Lake Fryxell liftoff mats and glacier meltwater in Antarctica - FRY-01 | ecosystem: Environmental > Aquatic > Freshwater > Ice > Glacier meltwater ... | reverse complement strand
CAGCCAGCCCCCGGCGACTGGCCAGCGGGTTGTACTGATCAGTTTCCCTACGCCGCGCATGAAGGCGGTTGGTTTTCTGACCACGGTCATGAAGGACAAGCAGACAAACCGCGATCTGGCAGTGGTCTATGTGCCAACCGCGCCAAACCCGACCTCTGGTTACATCGAGATCGTTCCGCTCGAAGATGTTGTACAGACAGACTGGACCATGGAGCAGGCGATGACGTTTGTGATGACCGCCGGTGCCACAGCGCCATCAACGGTGAACTATTCGAACGAGCCACCTTCTGCTGTGCAGACCAGCACCTCCAACCAGTAGGTTGGTGACCAACCTGATCGGACTTTTATCTAGATTCGCAGCTCTCGTAACTCCGGATCATCGTGTGCATGCGCCCAGAGTGTTTCGAAGTCCTGAAAGAGCCGACGTGTGGCAACCATTGCATTCAAGTGGAGGGAACCCTGGGCTTCGCGCCAGTCCGGGAGCAGCCAGAAGCCTGTCTGATCCCACGCAACATGACAGGATTCGGGTGCTTCGTAGTCCTTGTCGAGGATTCGAATCGAACATTTGCTCGACAGCCGCCGGGATAACGCCGGTAACCGATGACTGCGGCCAACGATCAGATCATTTGACTGGATCAGGATACGTGTCCGCGTGTTTGCCGCACGGCGGGTGAAGGTGGAAATTGCGCGGCTGGTGGTGTCGTGGTCGAAGTAAAGCGGATCGAGGAGGTGACTGAAGATGATCAATTCCCGTCGCGCGGCTGCCAGTCCTTTGATGAGCGCGTCCCGGGCCTGTGTTTCACCAGTGAATAGGTCTGCCTGGTGCTGCATCGGCGCCGCCGCGGCGACCCTGGATGCTGGGGCAGGCAGGATGGTTGTCCGCCTGCCCTGCAATTGCGGCGCAGCAATGGAGAGCAACCTGCGCATCGAGCGATGGCGGATACCGGCTTCAAGGAATTCATTGCCAAACGCCACAAATCCACCGCGCTGATAGAAGCCGATTGCGTGTGTCTGCGCATGTAGAAAGGCCTCGTTCATGCCGAGACTTTCTGCCTTTGCAACCGAGGCAGCCAACAACTGCTCGCCGATACCCTTGCCCCGGTCACGCGCAAGTACCGCCATGCGACCGATCTGCCCTGTCGGCAGGAGTCGGGCACAGCCAAGATCCCGACCCGCCGAGTCAAGTGCAAGGAAATGACAGGCATCGTCATCGAGTCCATCCCACTCCTCGTGTTCCGGCACATTTTGTTCATGGACAAAGACCACCGTGCGTATGCGGCGCAAACGTCCGGCGTAAGTGGTCCAGTCAACCTGGATGACATGAACCTCCATCAGTCTGGACGCCGGGCCAGTTGTGCGGCCAATCCGATGTAGCGCGCAGGGGTCAGCTGCTCAAGCTCACGTTGTGCGGCAGGCGCCAGTTGGAGCTCATTCAGTATCGCCGAGAAGGTGGAGGCATCGAGAGTGCGTCCACGTGTTGCGGCCTTGAGCTTTTCATAGGGTTCATCCATGCCGTGTTTGCGCATGACGGTCTGCACGGCCTCGCCCAGCACTTCCCATGCGGCATCAAGGTCGCGTTGCATGGCCGGTGCGTTCACCTGCAATTTCCCGATTCCTTTCAATGCGGACTGATAAGCAATGCTGGAGTAGGCGAGGACGCTGCCGATGGAGCGCAGCACCGTCGAGTCCGAGAGATCGCGCTGCCAGCGCGAAATCTGCAGTTTTTCAGCCAGATGCAGAGCCAGCGCGTTGGCGATGCCGAGATTGCCTTCGGAGTTTTCGAAGTCGATCGGATTGACCTTGTGGGGCATCGTCGAAGAACCGGTTTCTCCTTCCACCCTGGCCTGACGGAAGTACTCGATGGAGATGTAACTCCAGATGTCCCGATCGAACCCGAGCAGTATCTGATTGAAACGGGACAGTGCATGGCAATATTCCGCGACATAGTCGTGTGGTTCTATCTGTGTAGTCAGTGGATTGTAGGCAAGACCCAGATGATCGACGAACCGGGCCGCGATGCCCTCCCAGTCGGCGTCTGGATAGGCGACTTTATGTGCGTTGAAGTTGCCCACTGCACCATTGATCTTGCCAAGAATCATGACGTCCGCAAGCGCCGTCCGCTGCCTGGTCAGCCGATGTGCAAAGTTGCGCATCTCCTTGCCGAGGGTAGTGGGTGATGCCGGTTGGCCGTGAGTGCGCGACAGCATCGGCAGGTCGGCATTCTCACGTGCAAGCAGATTGATGGCATCGATGACGTCCTGCATTCTCGGTAACAGGACATCCCGGCGGCCATGTTCAAGCATCAGTCCGTAGGCCAGATTGTTGATGTCTTCCGACGTACAGGCGAAGTGAACAAATTCCCTGTACTTCGACAGCGCCGGAATGCTGGCCAGCCGGTCCTTCACAAAATATTCGACGGCTTTGACGTCGTGGTTGGTGGTGCGTTCGAGGCGGACGATGTGCTCCGCATCGGTACCGGAAAATTCCTGGTACACCAGTCGCAGACGAGCCGCATCCGCAGCGCCTGGGCCAGGCAAGTCCGGTATTTCCGGAGATGCCGCCAGATGCAGGAACCATTCGATCTCGACCTGAACCCGGAACCGGTGCAGAGCCTGTTCACTGGCAATCCAGGCGAGATCTTCGATCTGGCTGCGATACCGTCCATCAATGGGTGAGATGGCAGCGAGTGGTGACGGTGTGGTCATGCTGGAATGGTTCCCTATTGCGAAGTCATGGATTACAGGCTGAGTTCGCCGAGTGTTCGTTTCATTGCACTGCGATGAAGCAGCAGGTGCCATTGCCGGCCACCAAGCTGACTCCAGGCCCAGGCAAAACGGATGCCGGCGAGCAGCATGGCGCGAATCCGCTCTGCCGACTCTGGTTCCTGCAGTACTTCCGGCGCGCCGGTGACCTGAATACGCTGGCTGAGTTTGCTGATGGTCTCCTTGTAGATGTCGGCTGCTGCAGTGACACTCGGCTCACCGGCTGCGGCCCGATCCAGCAGCGTACGCAGCCGATCTACCATCGCCCGGTCCTGCTTCAACAACGCCGCAAGTTTCAGCAACTGAGCCACATAGCGGGCCTGTTGGGGCGACCGGATCTTGCCGGTCAGCAGGTCCGTTGCGATACCCATGCCAACGCGGTATGCGGCAAGCGGGTTGAACACATCACCGATATCGGTCTGATTCTGTGTAAACACGGCATCCAGCAGATGCGGCGGGGGAGTACGAGCCCGCCCGTTGGCGATATCGTCGACCACGGCTGCTGCTTCGCACAGTGCGCTGAACGCAAGGCAACGTTGTTGAAAATTAGTCAGACTGCTCATGATTGACCGCCGCAGGTTATGGTTGCCCCGCCAAGAACCTGGTCACCACGGTAGAAACAGACGTACTGACCTGGTGTGATGGCGCGTTGGGAATTTGTGAATCGGACCAGCAGTTGACCATCCGCACGCTGGAAAACCCGAGCTTCCTGGTCCGATTGCCGGTAGCGGATTTTAGCGCCGCAGAGCAGTGGCAGGTCAGGTGTCGAACCGATCCAGTTGACATCCCGAGCGGCGAGCCACTGCCCCGACAGATCTCCTGTTTGCTGCGAAACAACGAGGACGTTGTCGTGTACCCGCTTGTCAGCGACATACCAGGGGGCTTCAATACCGCTGGCCTGCCCACCTATGCCCAGGCCCTGCCGCTGGCCGATTGTATAGTAGGCAAGTCCCGTGTGCTGACCTCGGGTTCGCCCTTCGGTATCTGCGATGCGGCCAGGTTCCCGCGGGATATAACGGGCAAGAAAATCGCTGAATCGTCGTTCGCCGATGAAACAGATTCCGGTCGAGTCCTTTTTCGCCTTGTTGGGCAGCCCCAGTCGGGCGGCGATTTCCCGTACTTCCCGCTTCCAGAGGTGGCCGATGGGGAAGAGGACATTGCGCAATTGTTCTGCTGACAGCGCCTGCAGGAAGTAGCTCTGATCCTTGCCGGAATCGACACCTTTGCACAACACCGGCAGGCCCTGATCTCCGCCCAGGCGGGCGTAATGGCCGGTAGCAATGAACTGTGCACCCAGGGTCTTCGCGTAGTCCCTGAATTGCCGGAACTTGATCTCCCGGTTGCACAGGACATCCGGATTCGGAGTCAGGTTATTTCGATAGGCATCAAGGAACGTCGCGAACACGTTATCCCAGTATTCGGCCGCAAAATTGGCGGTCAACAGTTCGATGCCGAGCCGGTCACAGACACTCTGGGCGTCGGCCAGATCAACCTTGGCAGTGCAATACCCGGTATCGTCATCCTCATCCCAGTTTTTCATGAACAGGCCACGCACGGCATGACCCTGCTCAATCAGCAGCGCGGCCGCAACGGCAGAGTCAACACCGCCGGACATGCCTACGATGACAGAAGAGCCGCGCCGCGGTTGAGAGGTGAAGTCTGAGGTCATGAGCCGGATTTTACGTGTCTGCAGCGAAGAATGCCCGCAGGTCATCGGCCGGGATCCCGGGATGCCTCGGTCCCCCCCATTCATCCAGCCCTGGCTCAGGCCACATCTACACCACATCTACACCACATCTACACCACATCTACACCACATCTACACCCTGGTGTCTGTGGCGTTCCCGAATCCGTGGCCGAAGCCTGACAACAGGCTATGACCAGATCGAACGCGCGCAGATCTGGCGTTGACAGGTTTGTCAGTCCTTTGATCACCACACGGAAGTGGCAACGTTGGTTGTGGGTTGACTCGTCAATCGACGCCGTTCAGCGATCCACCGACTGCCTTGACTGCAGCGACGTGCGCAGTAATGGCCGCCAGCACTTCGGGCATTGGCCGCGCCGGGAGGCGCAGAATCATGCGATCAACCCCAAGACGCGACAGGCGCTTGAAGACATCAGCGTCGAGACCGATACCGGTGATCACAACCGTGGGTCTGGGTTTGCCTGCTGCCTCAGCCAGGTGAAAAAGCTTCGGCACCAGTTCGTCCAGATCGGCGATCGGAGTTACCCGTCCACGCATTGCGGGAATGTCGGCAGGCACCACGGAAGGCATCCAGCCACTGCCGTAGTCCACAACCCTTTTGAGTACGTTTGGCCCGCCGCCAGCCACCAGAACAGGTGGATGGGGCTTCTGTACAGGCTTCGGCCATTGCCAGGAGCGCTCGAGTTGCACCAGTCGCCCCCGATACTCGGCGATATCCTGTGTCCACAGTGCCTGCATTGTTTCCACGCGTTCGCGCATCAATCGAAAGCGGGTCGCAGGGTCGGTGCGGTGGCTGATGAGTTCGGCTTCGTTCCAACCCGCACCGATGCCGAGTTCCACGCGGCCGGCGCTGAGCAGATCCAGAGTCGCAACGGACTTTGCGGTGTTGACCGGGTCGCGCTGCGTGATCAGGCAGATGGCGGTACCGAGTCGAATGGTTCGGGTGGCGGTCGCTGCGACAGTGAGGGAAATGAACGGGTCGAGCATACTCTTGTATTCTCGGGGAATGTCCGCACCCATCGGAAATTCGGTGGCGAGTGGAATATGCGAATGCTCCGATACCCAGAACGAGTCGAAACCGTGGTGTTCGACGGCGGCAGCGGCCTCATCCGGTCGAGCGCTGTCGTCGGTTGTGAACAGACTGAGTCCGAACTTCATCTCTCCTGCCTCCTGTTGAACGGGTCGCAAACCGGGGTTGCGGCGGCAGTGTAGAGTTTTGTGCGCATGACTTCCTGCCCGCAACCTTTGCCGAATCTGCCCGCGCCTGCACTACAATGTCCGCATGAACAGACTGACTCATATCGATGAAAGCGGCCGGGCGAACATGGTCGATGTATCGGCCAAGGATGAGACGGTGCGTCGCGCGGTCGCCTGCAGCGAAGTGCGCATGCAGCCCGCGACGCTGGACGCCATCGTCGAAAACCGGCTCCACAAGGGAGAGGTATTTGCGACGGCGCGCATCGCCGGCATCCAGGCCGCCAAGCGCTGCAGCGAACTGATCCCGCTTTGCCATCCGCTGCTGCTCTCCAAGGTCTCGGTGGACGTCGAAGTCCAGGCGCCTGACCGGATCCTGATCCAGGCCGAGTGTCGATTGACTGGCAAAACGGGTGTGGAGATGGAAGCCCTGACAGCGGCGACAGTAGCGGCACTGACGGTCTACGACATGTGCAAGGCCATCGACCGCGGCATGGTCATCGAAAATACCCGTTTGTTGCACAAGTCGGGCGGCAAGTCCGGATCCTGGGGGGTGGCAAGCTGATGCAGGTCAGAGTGCTCTTTCTGGCTCGGCTGCGTGAGCTCACCGGGCTGCGCGAACTGATGCTGGAGGTCGACGATGGATCAAGCGGTGCGTTGCGTCTCGCCTTGCAACACCGGTTCTCCACTGCAGTGGTTGATGCGCTGTTCACCCAGAACACACGACTGGCCTGCAACCAGAGCCTCTGGGATGGGCACACGCCATTTGCTGCCGGTGACGAAATAGCCTTTTTGCCACCGGTTACCGGAGGCTAGACATGCGGATCGACATTCGTGTCTGTGCTGACGATTTTGACGTCGGAGCCGAGTGGCAGGCACAACGTCTGCGGGTCGCCGGCACCGCGGGCGCTGTGGTTACCTTTGTTGGGCTCGTGCGTGACCGTCATTCAGACGATCCGGTGCAAGTGCTTGATCTTGAACACTATCCCGGCATGACTGAAGCCAGTATCGAGGTCATCGTCCAGCAGGCGGGCGCGCGGTGGCCGTTGCTGGATGTCGTGGTTGTACATCGTGTCGGGCGGATGCTTGCGGCAGATCAGATTGTCCTCGTGCAGGTGGCCTGCGCACATCGACCGGCGGCGTTTGCGGCCTGTGAATTCCTCATGGACTACCTCAAAACCGGCGCCGTGTTCTGGAAGCGTGAAGAACGGGACAGTGGTGCGCACTGGATCGAGTCGACGATCGATGATGTGCAACGACGGGACAGCTGGTCTACCTGATCGTTGTGATCGCAGCCATCCCGGTGGCAGCAGCAGTTTTTTTGGCCATGGTTCCTCGCATGAGCTTCCCGGACCTGTCTATAATCCCGGCGAATAGCGATCTGTGCGTGCAACTTAAGGTCACGGCTGTGGCCCCGCAACCGATCAGATAAAAAATCCATACCGAACGGAGAACCCATGGCTTATCAGCACATCGTCGTGCCCAAGGAAGGCGCCAAAATCACTGTCAACGCGGACAGCAGTCTCAATGTACCGGATCACCCGATCATTCCGTTCATTGAAGGCGATGGAACGGGTGTCGATATCACCCCGGTGATGATCGAAGTGGTCGATGCTGCAGTCGCCAAGGCTTACGGCGGCAAGAAAAAGATTGCCTGGATGGAGATTTACTCCGGCGAAAAGTCCCTCGAGGTTTATGGTGAGGACGAGTGGCTGCCGGCTGAAACGCTGGAGGCAATGCGCGAATTTGTGGTGGGTATCAAAGGGCCAATGACCACGCCTGTGGGTGGTGGCATTCGTTCGCTGAACGTCGCGCTGCGCCAGGAACTGGACCTCTACGTGTGTCTGCGTCCGGTGCGCTGGTTTACAGGCGTACCCAGTCCGGTCGTCTCGCCGGAAAAAACCGACATGGTGATCTTCCGCGAGAATACCGAAGACATCTACGCAGGTATTGAATGGGCAGCCGATTCCAAGGAGGCAGACAAGCTGATCGCTTATCTGCAGAAGGAAATGGGCGTACAGAAGATCCGCTTTACCGAGCATTGTGGTATTGGCATCAAGCCGGTTTCGCTGGAGGGCAGCAAACGCCTGATCCGCCAGGCTCTCAAATATGTCGTGGAAAACGACCGTGGTTCGCTGACCCTGGTGCACAAGGGCAACATCATGAAATTCACGGAAGGAGCCTTCAAGGATTGGGGTTATGAACTGGCTCGCCAGGAGTTTGGCGCCAAGCCTGTTGATGGTGGCCCGTGGCACTCCTTCAAGAATCCGCGCACCGGCAAGGAAATCGTGATCAAGGATGTGATTGCCGATGCGATGCTGCAACAGGTGCTGACCCGGCCTGATGAGTATGAAGTGATTGCAACGCTCAATCTGAATGGGGACTACCTCTCGGACGCGCTGGCAGCGCAGGTAGGCGGCATCGGCATCGCGCCGGGGGCCAATATCGGTGACACCGTTGCGCTGTTTGAAGCAACCCACGGAACCGCGCCGAAATATGCCGGCCAGGACAAGGTCAATCCGGGTTCACTGATTCTATCTGCCGAAATGATGCTCCGGTACATCGGGTGGCGCGAAGCAGCCGACCTCATCATCAAAGGGGTTGAAGGCGCTATCTCGAAAAAGACCGTGACCTATGACTTCGAGCGACTGATGAAAGGCGCGAAACTGCTCAAGTGCAGCGAGTTTGGCAAGGCCATCATTCAGGCAATGTAACCTTTGGCATCATTGAGATCTGCGCTCCAGATGGTGTCGGTTGCAATCTGGAAAGCGGTCTCATGGAAGGCTCCATTGCAGAGATGGCGGTGTCGTGGAGAGCATGTGAGGCGCGTCTGGTAGTTGTGTCAGTGCAGATGACGCCAATTCCTGACAGGCCAGGTCGTCACAAGAGGGCGCAAGTTGTGCGACAAGTCGGGTGAATTGAAACATGCAGCCGCCGTAGCCCGTTCGGTAGGGCGGAACGTTTTGACCATACGAGCGTGTTCAGCCTTGCTGACGTCTCGCCTGATCCTCTTCGGCCACACCGTTCTCGACATGACCCGACTCTGGCAGGTGTACATGTACACCGCCATCGGTCGGCCGGATGTTGATGGCGTGTTTGCCTTTTGGACCATCGGTGATGTCGAACTCGACATCCTGGCCGGCCTTCAGCGTTTTGTACCCATCCATTACGATGGAAGAAAAATGCGCGAACAGGTCGTCCGTCATATCGTCAGCAACAACAAAACCATAGCCCTTGGCGTTGTTGAACCACTTTACTTTGCCAATTGCCACTTCGGCCCTCGAATCTGCCCCCCCAGGAGGCTCTGACTATTCATCCTTTGCATGCGTAAAGTCAAGTTGGTAATAAGGATGAAGCAATTCTGCTTGTCCCCATGATTGGACAACGCCGACGCTGCGCATAGACTTGGCGCTACAAAGGAGGAAGGTTTGTTTCCCGAGATCAGAACTCAAAGGCTGTTGCCCATAATCGTCTGTGCAGATGAAGACGACCCGTCCGGTATCGGCACGGGCAGTGGAGTTGCCACTGCTGCATCCAAACCCAAGCTTGCGCGACCGCCCATGTTCAAGGTCATTCTGCTCAACGATGACTACACGCCCATGGAATTTGTCGTGCATGTCATCCAGAAGTTCTTTGCCTATGACGTTGAAAAAGCCACTCGGCTGATGCTGGTTGTTCACACCGAAGGCGCAGCGGTTGTCGGGATCTTTCCGCGCGACATCGCTGAAACCAAGTGTGATCAGGTCAATATCTATTCCCAGGAGAGTCATCATCCGCTCAAGTGCACCATTGAGATGACGGACTGATGCCCCAATCTAACGCCCTTGAGCTTCGATCAACGGCACGAATTGTGCAGAACTCTGGTGCAGAACTCTGGTGCAGAACTCTGGTGCGGAAGTCCTGATCAGAATTCATGTACTGGTACAATGCTCTGTGTACACAGGGTGAACCGAAAGTGGTGCGCTTGATCTAAGATTAGGTAGTGGCCCGGAAATTCCCGGTGTCATGGCAGCCTGATACGGCAACGGAACGTACAAGAGGAACCTGCGATGTTGAGCAAAGATCTGGAAGTCACTATTAACCACGCGTTCCGTGAGGCCAAGAGCAAGCGGCATGAATTCATGACAGTGGAACATCTGCTGCTGGCGCTTCTCGATAACAGCACGGCGGTCGACGTGCTGCAGAAAGTTGGTTGTGACATCGACAAACTGCGAACCGATCTCAAGGAGTTCATTGAGTCCACCACGCCGCTGATTCCGGCTGGTGACACTGACCGCGATACCACGCCAACCCTTGGATTTCAGCGTGTGTTGCAGCGTGCGGTATTCCACGTTCAGTCATCCGGACGCAAGGAAGTCACCGGCGCGAATGTACTGGTCGCCATCTTCAGTGAACAGGAAAGCCAGGCGGTTTATTTCCTCAAGGCGCAGAACATTGCGCGCATCGATGTTGTGAATTACATCGCGCACGGTATTCCCAAGGTCACCGGCGAAAGTGTGAATCGTGAGGGTGCCAGCGAGCAGGAAGAAGAAGCACTGGCGGCCGAAGGCGGCCAGCAAAGTGCGTTAGTTGCGTTCGCCTCAAATCTCAATGAGCAGGCCAGGAAAGGCAGCATTGATCCGTTGGTCGGCCGTGAGGTCGAACTCGAGCGAGTCATCCAGGTGCTTTGTCGCCGGCGCAAGAACAATCCGCTGCTGGTCGGTGAATCCGGAGTGGGCAAGACAGCGATTGCAGAAGGGCTGGCAAAGCGCATCGTCGATGGGCAGGTGCCTGATGTGGTTGCGCAGTGCACGGTGTACTCGCTCGATCTTGGTGCGCTTCTTGCCGGTACAAAGTACCGCGGCGACTTCGAAAAGCGCTTCAAGATGCTGCTGGCCGAGTTGAAAAAGGACAAGGGCGCCATCCTCTTCATCGATGAAATCCATACGATCATCGGTGCCGGCGCCGCGTCAGGTGGTGTGATGGATGCGTCAAACCTGCTCAAGCCCATGCTCGCTTCCGGAGAGATCAAGTGCATGGGTTCGACGACTTACCAGGAATATCGCGGTATTTTCGACAAGGATCGCGCGTTGTCCCGCCGCTTCCAGAAGATCGATGTTGTCGAACCAACGGTTGATGAGACGTACCAGATCCTGAAGGGATTGAAGAGTCGTTTCGAAGATCACTACGACTTGCGCTACACCGACAAAGCGTTGCGGGTTGCCGCAGAGTTGGCCGCCAAGTACATCAATGACCGGTTCATGCCAGACAAGGCGATCGACGTGATCGACGAAGCCGGCGCTGCTCAAAAGCTGCTGCCTCCGAGCAAGCGCAAAAAGACCATCGGGCCAGGCGATGTCGAACTGGTGGTGGCAAAAATTGCTCGCATCCCGTCGGCGCAGGTCTCCTCTTCCGACAAGGAAGCGCTGCGCGATCTGGACAAGAAGCTGAAGATGGTCGTCTTCGGTCAGGACGAAGCCATCAATCAGATGTCAGCTGCCATCAAACTTTCGCGTGCGGGCTTGAAGGCAGGCGAGAAGCCGATCGGTTCGTTCCTGTTTGCGGGTCCGACTGGTGTCGGCAAAACCGAGGTCTGTCGACAACTGGCGAAGATCATGGGTGTCGAGTTGCTGCGTTACGACATGTCCGAGTACATGGAACGGCATACCGTCTCCCGTCTGATTGGAGCGCCTCCCGGCTATGTAGGCTTCGATCAGGGAGGTCTCCTGACCGAGGCAGTGACCAAACACCCGCACAGCGTGGTGCTCCTGGACGAAGTCGAGAAGGCGCATCCGGAAGTGTTCAACCTGCTGCTGCAGGTCATGGACCATGGCGCGCTGACCGACAATAACGGTCGGAAAGCCGATTTCCGCAATGTTGTGCTGATCATGACCACCAATGCCGGTGCGCAGGACATGAGCCGTGCGTCCATCGGCTTTACCGAGCAGGATCACCGGTCGGATGGCATGGAAGCGATCAAGAAGATGTTCTCACCCGAGTTTCGTAACCGGCTGGATGCGATCGTCATGTTCGGCTCCCTGTCGCGCGCGACGATCCTGACGGTCGTGGACAAGTTTCTCGTCGAATTGCAGGCGCAACTCGACGAGAAGAAGGTGATGCTCGAAGTGGATGACGAAGCACGCGAGTGGTTGGCCCGGGAAGGTTACGATGAAAAAATGGGTGCCAGACCCATGCAACGAATCATCCAGGAAAAGATCAAAAAGGAGCTCGCGGAAGAGGTTCTGTTTGGCAAGTTGGCCAAGCATGGCGGCACCGTTCATGTGACGACCAATGACGGCGAACTTGCGATCGAGATCGAGGAGGCTGCGGTCCACTGATTGCGGACCAGAGTGACCCCGGACCAGAGTGACCCCAGCCGAGGTCGGGCAGGGCTGAAGGACGTCTACTTACGGAATGTGATTCGTCCTTTGGTCAGATCGTAAGGGGTGAGCTCAACCTTGACCTTGTCTCCGGTCAGGATGCGGATGTAGTTCTTTCGCATCTTGCCGGAAATGTGGGCGGTGACGATGTGGCCATTGTCGAGCTGCACGCGAAACATTGTATTGGGCAGCGTGTCCACCACGGTACCGTCCATTTCGATCTGTTCTTCTTTCGCCATACACTCCTGAAGGGGCAAAAAATGACGGCGAATTCTGCCCCGCCGAGCGCACTAACGCAAATCAACCCATTGCCCGTTTACCAGCAACTGCACGGGCCGGTAGTTGGTTTTGTAGCGCATCTTTTCTGAATCCTTGATCCAGTAGCCCAGGTACAGGTAGGGCAGATTCAACTCCAGGGTCAGGTTTATCTCTTCGATGATCATTTGCGTACCGAGGCTGCGGGTGGCAAGCGCGGGGTCGTAAAACGTATAAACAGCTGACAATCCATTGTCGAGACGATCAAAGACACCAATCACCACCAGCGCTGTCCCAAGATAGCCGCAGAGGAAGTAAGTGCTGGCCCATGGACTGAGTAGAAACGAGCGGAACTGATCTTCACTGGCTGGAAACATGTCCCCGTCATCATGGCGGCTGGCGATATAACGCTCGTAGAGGCTGAAAGCAGCGCCTGAAAAAGCGGCAGTTGTGATCTCGAAGCGCAAATCCAGGTTGCGCCGGGCCGTTCGGCGCTGTGAGCGGTTAGGTTCAAACGCGTCGACTTTGAGTCGTGTGGGGATGCACGCGGCACAGCCGGCGCACTGTGGGCGATACAGATGTCCACCACTGCGACGAAACCCGATCTGCGTGAGGCGGGAGTACATATTGGCGGTGATCGTTTCCCTTGGATCGAGAAAGAGTGTTTTTGCCTGGCGATCATGCAGGTAGCTGCACGGGTGCTCCGGTGTCAGAAAAAAACGCAACTCTGAAGATTCCGATTTCATTGGCCTCCTATTTCATTGGCTTCCTGTTTCATTTCACCTGGCGCCCGATCAGTTGGGGCAGATCATCGCGCCAATCCGGGTCCAGTTGCCAGTGACCGAGCCGGCTCGGTGCGTGTTGACCGGCCGCAAGCAACAGCAGAAAACGGCTTCGGGCTATGGTCCTGACGCCCAGGGTCGTCAGATGGGAATTTGGCAACTGGCAGTCGAGGAGGGTGAATCCCCAGCGCCGAAGCTGTATGTGCAGTGCGACAAACGCCACCTTTGATGCATCCGTCGAGCGGGAAAACATCGATTCGCCAAAAAACAGGCTGCCAAACGAAAGGCCATAGAGCCCGCCAACCAGAATTCCGTCCTGCCGGACCTCTACTGAGTGGGCATAACCTATCCTGTGCAGTTCGGTGTAGGTCGATTGCATGCGTGGGGTGATCCAGGTGCCAACGTCCTCGCGTTCCGAGCGCTCGGCACAGCCTTTGATGGTTGACGTGAAATCCTGATCCATACAGACGTCGAGTGGTTTGTTGCGAATGACCTTTCTCAGACTACGGGTCACTCGCACGTCGCCCGGTGTGATTGCGGCCCTTGGATCAGGGCTCCACCAGAGAATCGGTGAGTTGT
>Ga0105050_10007050_pt1 | contig 13640 bp, 16 predicted proteins | sample FRY01_FD_78088 | JGI IMG/M metagenome (GOLD analysis project Ga0105050, IMG submission 78088) | Freshwater microbial communities from Lake Fryxell liftoff mats and glacier meltwater in Antarctica - FRY-01 | ecosystem: Environmental > Aquatic > Freshwater > Ice > Glacier meltwater ... | reverse complement strand
AATACTCACCAACAAAATCACTTTTGTACGCACTGCCTCTATTCTCAAACAACGCAAGTGTCCTGTACCGGGCTTCGTATTCGTTTTTTATAAACTCAGTAACAAATTTATAGTTACCACCACGAATTACACCAGCCTCTACTAACAAAAGTATTTGTCCTTGACCAAATAGGTGACTATTGTTGTCAAACGCGCGATTTAACTCATAGACGTATCGTTCAGTCCATGACTCATCTGGATAAGGTACGTCTATTCCAAAACCATCACATATCTCACCTTCAAATGACAATGCATGGCGTAAGAACTGACCAACAACACTAGAATAGTCCGTTGAGACAGTTACAATTACCGTATTCCTTGCCGTTAGCCCTGCTTTTAGAAGTTTCTTGGCTAACACTTTGCATAAATGAGCTTCTTTGCTCATTGTTACTTTGAGTTCTTTTCTATTCATTGGTTGTTTATTTAAAATGGCATGTCATCATCATTGCTTAACAGCGCATCAAATGACAAGTTAGGCTGTAATGGCTTTATGGCACTTTGCGCCGCTTGCGGGGGAGATATGGCGCTGTACTGAGGTGTTTCTTTGTCTCTATAATTGGCTTTGTTGAATGATGCTACAAATTCAAGCATGGTAGGCGCTCCATTACGGTATTTTTCTATGTAATAGAAAGTCTCATTGGTATATGGCGTTTGGTCGTCCTTATTAAGTTTGTAAATCTCTGGTCTAAAGATAAAGATAACATTATCGGCATCTTGCTCTATGGCGCCAGATTCGCGAAGGTCAGAAAGGATAGGAATCTTCGTTGACCTAGCCTCTACGTTTCTCGAAAGTTGAGCAAGTAAAATAACTGGAATCTCTAACTCCTTTTGCAGCTTTTTAATCGTTCGAGAGATATACGAAATCTCTAACTCCCTATTGTCCCTTTTTTGCTCTGTACCTATGAGCTGCAAGTAGTCAATAAAGAGAATATCTAACTCGCCTTTTGATTTAAGGATTCTAGCTACCCGACATAGCTGCTCCACAGTAATGTTAGCATCGTCAATAAGCGTAAGGCAATTTCTTAACTCGGAAATGGCTGTCAATGCTGCAACGTATCTAGCATACTCCTTATCCGAAAAGCTACCTTCTCTTAGCTTTGTGCTATCTAGGTATTCATCCTCTGACAAGATAAGCCGTTGACCTAGCTTTATGTCCTGCATCTCCGTGTTTACAAACACTGCCTTGTAGCCTTTTTGTGCAGCCTTCTTTGCATGGAATAGCGCCGTTGCTGTCTTGCCCATACCAGGACGGGCTGCTAATACATACACCTCTGGTTGCCAACCACCACAAGCATCATCAAAGCATTGAAGCCCTGACGGAATTCCTGAAATTGATCCTAACTCTCGTCTAGCCTTGCGCTTTTCATAATCTCCAAGCTCTTTATCAATTACTTGGTCTATCTGAATCGTATTGGCATGTACTGGCTGCTGCTGAATAAGGAGAGTTAGATTAAGTGCTGCAGATTCAATGAGTGGTAACGGCTCCATTCCTGTATTAAGCCCTTGTACAAGTTCTAAAGACACTAAACTGGCAATCTTGGTTGTGTGCTGCTGAGATACGTCTGCTAACAGGTAGTTTACGCTAGTTATAGTGTAAAGGTCAACTCCATTGACAAGGCCAGTAACAAAGGCAGGAGAAACAGCAATAGCATTCTTCTCGTTCTTGTCCACCATTAACTGCTTTACCACAGTTAGTATCTCAGGTCGAATGTTCTTGTCGTATAGCTTTGCAATGGCACAGTAAATGGCTAGGAGCTCCGGTTGGTGAGCAAGCCAATCTTTCTTTATTGCTTGAAACAAAAGGAACTGGTCAAAGCCATGCATGCCCGGAAGTATTCCATGTCCTTTAGCATTCAAATTAGTCACCGGAGCATATAGCCCTGCAATTAGCTTCTCGTGAGAGGTTAGTTCACTCATTGCGTAACTATTGATCTGTGAACCACCACTTGCTTAGTCTCCTTTGCCTCTTTGTTAGAATCAGCTACCCTTTTCGGTGTTAGATCCTTGTATTTCTCAATCTTAGCTGTCCTTAGACAGAATTCTACCGTTGCATGAAGATAGTTAGTCTCTACCTTATGATAATTATCCTGAGCAATAGCACGAACAGTATTAACTAAATCTGCTGCACTGTATAGTTTCATCCTAGCCTTAAACGAAGAAAAGGTTAAGTCAGTAACTTTAAAATCTCGAGCGAATGTTTTATTTACAAATGCTACATACTTTTCAAACCTTATATAAATCTCTGTCTCGTCGACCTTCACTTTTACTTTTTTCCTAGCCTTCTCAGCCGTCTTTTTAAAGGATTCATCGAGAGGGTTTTTAGAGGGTTCTATTGGGGGTTTCGAGAGGGTTATTTTAGTTTTAGGTCTTCCTCCACTATGCCCGTGTGTCTTGCCTTTTAGCCCATTTTCAATTCCTGCCCTTGCGCGAAGGTTGTTTGAAAGTAGCTTTGGTTTTATCAGTTCAAAAATAGCAGAACTAATGGGTGAAAGAATAGTTGTTTTTTCATTCAGTCCAAGCTCATATATAGCAGTAAACAATTCTAGCTGACTGTCGCTAGGTAGAACTTTTATCGCCTCGTAAAAGGAACGATAAATAGTCATGGAGTCTTTTTTAGTTTTACTGCTCATAGATATAAATAAGCCCCAGATGCCTCTGGAATCTTGATAGGGTCAAGGGCAAGGCAAAAGGGGCTTTAATATTGTTTTTCACGTTGCCAATTCCACCTAGCAACTCGGCAAATGTAAAATAACTCTTGGAAATAAAAAATATAAATTGTTAAATAGTTTTATATATTTGCTGCAACAAATAACTAAAAAACTATGGATGATTTATTGTTCGGTGATGTATCACCAGAAAAGCGAGTAGAAATGCTTGAAGCCAATTGCAGGGAGCAAGACTACGCTCCTGTAACACGACCATACTCTGAACAAGAGATGGCTGAAATGAAGGATGACCTTAGCGAGGTCACTATTGATGCTCACGATGCAGCAGCAGATTTAAAGGTATTAGCAGAACCTTATAATGCTCGTATGAAAGCTGCTAAGGTGGTTCAAAAAGACTTGGCTACCAAGTTGAAGCTAAAGTGTAGCATACAAAGCGAGACGGTGTACTTGTTCGACGATCAAGAAGCAGGTCTGATGGGCATTTACGATGCAGCAGGGGAGTTGGTGTCTACTCGTAAGCTTACACCAAAAGAGCGTCAAACTAGAATTTTACCAATCACTAAACTAGGTTAATCATGTCAGAGCAAACAATGCACATTAAATTAGAAGGTGAGCCAGGTGTTCACACAATTCTAATCGGACAGGCTAACACGCCTATTTTGCCAACTGCCTTGAAAATAAGCGGAGACATTAATACTGTTTCAAAGTTTATGGCGGTAAGAGTAGGTAATCCATTGACGGATCATATTGTAGTTGATCGTGGAAGCTGTATTTTGCGCTATTCGCGTAATGACAAGGATGTAAAAGGAGATGCTATATATGGGGCATTAACTTTAAATGATACTATTGCAACCTTTGGGATTAACACGGACAAGTCTCGCACAGCAAAAGACTTGGCTTTGTTTTTCAAGATGAACCGTTATTACTTTGTGGACAAGAACGATTGTTCGAAGATGGTAACTGAGCTTAATGGAATGAAGGCGAAGGTTGAGCACGAGATTGAGTCCTCAAAAGACGATCGTGGTAACAAGCGCGAGTTGGCAGAGAAGAAAGTTATTAGCAACATCCCTACGGAGTTTAAATTGGAGTTGTCAATCTATAATGGACAAAGTCCATCTACGTTCCGTGTAGAGATTGTAATAGACCATAGTGACGGTGGAATAAAGTGCTGGCTATTGTCTCCTGAACTTGAAGAGTTAAAGTTGACTTTGCGAGATCAGTTAATTGACGAGGAGATTGCTAGGATTAAATTGCTAGGGAATTACGTAATTATTGAACAGTAGTTTAATTTGTTTAATAGGGCGTGGCGAGAGTTGCGCCCTTATTATTTGGATATGAAAAAAAGAATTATCACAATAATCTGGACTACGTTTTGGTCCTTTGTAATGTTCTGGATGATATTTGGAAGTTTAATAATATTTTTTTGATATGGGATACACACCACGCAAAATACCGGTAACAGTCTGTAAAAAGGCAGGATCGAAGATTCCTTTGAGAAGAGGAATTATATATGCAGTTCAGTCTTACTTAGGAGTGCCTGTGGACAGGATTAGAGTTAATCCGTTGAAAGATACTTGGTATGACATAAGTAATTTTGATATAATGCAAGAAAGGGACTCTCAGCCGCCTGACATTAAACATGTGGCGAAATGGCTGCGTTACAAGGCCCAGCAGGAAGCTCTTGAGCAAAGTTCTAAGTCCAATAAGGTTATAGATAACGGAACATCTCCGATTCAAGCGCCGATAGCAGAGCAGGCTAAGAAGGAGGTTGTTGACAATCATGCATTGACAGTTATCCATTCTATTCGGGAAGCTTGTTACCGTATAGTTTGTGCCGACGAGGGTGCAGAGGAAAAATTAACGGATGAGCAAAGGTCTCTTTTGTGGAAACTTGAACGAGAGACAACAGACTATTTAAATAAATACAATGAAACGCAAACTCCGACACCTCTAATTTAATATATGGAATACAAACCACACAAAATACCGATGATTGTCTCTAGGAAGGCAGGATCGAAGATTCCTTTGAAAAAAGGAAAGCCATATACAGTGCTTTATACCAAAGGCATTCCTGTAACTGAGATTAGGATTAATCCGGATAAAGATACTTGGTATGACATAGGCAATTTTGATATAATTACAGAAGTTGAGTCTAAGGAGATTAAGGCTAGGGTTGTGGATGAGGGAATACTTTTTTTGCCGCCGACTCTAAATAAAGATTGGACACATAAGGACATAACGGACTATTGGGACAAGGTAGCACAAGATCGTTTTAGCAAAGAAAAGGCTGAGGCTTGCCCTCCAACATCTCCAATTGAATATCCGACAGTAGATGAAGAGAAGGCTTTTTGGGACAAGCTAGAAGAGGTTCGTCTTGAAAGAGTCGCTAGTCTTAAAAAGAGCAAGGACCGATGGGCAGAAGCGAAGAAGGAGGAAGAATTGGCTGAAACTAATATACCGAAGACAAGAAGCTGGATGGAAGAGCAAGAGATGATTCACCGCGAAAAGAGAAAGCAGGAGGGAGCTAGATTAGCTAAATACCTTGAGACTCTTAGTGGTCCTCGAATTGACTGGAAAACAGAAGTCAAAAGCCCTGAGCCTCTTAATACGGATTCTTGGAATCCTACAAAGGAGGAATGGGAGCCTACAAAGCAGGATTGGGAGAGCTATTGGTTTAAGCGTAATTGCGAACAAGACGCTAAAGGAGTTGACAAGCCTACCGCAGAAGCTAATACTCCTAAACTTAAAGCACAGGCTATCTTGCTTAAAATTGACAAAGTAATTCGAATCATCTTGTCTTTACCATTGTCAATCTACGTGACACTAATATCATTCAACACAATTAACAACATCGATAAAATATCAAGACTGTAACCATGAAAAAAGGCAAAACCGCTGAGGCAAAAACACTGACCAAAGAAAACGTTGACTTGCTAGATCAAGAAGAAGCTATTGACTTTAGCACCTTGACAAAAGAACAGTTGCTAATGTTGCGTGACTCCCAAATTAGACTGGCTTGGATTCAAGAGCAGCACATGGAATTAAGCAAGACTTACTCTACCACCTACAAAGAAGATAACAAAGGCAATCCGACCTCGTGTAATCTAATGGACCACTTAGCGCTAAGTCTTAGAGGGAGAATTGTAAACTTAGGCTTTTTACCAAAGGCTTATGGTGAGTTGTATCGCGTTTTTGATGAAAAGTGGTTTACTAAAGCAAAGGTCATTGAAATGTTTCCCTTTTCTTATAGCAAGATACTACCTGAGTTCGAACAGTTAATAGCAGAAGGCTTTATTGCTATTGACGAGAGTCAGGCAAAGCGACAGTACCAACTAGGCAACTTGTTGTTTTTAACACAGTCACTTCCCAAGTTACAGCGTATGCACGAAATGAAATCTGCACAGTGCAGACGTAATTACGAAGCCTTACTTAACGAGGTCAAAGAAGTTGAGCTTTACGAGTTTACTGTTGCTGAATACCAAATTACAGTAAGAGATACATTATTAAACAATGCTAAAGGAGATGTAGAAGATGGCCAAGAAAGCGACACTACTCAATAACGGACCTTTTGGCAGTGGACTAACGTCCAGCCAATGGAGTGAATTAACAAAAGCAGCTACCAGTTCACCGGTGGTTGCTTTATTGCTTTCTGAATATGAAGGCATCTATAACCGGGTTATTATTGACGGACTGAGAAGTTTGTATCTCAGACTTGAGTTTTTAAAAACAACTTTAGATCAGGCTGAGAAAATCCTTCCAGAGTTTGTCAATCAATCGCCTCGTAAAAAGACAACTCGAAAGTCTAATCAAGACCAAGAGATATTACAGGGCGAAGACTATGACGATAAAGCATGGGACAGGTATGCTAAGATTCTAGCTTTATACACAAAGCTATTGAAGGACGTTGAAGATATTAAACGTACTTTGGTGAAGTCTGACCAAGAAACAGTAGACTCAGAAATGTCTTTAATTACTCAAATGCACAAATGACAAGAGCACTTATAGTAAATCATCCAAGAGCTGCATTATCGGTTTACCATCGTCAGACAACAGTTTTTAGATACCTAGAAAACAACAACCAGGCAGAGTATCGATTGGTAGACTACTTTGTGACACTAGCAGATTTTGAGAAAGACATTGCTCCTAGCATTGCAGATTTTAACTATGAGTTTATAATCTTTACTCGAGACTTTCCAATTGCTGAACTACCAGAAAAGGTAAAGGCTTACTTCCATAACAAAGGCGTGAAGATTGTATTAGACCTAGACGAGCCTTGGAGAGGCCCGAACAATACGATGTACATGAGCGACGCTGCAACTGTTCTTGAGTATGCAAATAACTCGGATAGGATAATTGTAGGTAATAGAAAGCTAGGCGACTTGATTGGTCCACCTGGCGCTCGGTGTTCGTATATCCCAACTGTTATTGAACAAGAGTTTACGCCAAAGGATATGCGTAAGCAAAAGGTCGTGGCCATGGTCAGCGCTTGTCCTTTAGTTTCTGACTTTAGTACGTTAGTCAATATCTATCCTTCGTACAAGTTAGAGCCATTCCCGAAGGTTAAGTTTGGGTTTTATGGCTATACAAAAGAAGATTACTGTGCAGTGGCCGCTAATGCTATTGAGGCTGCTATGAGCGCTAACCTATTTGAGGTAAGTGACTATGCTAAGTCTTTACTGATGGACAAGAATGTTTTTGCAAGTGCTCAAGATCCTGTATGGCGCCATATCGAAAGTAGATTATATGAAGAGCCTTATATTCGCATCTGGAAGCAAGCACCTGAGCTCCACCTACAGGGCTACCAAAAAATAGACATTGCTTTGTTTCCAATTAGAGAAGAGTTGTCTTATCAAGGAATGAGTGTAACAAGATTAATTGAATGCAATGCTACAAGAACAAATTTTATTGCTGCAAACTATAATTCGTATCGGGAGTTTTTCTTACTATTTAAGATTAAGAATGGTCTGACAAGGGCCAATGGTAAGATTATCGATTGGTGTAAAGCAATTAATACGTTGCTGACAAATGAAGATTTTAAGGCTGAACAATCCGGGAGATTGAAAGAGGCATGTGATAAATACTTTACTATGGAACAGTGGTCACAAAAGAAGATGGATACATTACAGAAAACTACGATCAATGGCTGAGGCAAAACAGATTCCTTTTACAAAGAGCAAGTATGCATTTATAGGAGATGTGTTTGTATCGAGAGCCGACGGCAGGCGCTTTACATTTCATCATTATAAGACAAGTGGCAAAGTTAAAGACTCTGGGCTAATTTTAGTTGAGATGTGGGTAACGGTAGCGGATAAAGACAATAACTTTATTGCTAATAAGTCAATAGCTACAGATGTCTTTGATGCGCAAGTACAAAACGGTAAATTGGTAAAAGATGGCAACGGTAACAAATAAAAAGAAGATCAAGCTGCAAAAGATGGAGGCGTGGCCCACCAATTGGGCTTCGTACTCATTGGATAACAAGAAAAGGTATATCGAAATATTTACCGAACGATGCGACACGGGTTATGCAGGTATTACCGGCAAGCATTACTTCTATCAGATGGTTGGTCACTTAAAGACTCCAACAGGTCAGATTATACGTCCGTTGCTCAGAGACATGGACATACTTGCAAACGAGGAAAACGACTTCGCTAAAAAGCAGGGCGAAGACTTAGCTATTGCAAAAAGGCGAGGCTATGCATTGACCTCTATGTTTGGAGGAGGCTATGCCATGTACAACGCAATGATGGTTCCAGGTTCAATATCCATCCTTACCAGTGCTGATGCTGCTAGGCTAGATGATATGTACACAAACAAGCTTCGTGTATTTTATCAGCACATGCCTGTTGGACTAAAAGAACCTATCCTAAGTAAAAGGCAAGGAAAGATGCTTCACTTTGGAAAGTTGGTAGATGACGATATTGTAGGACTCAATAGCCAAATTATTTGTATTGAGACTGCTGACGGTCCATCGTCTCCGTCAAAGCTAGAGGCTGCTCGTGCTATTTATATTTTCTTGGATGAGGTTGCGCTTCATCCTTATGCAGATAAGTGCGTTGCAGTTGGTCAGGCAACAATTTCTGATGATGGACTAAAGTTGAATCCTTTTGTTATTGGAGGATCCTCTGGTATCGCCAATCCAAGAGGACTGAAAGTGTTTAGAGATATTTGGTTTGACAATGACTCTGGATATCGTAAGTTGTTTATTGAAGGTGATTGGTGTATGTCAAAGGCAATGGACCTAGACAAAGATGGCAAGCCTAATGGCAAGATAGTTTCGTTTATGGACTATGACGAAAAGACTACTATATGGAAGAGCAACAGAAAGGCAGCACAAGCATGGATTCAGAAAACACGATTAAACCTTTTTAAGGCAAAGAACAAAACAAAATACTATCAGTTTTGTAAAGCATATCCGCTGCACACTTCGGAGTATTTTGACTTGATGTCTATGGGTTATTTTACCGAAGACGTTGAGAGTATTATCATAAATTCATCTGTGAAGGTTTTGAACAATCCGCCTACATGGGTGAAGCATTACCTATACACCAAAGACGGCAAAGTGTTTGGTGGCCCAGATGAATCCAAAGGCTTTTTAGATGTATTAATACCTCCTAGAGATCAGACGGTGTATGGAGCCGGTTGTGATCCTATTCCATTTCAAGATGGACAAATGGAAACGGTCAAAGGATCGAGTAACAGTTTAATGATTGGGCCTATGAACGATCCTGTTCCTCACGCGCGCATGAGTGCTAAATCAATGGATGCTGACGATGTTGCCGAAAAGATGATTCTATCGTTAAAGTGGTACAACGATAGCGAGGTTATGTTCGAAAGAAACAGAGCTGCAGTTCTTATGAGTAAGTTCAAAGAAGCAGGGGCGCAGCATCTACTAGCTAATCAACCTACGTGGTTTGGGCATCAATACTTTGAACAGCAACATAGGCATGGCTACTACTACGGTACTGGAACAATGGACAAGACCGAGAATGAGTTAGTGGAGTGGATTAGGTTTCACCTGGAACAGGCTCAGTCGATAGAGTTGTTAGACAACCTAAAGGTTTATAAGCGGGAGAATACGGATGATGCTGACGCTTGGAAAGCATTTTTGGTTCACAGAAGGCAATACCTTTTTAAGCTGAAACTATCGCAAGGTCAAACCAATGACTTTGAAGAGACTTTGGTAGTTAGGTTTGGGCCTAATGGAGAAAGGTATGAGAAGTGGGAGACACGGATATTGTCCGATGCTGAGGCTTATGGAAAGGCGGTGATGAGAAGTAGACCAGACTATATCGATACCAGGGGCGAGAGTGATGATGATTGATAGGTTTATTCACAAATAGAATAAACTGACTTGCATCCGTTTACTTGTTCGTCAAATTCAAATAGGTCGCCAGTAGCGTTCTTATCTTTCCTATAACGGACTACATCGCTAAGAGTAGGATATGCTTTGCCGTTCTTGGCTACCTTTGACTTGTACCTATCGGGAACTTTGTCTGGAGGAAAGAATGTTGAGTTAGCTGTTTTTTCTGCATCATGAACCTTCTGTATTGTCTCTGGAAAGTTTTTAATAATCAAGTCAATCTCAACTTGCGTACATAAGATACATGGTAAGCATCCTACCCGTGAGAAGCCTTTAAAATAAAGAGGGTTTACGTCAAAGCCTTTGTTCAATGAAAACGACAATACCTCGTCAGCAGTTGAATTAAAGAACGGTCTGAAAATATCATCTACGTAAAGTTTGCACCAAGCAAAGACTTCTTTTTTTCTGTACGTATGGAACTTCTTATCTTCTTTGCCTATTGACAGTCTTTGAATTGCTTTGTCTAATTTGGTTTTTAAGACCAACGATAGCTTTTCTTTGCTAGAAAGACTTTCCACTATCATTGTGTTAGTTTGGTACGGCTCAAAGTAGTATTTAAAGAATCTACATTGAACGTCCATCTTTGCCCTAGATTCACTTTCGTCGGATCGAATACCTTGAAGTATTAAAAGATGTTCTGTTTGCTCTAGGATGTAATCTATCATTGGTACAACTTTTAGTTCTGTGGTGCAGAACTTTGATTTTGTTGAAGGAAATCTTTGCTTTTTAACGGCAAGGTCAACCATGCCATCGTACTTCTTAGAAACTAAGTTTACAAACTCAACATCTGCCTTTTCAATAACATAGTCAATGTGCTTGTAGGTTATATCATGCTCCCATTTAGTATCGCAAAATACGGCTGTTACCTTGCTCTTGCCATATTTTTCAATAGCAAAGAGTAAGGTTGCTTGGCTGTCTTTACCGCCAGAGAATGGGACTAATATTTTCATGCTGTTGTTTTAATCTTGAATGTAAAGTTAACGGTTTGCATCATTCATGTCTTTTCTAATCCCAATCATTTTTTCTAGTCCTTTATTGTGGTTTGCAAGGGCTTCCCAATGGTTCTCATCAATCTTCTTCATAAGCATAGCATGGTTCTCGTCCTGCTTTATCTGCAACATTACAATCTCTGCAAGAACAAAGGCATCGTTTCTTGCATTGTCGTCTAGCTTTTTATCTCTGTCGCTAGAGTCTAGTTGAAGCAGAAAGTCTGCCTTTTCCTTTTCAAGCTTTTCAAGTCTACGGTGGAATATTTCTGCGATTGATTTTATAGGGTTAGTTTTAATCGGGATGTCACTTGCTGTCTCACCTGTTACCCTTGCTTTGGCTTCTGTAATTAAATGCTCTCCTCCTTCTGCATACATCTCTAGTTGATCCTCATCTTTCCACGCATTGCTTAATCCTGTGTCATGCCAGACAATTGCGTAGTTGGTAACATCACCACCGCCGTATCGTTCGTTATACGAGTGAACTATTATTGCTAACCTGCCAACATCTTGAGGTGAAACGTCAACACATTCAGTGGGAGACTTCCAGCTTTTATGTCCGAATAAAATCTTTACTACGTTGCCTCTTTTGAATTTTTGTTCCATGGTTATTCAGGTATAAATCCAAGTTCAAGCAAGGCTTTTTGTTCAGGTGCATTCTCGCTTAATTTACGATTAATGACATCAATTGCATTGTCATATTGTTCCTTTATACATTTTTCTAAGGACTCCGAATAAACAATATTCGAAAAAATTTGCCCGCTTTCATTGAATCTAGTTATTATTTGATGGGCTCCTAGATTCCTGTAATTTAACTCAACACAAGTATTAAATTTTTGACTTTCGTGTTCGTATTCTTTGATATGTTTTTTCATGGTTAATCAGGTATAAATCCAAGTTCAAGTAAAATAGATTCAGCATTCTTTTCGGAATTTTTTTCTTCAAGGTCAATATACATTTTTGCTAATCTATGATGTGTCTCTATGCAATCTTTTAAGCCAATAGGAAGCACTTGATCTGTAAAGACCTTTTTTTCCTGTAAACACGTCGTTGTTACTATGTACCATTTATCGAAGTTTATACTCTTTTCTTTGTCAAAATGCGACTCAACAGAAACATTGATTTTTTCATTATTGTGTTCGTATTGTTTCTTAAACTTTGGCATGGTTTGATTGGTTTTAAATTAAACTGTAGCGAGGGTTGGACTCGAACCAACGATCTTTAGATTATGAAACTAACAAGAAACCAACTTCTCCATCTCGCTATAAAAAGGAGCAAAGCCCTATAAGACTCTACTCCTCTCATTCATATGCTTCGTATGAACTACATGCCAAATGTATATAAAATATGTTTAACATAATATATTTATTTATTGCCTTGTGGGTTAATGTACTGACTAACAGTTAATTAAAAAATATATAAAATTTCTTTATTCGTATTTGGTTTTAGTTGTAGATTTGAGGCGAGGAAAGTTTCATAGTATTAACTAACAATTTTACAAACGAAAATTGAAAAAAGAACTTAAAAGCATTGAATCAGAATACAATCAATTTTCTAAAATTGGTGTTATAGCTTTAAAACTTTCCTCAAAAAGTCTTTTAAGCCAGACTGATGTCAATAGCCTTGAAGTTTCAATCCCTTTACAACTAAGAGAATTGTTATTTCAAGAAAACAATAGAAGGTACGAACGTTCAGTTTGTACCTTCTTGTTGTTTAAGAGCCTCCCGTTCCGTGAAAGTGGAATCATCCACGACAAAACACAGACCTTACAATCAATATCTAAGTCCTTCAATATCTCCGTCAATACGCTCAACCGTCACATCAGAGACCTAATTGAACTAGGAGTAATGACCAAGATAGGTCGCCACCAATTAAGGCTTGCGTCCTATGACCGACTATTAACAGCGCTAAATGGACAAGAGCAAGTATGGAAGCAAAGAAAGCAAACATACAAGCTATCCACCTTTGCCGAAAATCCAATCAAAGCACTACAAAACATTTTTTTACATGAGCTAGACAAGCAACAACAATATGCCATCAGGCATAAAATCCAAGATATTCTTTCTGAAAGTGGAACAAAACGAAAAGTAAGGACGGTCTACAAAGCCAAATTTGGTGTTAGTATGATTGATCATTGCTTGGAGTATATCTCCAACCCTACGCTTTGTCAGAAAAGTTTACTTGCATTTGTGCCCAAGGCAACACTAATCAAAATCAAAAAACAAGTAGATGACAAAACTTGCCTTTCGTGTATCTCAATGGCTAAGTCCTTTAATCGTAAAGCAGCTAGCACAGGTAGCAAACATCTTCGCAGAGCAACTATCTCTCGTCAAAGGAGAAATATATTGTTTCGCCAAGAACAAACCGACTTAAAGGGATTAATTGAGATAAGAGAACAAAACCCTAGAGGCTACTTTTCCCTGTACATGGGCAGAGTGTTTCAGTCCATACCAAGTGCCTACACAATCAATATTGATGTAAAGTATTGCAGGGCTGATTCCGGACAACTAGGGGTCAAAACGAATTCTACGGCTATAAAGAAATGTAAAACAAAGGCTAAAGCATTCGCTTAGTTAGTGTCTTTTT
>Ga0105050_10007041_pt1 | contig 13651 bp, 12 predicted proteins | sample FRY01_FD_78088 | JGI IMG/M metagenome (GOLD analysis project Ga0105050, IMG submission 78088) | Freshwater microbial communities from Lake Fryxell liftoff mats and glacier meltwater in Antarctica - FRY-01 | ecosystem: Environmental > Aquatic > Freshwater > Ice > Glacier meltwater ... | reverse complement strand
GGATTTGGTACCTTTGTTGGGATGGCCCCAAAGACCGCCCTCGCCATGGTCTTTAGGCTGATGATGTCCGCCAAGAAAAAGTGGCGGAAAATCTCAGGCCAAACCGTCTGCCCGAAGTGATCCAAGGGATTGCTTTCAAGGACGGGATCAAGCAACTTCAAGCTGCCGCCTGATCACGCCGTCACCAACTTTTGTGCATAACTCCCCGGGGGGCGGACGGGCTCTGTCCGGGGCGGCTTAAGCCGCAATTCCCGGGCGGTGTTTTGCGCTACTTCAACCGCATCAGAAGTGCGGCGGTCAGTTTAGCCCGCTCTGTCAGACTGGCGACTTCGATATATTCACCCAAAGTGTGCAGCCCCTTGCCGCGCACGCCGATGGAATCGAGCGTCGGAATGCCCATGAAGCCGGTGAAATTCCCGTCCGAACCGCCTCCCGAACTGGCGCCTGTCAACTCGAACCCCAATTCGGCGCAGATTTTCTTGGCCACATCGAACATCGCCATCGTGCCGGGCTGGTCAGGCTCCCAGACAGGGCGCGTGACACCGCGTGTCACCTTGAAGCTGACGCCGTCCTCCTCGCCTTGCAGTTCCATTATCGCGGCAACACCGCGATCAAGGTATTCCTGCGTTTTGGCCATGGTCAGGGCCTGCGCCTCGCAGCTTGACGACACGCAGTTCACCCTTTGGCCTGCATGGATCACGCCGACCGAGAAGGTGCAATTGTCGCTGGTCATCGCCTCGATCTCGAGGATTTTCTTGGCCATGGCGGCGATGGCCGAGCGGCCTTCGGCCAAATCCCAACCGGCATGGCTGGGGCGGCCCACGGTCCGCAGGTTGAAACGTGCGATGGCGTAGCGGCCGATCACCGCGCCGCCGTCCTGCTTGGCGGGTTCGGGGATCAGCACGTATTTGTTCTTGGCCGCCTCCGCCTCGATCAGATCGCGCGTGGACGGCGTGCCAACTTCCTCATCGGGGGTGAACAGGACCGTGACCGGCAAAGGCGTTTCCAAACCCGCCTTGGCCAGCGCCTTGATCGCCTCGAGCGAGATGAAATTGCCGCCCTTCATATCCATGATGCCGGGGCCGTAGCAGATATCGCCCTCGCGTTTGAAGGGCAGTTTTTCCAGCGTGCCGACGGGATGGACCGTGTCCATATGGCCCGCGATCAGGATGCCGGGTTTGCCGAAATCGGGATGTGGGAAGCGCGCGCGGACGGTGCCGCCAAAGCCCATGCGGCCGGGGATGCGTTCGACGACAGCGCCCGCAACCGTCAGGTCATAGGCGGCAAGGTCCATCATGCGGTTGACCGCATCGGCGTCATAGGTCGGGCTTTCGCATTCGATCCACGGGCGCAGTCGTTCCACCATGTCATCGGTGTCAAAAGGCAGGTTCAAAGGGTTCATGCTGCGGCCTCCGCAAGAGTTTCGGACGGGGACAGGCGGCGCTCGACGATGCGCGCCATGATGGATGCCCCCACGGGCAGCAGTTCGGTGCCCAGAACAAAGCCGGGATTGTGCAACGGCACATCGCCGGTATGGCCCACGCGGCAATAGGCGCCGGGCACGACCTTGAGCATATCGGCGAAATCCTCGGAACCGGTGGCGGGTTCGTCATCGCGGCTGATGTTCTCCTCGCCTACAATATCACGGGCTGCGTCCATATAGGCGTCCGACAGATTGTTATCGTTCATCAGCACGTCGAAAACATTGCGAAGGTTCACGGTGATCTCGGCCCCGAAGGCGGCACCGAAACCGGCGCAGATCTCCTTTATGCGGGTTTCCGCGATGGCGTAGACCTCGTCTTTGAAATAGCGGATCGTGCCTGAAATCTGCGCCGTTTCGGGGATCACGTTATAGGCGGAACCGGCGTGGATTTGCGTGACCGAGACTACGCAGGTATCCAGAGGGGCCACATTGCGGCTGACGATGGTCTGCAACAGGCCGACAAGGGCCGAAGCGGTCACCAGCGTGTCACGTGATTGCTGCGGCATGGCGGCGTGGCTGCCCTTGCCAATAACGGTGATGTCGAAGAACGCGGCACCGGCCATCGCCGCACCTTTGCAGATGCCCACAGTGCCCGGCTTGCCGTTGGGCGAGTTGTGCATCCCGTAGACTTCGTCACAGGGGAAACGGTCGAACAGGCCATCGGCCAGCATCCCGCGCGCACCGCCCAGACCTTCCTCGGCGGGCTGGAAGATCATGATCGCAGTGCCGTCAAAATCGCGGGTAGCAGCAAGATGTTTGGCTGCGCCCAAAAGCATGGTTGTGTGGCTGTCATGCCCGCAGGCATGCATCTTGCCCGCATTGGTCGAGGAATAGAGCAGGTTCGTCTGCTCGTGGATCGGCAGCGCGTCCATATCGGCGCGCAGGCCCACACGTTTGCCGCCCGCATCCTTGCCACCGCGCCCGTAGATGATCCCCACCACGCCAGTGATCCCGATGCCGGTATGCACCTCGTCCACGCCGTAGCCGCGAAGTTTATCGGCCACGATGGCGGCGGTCCGCACCTCTTCCAGCCCGATTTCGGGATGGGCGTGCAGGTCTTTGAAGATCGCCGTCAGCTCGTCAGAGCTTTCCGCGATCACGGGCAGAATATTCATGTCTCTCTCCTCGGTCTTTCAGTTATTCGGGGCTTGGGCGAGGCTCAGGCCGCGCCCAGCTCCCGGAAGTTGGCAAAGTCCCACGAGCGGCCGGGGGCGGCTTCGATCAGGGCTTTCGTGTAATCGTGCTGCGGATTGGCCAGCACTCCGGCGGCAGGGCCTTGTTCGACCACGACACCATGCTGCATCACGATCACATCGTCGCAGATTTGCGCCGCGACCCGCAGGTCATGCGTGATGAAGACGATGGTAATGCCGAACTGCTCCTGCAGATCGTCCAGAAGCTGGAGTACCTGCGCCTGCACCGACACGTCCAGCGCCGATACCGCTTCGTCCGCGACAAGCACGTCGGGTTTCATCATCACGGCCCGCGCGATGGCGATACGCTGGCGCTGTCCACCGGAAAACTGGTGTGGGTAGCGGTCCAGACTGTCGCGGGGCAGGCCCACGATCTCCATCAGTTCGGCGGCGCGTTCCATCGCCTTGCGGGCAGATGTGCCGTAATTTACAGGCCCTTCGATCAGGCTGCGCCCGACAGTCCAGCGCGGATTCATCGAGCGGAACGGGTCCTGAAACACGACTTGCATATGCTGGCGATGCGGCTTCAACTGCGACCGGCTGAGATGGGCAATGTCGGTGTCGCGCAGGTGGATCGCCCCCGCGGTGGGCGCGATCAACCGCATGATGCAACGCGCCACCGTGGATTTGCCGGAGCCGGATTCGCCCACGATGCCCATCGTACGCCCGCGCGCCACGTTAAACGTGACCTCTTTGGCGGCATGAGTGCCTTTGCGTTTGACGAAAAAACCACCGCCGCCGTAGATCATACCAAGCTTCTCGACCTTGAGCACCGGATCGCCAGCCGGCACCGCGCGGGGCGCGCGCGGGACAAGGCTGGGAACGGCGCGCAGCAATTTCTGCGTATAGTCCTTTTTCGGGGTGCGTAGCAGCGTCTCGATCGGGGCGTTTTCCACCAGATCACCGTTTTTCATCACATAGACGGTATCGGCAATTTCGGCCACGACGCCCATGTCATGGGTGATGAACAGCACTGCGGTGCCGTGTTTCTCCTGCAATTCCGCAATCAGCGACAGGATTTGCTGTTGCGTAGTCACGTCCAGCGCGGTGGTCGGCTCGTCCGCGATCAGCAGTTCCGGCTCCAGCACAAGCGCCATGGCGATCATGATGCGCTGGCGCTGCCCACCAGAAAGCTGGTGCGGATAGCTGCGGTGGATACGCTCCACATCGGGCAGATGCACATCCTCCATGATCTCGATGACGCGCTTGCGCCGCTCGTCGGCTCCCATATTCGTATGGCTTTCCAGCACTTCCTCGATCTGGTCACCCACCCGCATCACGGGGTTCAAGGCCGTCATTGGCTCCTGAAAGATCATCGCTACACGGCGGGCGCGGATTTTCTGCATCGCGCTCATGTTCTGCTTCAGCAGATCGGTGCCTGACAGGTTGATCCTTCCGCCCGTGACGAACAAAGCATCCTTGGGCAACAACCCCATCACCGCCAGAGAGGTGACGGATTTGCCGGAGCCGGATTCACCGACGAGGCAAACCGTTTCGCCTGCGCGGATGGTCAGGCTGATCTTGTTCAGCACTGGCAGAGCCTTGGCACCCGCAGGCAGGCTGACGGTCAGATCCTCGACCTGCAACACCGTTTTCGCATCATCGAAGTTGCGTGTTTTGAACAGCATCGTCTTACTCCTCCCGTTTCTTGAGGCGCGGGTCCAGCAGATCGCGCGCGGTATCGCCCAGCAGGTTAATGGCCAGAATGCACAGCGACAGCATCAGGCCGGGCCAGAGGATGAGTTCAGGCTTGATGCGGAAATACTGACGCCCTTCAGCCATGATATTCCCCCATGTCGGGATCTCGGTGGAGACACCTGCACCAAGGAAGGACAGGATCGCCTCGGTCAAGATCGCGGAGGCTAGGATATATGTGCCCTGCACGATCAGCGGGGCCATGGTGTTGGGCATCAGATGCTGGAACAGCACCTTGGGCATGGAAGACCCCAGCGCAATCGCCGCCTCGACATATGGCTCTTCGCGCGCGGTCAGCACGACCGAGCGGACAAGCCGCGCGACGCGGGGAATTTCGGGGATGGTGATCGCCATGATCACGGATGTGATCGACGGCCCGTTCAGCGCCACCAGCGCAATGGCCAGCAGGATCGACGGGATCGCCATCAGGCTGTCCATGATCCGCATGATGATCGTGTCGGCCAGCCGGAAGAAACCGGCGATCAGGCCAATGACAAGGCCAAGGAACACCGAGACAACCGCCGCCCCGATCCCGATCAGCAGCGAGACCCGCCCGCCAATCAGCACGCGAGAATAAAGATCGCGTCCGAAAGGGTCTGTGCCCAGAAGATGCTCGGGGCTGGGGCCTTGCAGGCGGTTCATGGTCTGCATCGCCAGTGGATCGTAGGGGGCGATCCACGGTGACAGCAGCGTGACGATGACGATCATGGTCAACACGGCGGCGGCAATCAGCGGTCCGGTGCCAAGCTTTGCAAGGGACGGGATCGAGAACAGGCGCAGCACGGATTGCATCGCCGAGGAGGGGGGCGCGTAATTGGACATCAGTAGCGGATCCTCGGGTCAAAGATGGTGTAGGAGATGTCGATGATCAGGTTGACCAGAACGTAGACGCCGCTGGTAATCAGGATCATCGCCTGAATGACCGGATAGTCCCGTGCCAGAATGGCATCGACGGTCAGACGGCCCACACCGGGGATGTTGAACACACTTTCGGTCACCACAACGCCAGAGATCAGCAGCGCAAAACCGGTCCCGATCACGGTCAGGATCGGCACGGCGGCGTTACGCAGCGCATGACGGAACAGAACGCGGCTTTCCTTGACGCCCTTGGCGCGGGCAGTGCGGATGTAATCCTCGCCCAGCACTTCGAGCATCGACGCGCGGGTCATCCGAGCGATCAGCGCGATATAGATCGTGGCCAGCGTCAGCGCAGGCAGGATCGCACGGTAAAGGAATTCGCCAAAGCCCCGTTCAGCGGGGGAGGCATAGCCCTGCACCGGCAACCAGCCGAAGGTGATCGAAAAGACCAGAATGAACAGATAGCCGATAACGAAGACCGGCACCGAAAAGCCCAGCACGGAAAAGCTCATCACCGCGTAATCTACCCAGGAGCGGTGCCGCCATGCGGCCAGCACGCCCATCGGCACAGCGATGGCAACAGCGATCACAATCGTCAGAAGCGCAATGTTGATGGTGGGGAACATCCGCTGATAGACCATCGTGGTGACTGGCGTACCAGAGATCAGCGACACGCCCAGATCTCCCTGCAAAAGGCTGCCCATCCATTTAACGAACTGGATATGGATCGGCAGGTTCAGACCCATCGCCTCGCGGATACGCTCGAGCTGTTCGGGAGTGGCCATGTCGCCCGCGATGATCGCAGCCGGATCGCCCGGGGTCAGGCGTAGCAACAGGAACACGAAGATGGCAACGATCAGCATCACGGGAATGATCGCCAGAACGCGTCGGATAAGATAGCCCAGCATCGGCGGGGGATCCTTTCGGCGGGAGAAATCACAGGAGAGGTGCAGGAGCGGTTGGTCGGCCACCCAAAGGGGAAACCCGGCGCGCTGTCGGCGCGCCTGGCAATGTCAGGAAGGGGACTTTACTCTTTCTTGACGTTCCAAAAGACCGGCACGGGCGATGGCAGCATGTCCACAATGTTTGTGCGACGTGCCTGCGGCCCGACATACTGACCCAGCGGGATATAGAGGACTTCCTCCATGTTATGGGCCTGAATGCGCTGGGCGATTTCCTGCTGCTCTTCCGGTGTGGTGGCTGCGATGAACTCGATCTTCAGCGCTTCGATGGCCGCATCTTCGGGCCAGCCGAACCATGCGCCATCACCCCGACCGTTCAGCATCGGAGAGATCAGCGGGCTGGAAATTTCCGGCACCATCCAGTTGGTGAAGAAGATGTTCCAGCCGCCATCGGCAGGCGCTGCCTGACTGGCACGGCGTGTCACCAGTGTCTGCCAGTCCATCGGCTGCATATCGACAGTGAAGCCCGCAGCACGCAGCGCCTGAGCCGCGACAACCGGCTGTGACGACAGCGTGATCACATCAGTCGGAGCCATCAGAAGGATCGGCGTGCCATCATAGCCAGCCTCTTCCAGAAGTGCCTTGGACGCTGCGGCATCACCACCCGAGGTCAGGCTTTCCGATCCTGTGTCATCCGCCAGCGGAGTGCCACAACCGAAGATCGCGCCGCAGACGGAGTAATACTCGGGGTTGCCCATCATGGCGACCAGAACGGCCTCCTGATCCAGCGCCATCATGGCAGCCTGACGGATCTTCACATTGTCGAAGGGCGCGTGCAGGAAGTTCATCGGGCCAATGGTCTGATAACCCAGCGGCTCACGCTTTTCGTGGATGACATCGGGGTCACCTTCGAGAAGCGGCAACAGATCGACCTGCACGGCTTCGATATAGTCGATCTCGTCGCTCGACAGCGCGTTGATCGCAGTCGAGGCATCCGGCATCGTGACCCAGACGACCTTGTCCACATGCACGACCTTGCCGCCGGCCATGTTGTTGGCAGGCTCGTCGCGCGGCATATAATCCTCGTTCTTGAGGTAGGTGACGCTGACACCGGGCTGGAACTCGGACTCAACGAAGGTAAACGGCCCCGAACCGACATGTTCGGTGATCGCGGTATCAGAGGGTGTTTCCGCAACGCGTGCTGGCATGATAAACGGGGGCAGTGCCGATTGCTTGCCCAGCGTGTCCAGCAACGGGCCGAACGGCTCGGTCAGGGTCCAGACCAATGTGGTTTCATCTGTTGCGGTCAGGCTTTCGGTGCGGTCCATGATAATCTGGCCACCGGAATCCCGTTCCGCCCAGCGCTTGATCGACGCTTCGGCATCCGCCATTGTCACCGGTGCGCCATCATGAAACATCAACCCGTCACGCAGGGTGAAGGTGTAGACCAGCCCGTCATCGGATACTGTCCAATCCGCCATCTGCGGCTGCGGCGTGAAATCGCCATCCACGGCGACCAGCACGTCATAAATCATGTAGGCATGGTTGCGCGTGATATGCGCTGTGGTGATGACCGGGTCCAGCACACGCAGGCCGGAATGCATCACGGCTGTGATTGTGGTTTCGGCAAAGGCGGCACCGGCGGTGGCCAATGCTGTCGAGGCCAGAAGCGCTCCTCCCAGCATGCCACGGACACGGGATGCGCCCTTTGAACAGAAGTTTTGGATCGTCATGTTTCAGTCTCTCTCTCCGTTGTTGCTCGTGGGGTCGTCATCTTATGCCCCGGATTATGCGCCGGGTGCACGGGAAGTCAGGAAATGGTTTCGCTCGCCTCCGGGCTGGATGCGGCGGCTTGCGCGGGGGTCCAGCGCGCGCCCATCGGTTCCAGTTTCATACCGGGAGCCAGCCGTGTCCATGGCAAACTCGCGGGGCTGAGCGGCATCGGGCCGGGGGCGGTACAAACGAGGATTGTTTCAGCAATCGGCTGAAAATGCGCGCGGAAGTGCACCGAGCTTTTGTTTACAAGAATGGCCTGTTCCGTGGGTTCGATTCCGACAAAGCGATACATTTCCAGATCCGCCATCTGTGCCTTGTGGCTGGCCACGACGATCCGCACGTCACCGATCCGCAAGCAGGCTGACGGCCCCAGATCCAGCGGCGCGCTGCCGTAGAACGGCCCCGTCGTGATGAATTTGCCGTCCGATAACGCATCGACAGTGTAGCGTGCTTGAAACGGGCTGTCGCCGGGTATGCCGGAAAAGCCGCCCAGCGCGATATTGATCTCGGCCCCCTGCCCTGCGGCATGGGCCGCTTTTGCGGCGGCGGGATCAGCCATGATGCCCATTGCTGCGCGTTTGGCATCCGCGCGCACCAGAGCGCGCAACATGCCGGTGGTGTTGGAATCCCCGCCCGCGCCGGGGTTGTCCTGCGTGTCAGCGATAATGACGGGTTTCGAGGCAGACGCCGCGATCCGTATCGCCTCGGCCACGCCTGCATTGGGGTCATAGGCCTGCCCGGCAAAGGCAGGCTCGGCCGCGTTTACATCTGCGGCAACAGCATCGACTGCGGCATCGGCTGCGGCCTGTGTTGCGCCGTAAGCCACCACGGTTGGCCCGCATTCGGGGAAATCCGCTGCTGGAAAGCCGGGAAAGAACGAGACCGTGGCGACATCACCGCCCTCGAGCGCGGCCATCCGGTCATAGATGCCGCGTGCAGGCTCCATCACCGTGCTTTGCCACGCGATGGGGATCAAGAAATCGAGCCGACGGAATGCTTTGGCGAAGGGTTTGCCCCGCGCCATCAGCGCGTCAAGCTGCATCGCTGCGCGGCGTCCGGTTTCGGCCATATCGACATGTGGATAGGTGCGGAAACCCACAAGAGCATCGGCGGCCTCGACCATTTTGGCTGTGATATTGCCGTGCAGGTCCAATGCGACAACGACCGGCACATCAGGGCCGACAACGCTGCGGACCCGCGCGATCAACGCACCTTCGCCGTCATCCTCATGCTCTGCCACCATCGCGCCATGCATGTCCAGAAACACGCCGTCGAGCGGTAGGGTCGCAGTCAGCCCTGCGATGATCTCGTCGCTGATCCGGTCATAGGCGTCGCGCGCCACATGGGCCGATGGGATCGCCCCGCACCACAGGATCGGCAGCATTTCCCAGCCTCCGGTTTCGCCATGTGCGACAGCGCCGCCAATGCCGAGGTTGATGTCGCGGCCCGACGTGATGACGTCGGCACCCCGCACCATCGGCATATAGCCACCGCCCTGCACAAAGCTGGCCATTTCGGCCTTGCTCGGCGCAAAGGTGTTCGTCTCGTGCAGAAAGCCCGCAAGCGCCACGCGTTTGGTCATCAGGTCGGTTTCCCCCTGTCTTTCCCGCGCAACCTGTCTTCTGTGGCGCTGCGATCCGGATGCGTCGGGTCATTTAATGTATTGCCATACGATACTCTTGCATCGTATCATAATCCTAGAACCCCGATTAACCCTGTGTCAACCTGCATCGTCAAAACTATGCCACGAAACACCATTCGCGCCGAATCCGGTGTACGAAATTTAAGCGATGAACAGCGCGCAGAGGCGTTGTTCACGAATTCCATTGCGCGTGCTATGCAGGTTCTGGCTGCCTTTCATCATGACAACCGCCCGTTGTCTCTGGCCGAGATCGCACAACGCGCAGGCATAGATCGCAGCGCAGCGCAGCGAATCGTCCACACCCTGCGGACCCTAGGCTACATTGCCCGCGACGAGGAGGATCGCGGCTTTCTGCCCGGTATCCGCATTCTGGATCACACACTAGATTTCCTGCGGATGCATCCTCTGGTGCAGCGCGCAACGCCGATCCTGCTGGAACTGCGCCGCAATGTGCGCGAGCGGGTGGACCTGTCGCTGTTTGACGGGCAGCGCGTAGTCTATGCCGCGCGGATGCAAAGCAAGCGGGAGACGTTCTATGCCACGCTGGTCGGGCATAGCGTGCCGACCTTCTGCTCTTCCGGCGGCTGGGCCATCATGGCGCGTCTGCCTGAAGATGAGGCGCGCGTGATCGTCGATGCTTCCTACCGCAGCCCCTTCACGCCGCGCACAATGACGGGGACCGACGAGATCATGGATGAGATCGCCCAGACCCGCGAACGCGGCTACAGCATTGCCGTCGAACAGATCCTGCTAGGCGAGATCGCCATCGGTGTGGCTGTGACCGGCCCGACGGGGCGACCTGTCGGGGCGATCCATGTGGCGGGCTCTCTCTCGGAATGGACGCCCAAAGATTTCAGCACCCGCGTCGCACCCCTCGCGCTGGAGGCGGCACGAGCGATCAGCCAGACCTGAGCGCACCAAACCAGACTAAAACCGGAGACTGCCATGACCACCTATGACCTGCTCGGCCTTACCGCCCCCGCGACCATCCGCGTTGACCGTTGGGGCCTGCCACATATCAAGGCGCAGGGGCTGACCGATCTGTTCTTTGCCCAAGGCTTCAACGCGGCGCGGGACCGGCTCTGGCAGATTGATCTGTGGCGCAAGCGCGGGCTGGGTCTGCTCGCGGCAGATTTCGGCTCCGGCTACCTGATGCAGGACCGCGCGGCGCGGCTGTTTCTGTATCGCGGCGATATGGCACCGGAATGGGCGGCTTATGGCGATAATGCAGAGGCAATCTGTACCACCTTTGCCGCTGGCGTCAACGCGGGCGTAGATCTTGTGCTGCGGGGGATATGCCGCTGCCGCAGGAATTCGCAGTGCTGGGCACGCAACCTGCCCATTGGGCGGCTGAAGATGTAGTCCGTATCCGCACACATTGCCTGACGCGCAATGCGGGATCGGAACTGGCGCGGGCGCAGGTGCTGGCCTTGGCCGATGCGGATGTGGATTTGCTCCGCGTGCCGCTCAACCCGCCTGTGGATGCAGCGGAATGGGCGGTGAATGCGGGGGCGGGTCTGCCCGCACATGCTTTGGCGGCGTTCGAATTGGCAACAGCGCCGGTGACGTTTTCGGCCGACCGGTTGGCCGCAGGGCTGGAGGAGGCCGCGCGCTGGTCCCGCGTTGATCCGCGCATGACGGTGGCGCAGGCGCCCAGCATGGAAGGGTCGAACAACTGGGTCGTGGCGGGCAGCCGCACCGCATCGGGCCGCGCGATCATGGCGAGTGATCCGCACCGCGCCCATGCTGCCCCCTCTTTGCGCTACATGGTCCATCTGACCGCCCCCGGAATAGACCTAATCGGCGCGGGAGAGCCGTCCTCCCCCGGGATCATGGCGGGGCATAACGGACATGCCTCCTTCAGCCTCACGATTTTCTGCGCAGATCAGGAGGATGTGATGGTCTACGAGACCGATCCCGCCGCGCTGCTCCGCTATCGCTACCGCGACGGCTGGGAGGATATACAGGTCGTTCCAGAAGTTTTTGCCATGAAAGGCCACCCCGACCAGCAGCTTGATCTGCATTTCACCCGCCACGGTCCGGTTGTCTGGCAAGAGGCGGGCCGCGCCCTCGCCTTGCGGACGGTGTTCACCGAAGCCGGAACCGCGCCCTATATGGCCAGCCTCAAATCGATGCGGGCGACCACTTGGGACGGGTTCAAGCAAGCCGTGGAAAGCTGGGGCGCGCCCTCGGTCAATCTGGTCTATGCCGATGTGACGGGCGATTTCGGCTGGCAGGCGGCGGCCTATGTGCCAAAGCGCACCGGCTGGCGGGGGCTGGTGCCTGTCGCAGGTGACGGGCGCTTTGAATGGGAGGGGTTCATGGCCGCAAGCGCCCTGCCCCGTCTGGACAAACCCGCGCAGGGCTATGTGCATTCCGCCAATGAAATGAACCTGACGGAGGCGGCGCAGGAAGGCCCCGCCATCGGCCATGAATGGTTCGAGGACCAGCGCGCCGCGCGCATCGCGGCCAAGCTGGGCGCGCGAGAGGATCATGATCTGGCCGCAAACACCGCGTTGCAGACCGATACCGGATCACCCTTTGCCGCAAGGTTGATCGCGCTGATCCCGCAGGATGCGGAGGGGCGCGATCTCTTGGCGGGCTAGGACGGGCGGTCCGATGCAGGTTCCGCGGCGGCGCTGCTTTACGAAGTCTGGCTGTCCTCGCATCTGCGCCCTGCCCTGCTGGCGCTTGTTGCCCCTGATCCCGATTTGCGCCGGTTGCTTGTGCCCGGAAACATCCCCGTCGTGACCGAACTTCTGGAAGGCGCGCATCCCAAACTTTCAGCGCGCGCCGGACTGGACAGCCCGGGCGCACGTGACGCGTTGCTGCGCGACACGCTAGCGGCGGCCTTGGTCGATGTGTCGGCACAGTTCGGCGACGATCCCACGGCATGGCGCTGGGGCGATCTGCACCACGGCTGGTTCGATCATCCACTGACGCCTTTGGGCGAGAGTTTTGATCTGGGGCCGTGGCCGAAGGGCGGCGGCAACACCTCCATCATGCTGGCGCATCACGAGGCTTCGGATTACCGCGTGCGGATCGGGGCCAGCGTGCGGATGGTTGTGGATGTGGGCAACTGGGATGCCAGCCTGTGGATCAATGCGCCCGGTCAGTCGGGGATGCAGGACAGCCCGCATCTGGCCGATCTGGCCCCGCTCTGGGCGGCTGGCGACTATGTGCCTCTCGCCTATTCCGAGGCGGCGGTGGCCGAGGCGACAGTCGAGACCATCACCCTGCGCCCCGCCTGAGCCGCGACCCGAGCCGCATTTAGCGGCGCAGGCGCGCTACGATCTGCGCGGCCAGCAGGTCAAGCGCCTGCCCCTGCGCTGCGGCGATGGCACCGGCGCTGTCACTGGTCATGGGCACGAGGATGTCGAAGCGCTGGAGCACCTCGCTGATATTGCCCTGAAAGCTGGCCACGGCATACTGGCCGGACATGTGAAAATTCCTGTCAGCACGCGCGAAGATACGGTTAATCCGCACATCCAGACGGCCTGCGGGGGAATCCGACAGCGGCCAAGGCTCTGCTGCAACGACGGCGGTGGTTTGCAGATCATGGCTGCGGGCCAGTGCGGAGGTCACGGCGCAGGGCGAATTGTCGGCCCATTCCGAGCGCGAGATCGGGCGCAATGCGCCGCTGGCATCCTGTTGCAGGATTTGCGTGCCCTCGGCATAGGCGGGCAATTTGACATCGCGCACCTCGATACTGTTCAAGCGCAACGGGACAGCCGCCGCCGTGGGCACGGCTTCGATCAGATAGCGCGCGACATTGTCACCGCAGGCGGCCAGTCCGAAAGTCAGGGCAAGGATCTGGTGGGCACGTCGGTTTCGCCATGAGTCAGGACTGGCACCATAGCACTCCAACGACCAGGATGTAGCGGCCCGGCTGATCCGGGTGCTAGACGCCCAGATCGATCCTCAACCCGGCCGAGCCCACCTGCCCATTACACAGGTACCAGATGGCGAAGCCACTGGGGATCGGGTGCTGTCCGGCGCAACCGGTGGAACCTGCTGGCCCAATGTGCTGGCACGGATGTGACGAGCTGGCCCGGATCTTCCATGTCACACGGGTGCGGCTCCCGCGACGGCGCGCAACATC